>Ga0222715_10000676_pt1 | contig 33934 bp, 54 predicted proteins | sample C33_9DmetaG_FD_165056 | JGI IMG/M metagenome (GOLD analysis project Ga0222715, IMG submission 165056) | Estuarine water microbial communities from San Francisco Bay, California, United States - C33_9D | ecosystem: Environmental > Aquatic > Marine > Unclassified | place: USA: California...
TCTGGGGGCTGAACATAATCTAATGAAAAAAACATATATAAACCGTATTGATGTTGGCTCGGGAGGAGCTGCTTCTGTAAGCTTCACATCAATCCCCCAAGGCTATGACGGGCTTTATATCTTAGTGAGCGACAGAAGCAATAGAGCTGCTACAAATGATGCACTAATTATGAAGCTTAATGGCACTACCTCGACAGGAAAACGAATTTACGGGTCAGGTTCGTCAGCATCTTCGACATCCAATCCAGACCCGCTAAATGGCGCGGATAATGATGAAAGCGGACTTTTTTCTAATATTCAATTTACAATACCTAGGTACGCTTCTACGGACCAGTACAAATCTTGGTCATCCGAAGGAGTAGAAACAACAGATGGCGCAGCTGCTTATCAATCTATAACGTCAGGGTTTTATCAAAGCAATGATGCAGTAAGTTCAATCGAGTTTACTGTAGAGACAGGCACGGGGTTTATCGAGGGGTCCAGTTTCACAATCTATGGCTACATTGCTGGCTCAGACGAAACTACTACTGTTTCATAGGAGGTAAAATAGAGATATGTCAGACACACCACAAAAACTAATTATAAATGTTTCTACTGGAGAGAGAACATACGTAGACCTTACCGCTGAAGAAATTGCTCAGCGCGAAGCAGATGCAGCAGCTTACGCTCAGGAAGTTGCAGATGCCGAAGCAGCAGCTGAAGCTCTTGCAACTCTTAAGGCGTCAGCTCGCGCAAAGCTCGTAGCTGGCGAAGCTCTCACCGAAGAAGAAGCAGCTACAATCGTAATTTAACCCGACAAGGTAAAAGAGAACCCCCGCTCATCTTCGAACGGGGGTTTCTTTTTACCAAGAAATGAAAGTTATCGCTCTTCTTCGTCCTCATCGTCTCCCATGTGTTGGTTTAGCATGTCCGCCACATTTTGGACAATGTCTTCGAAGTCATCATTAATTCGGATAATCTGCTTGTCTCGCATATAGATTTCCATCATTTCAGCTTTGTAAATAAGTTTAGCTAGTCTCCGCTGGTCCCACTCATTGAGATTTTTAAACATGGGATTACCCATAATCATCATCTTGATGTCGTACATGTGGCGCTGCTTCTGGAGCTTGCGCATCTGGCGTTCAGTGGCTCGAATGCTGTTCATGTTCTTCTATCTGCTCCTTAGCTTGGTAGCAGTTTACATCAACTCTCACCAGATAGTCTTCACCAAAAGGTTTAACGTAAACCACGGAGGGTTCAGCTTTTGTTGCCTGTATATATTTTACCTTACCATTGACACATGGAGGGTCGCTCGGGAATCTAGGGGAGGCAAAGTGTACAAATTTATTTAATAAAGTCGGGACGTCGTTTGCAGTAAATGGGGTCCCCATAGGGGCCTAGTTATATTTGCTTTGGATTTTGACAGACATCTGCTCTACCCATTTACGAGTAGGACCCTCTGGGTCATTGACATCTAGATTAGTTTCCATCTCGTGGAAAACTTCTTTCATGCCAGCTACAAAGCCTTCGTTCCACTTATCTTGCTCCTCCTTTTGAGAAGCAAAAGTAGGGGGGTGCATAACCATAAGTGCCTTTCGACGATTTATTACATCTATCGTACCAAGGTTAGGTAACCCTTATTTGAGCTCTTTCTTCCAAGGAAACATAAGTAGCCATTGCTTCTTGCCATCCCAATAAAAGTAACTATTTTCTGGCTTACTGTAATTGATAATCTCTTGTTGCAACAGCCACTCTAGAACTTCCTCGCGTCCTTCTTGGCGGAGGCTTTCGTAGGATACGTTTACTTTTCTGGCCATTCATCGTCCAATACCATCATTGCAATGATGCTGTAGTTAGCTAGGTCTAGGAAAGAGTCTCGTAAGCTTTCATTTTCTGGGGCAACTCCCGAGTCAATGAGGTGATTGATGCGCGAGATTTTATCGTGTATGCGAACACGAAGACCATTAAGGGGGCCACCAGGACTACGGCTAATATTTGTAGGACCATAGTCATTTTGTTTTGAGACGAGAACATCCTCCGCAAACGCGTATTTGGTATGCGCAACCCTCCTGAAGTCATCTAAATCCATCCTTAACTTTCTTCTTCCTCTATAGCATCTTCAATTCCCTTGAGCATAGCAGCATTCTGGGCGCAAGGAAAACAAACATGCCACAACTTGTCATCTATGACTTCTCCCAAAAAGAGCCCGCCAGCCATACCGACTTCTTCCTCAAAATCTTTATGAGTCTTGCAAACTGCACACTCAAACATTTTAGTTCCCTCGAAGTCTAATTCTCCGTCTTCACCAAGCTCGATACGAAAAGTTACTCCATCGTACGTAGATTCCCATTCGATTGCTGAAGCAGCACCATAGCCGTCTGCATATGCTTCTTCATATAGGTCTAACTCGTCATCACTAGCCATACGAATCTTAACTTGAGGATAGTCAGACCTGTAAGAGCCAATCTCATCAAAAGTTAGCCAAGTCCATTCGACGGTTAATTCACCATTTTCCATGTCCAAATACTGAACTCTATAGAGGTCAGTGCCGTCATCTTCTTCTGTGTGACTAGACATCTTCTACCTTGACCTCTCTAATGACCTGTATTGCATACCCTATTCCTTCAGCCCATTCGCTGTCTGATGGATAGTTTTTTAACTCTTCCTCTAAAGTTTTAATTAAAAACTCTCGAGTTTTAAATTCTCCTTCTTTAATAAATCCAGAAATAATTACCCTTTGAACCTCTGACATTTCGTCTTCGGGCATGTTTATTATTTCAAAACCGTCGTTGTAGGCCATATAGTTAAATACTATTTACTTCCGATGCAGACCAATAAAGAGTCTCTATTCCGTCATTCTCTGAAATCTTATAGAAAGAGCCATCTGGAATTTCAACCAGCCTAAGAGTAGAACCTCCATCGCCCCGCTGGTCACCATCTTCAAAAGACTTGACCAACATAGGGTCAGACCTATCAACTTCTGATGGAGCCACATTCGGGAACAGGGCCATCTGCCTCTGAGATAACGTAAATCCGTGATTACACTTATTAATAATTAGCTTCATAGTTTCTCCCAACTTTGGAAAAAGTCTAACACTAATTTAAAGTAAGTTTTCCGTTCTTTAAGTCCCGAGATATAAGTTCCCAAACCTCGCTAATGTCTTCTTTAATCTTCTTTTTAGGAAAGACATTAGGCCTGTCTGAGTGCCTAGGGTATAAGTGCTTGTAGTAATGGTATTGACACATGCGTCTAGCTTTAATCTTTTTGGTGCAGCCTTGAATTTGGCAGTGACCTTCCCTGCTCATTCTCATTCAGTTTCCTTTAATCAAAGTACCAGTTAACGAAGCCACTCTCGCATTCTCCGCCACCAGCACCTTCAGGCACCTCTGGGCCTTCGCAACCTTCTTCACCTTCACCCTCTCCGTCCGGGTTGCAGACAGAGCATGGGAGGTAGGCAGTGCACCAAACACTGTCGTCGTACTCACCGCAGGGTTCTGTACCGATGTGATAAGCGTATGACTGCCAGCAACCACAGCCGCTAGATTCTTGGTTAAGAAGCTTGCAATCACCAAAAACTTTAAACCCAGGAGAGTACATGCTGTCTTCACAAGTACTGTGCTCAGTCCAAACTAGACCCTCTTTGTCTAATTTCTTAAGCATTTCATGCTGTGCTTGGGTCATCTCCTCGTGGCCTATAGACTTCGTGAAGTCAATCCCATACTCTTCTGTCCAAGTTTCAATCTCTTCTAGGTATTCTTCTGGACTCATATCCCAATCAGCCATTAGTTTTTCCTCTCACTCGGCTCATCCAGCGGCTCCAAGAAGTGAGCTGATACGTAACCAGTCCACAACCATAGAGCTGCTTTTCCGTATGGCTTTGAGCCAATGGTCTTGAGTATACGCGTAACCGTAGGAACTTTTCTAGTGGTTAGGGCAACAATTTCGTATGCACATCCAACCAGCAATACCCCTCTGAGGATTTCTTTAGTGTATTTATCCACCGCGACTAACCTTAACTACGTACTTACCCTCTAGTTTATCATTGAGCTCTTTGCACAGTTTTTCAATGTCTGACTGGCTCTCGCTCCTAAATATTGCTTTCGAGCCAGAGTATATAACCCAGACTTTACTCCCCGTTTGAAACATCCCTAAACGTCTGCCTTTGATGAGTAACAATAGGTGCGTCTAAATCTTTGTACTCTTTTTCAATCCTACGTCTAGCTCCGCCAATGTCATCGCCCTTTTCCTCATGCAAGTCCAAGTGCGTCAATGCTTCTCGCGGAGTTGACATCACAGCAGTACCAAAAATCTCTAAGTCGTCTGGCAAAACCAGGGTGCAACCACAACATTCAATATGGCCACTTACATGTTCAAAGATGTAGACATCCGAGCTAGCAAATCTTTCAAAGCTCACTAGAACCCCTCATTCCTTAGGTCTTCCCAGTACTTCTCTTCGTCATACTCAAAGTTAATAGGGGTAAGAACCTCCCCAGCACTGTCCCAGAACATAAACTCACTGGCCCTGTTCTTCTCTTTAGCCCAACGCTTGTGCATCGAGATAACTTCTTGAACACGCTTCTGCTCAGCTGAAGCTCCAGCTTCAAACCCCAAGGAGTAGTCCCTTTGCTGGGCCTCTTCGTCAAAGCCACTAATGTCTACAATCGGGATTTCGTAGTCTTCGCCGTCCTCATCTTCTTCGCCCCAACCAGACTCATCAGTTCCAAGGATTTCTTCAATGTCATCAAAGCCAGTGTCCTCTAGTCCAACTTTCGAGAGAAACATCTGCCAAGTATTTTCGATAAAGAAAGCCCCGTTAGAGTAGTCTTCCTCATCGTCTTCGTCTACTGCTGTCAGCTCGACAACCTGATTATCCAGCATGTATGCCAGAGGAAGTCCTAGGTCATTGTATTCAATAAAGTCTTTCCAATATTCATGGTCCCTGTAGTTCATCCACAGGTAGGAAAGAATCCCTACTTTATTCTCAAAGCTAGTCTCGGCCACTCTTTAATCCTCCCAGTTCGCGTTAGCTGGCTTTCTTCCACCGCGTCCCTTATTAGTTTCGTACTCCCAGAATGCTCGTAGAAAGTCTCGGTAGTACATGTAACGGCGTCCACCAATTTTAACTGGCTCGATATAGCCCAGCTGAATAATACGCTTTATAGTGCTTTCAGATAGTTCACCCTTCTTAGCAATGCTTTGCACGCTAAGCAGGTCGCCGCCTTTGGCTGTCTTCCTACGAGTCACAGTTGTCATCTTCTAGTCCATTCGTCATTTTAAAGAACTTAATGTCGTCAGCAGCCTGCTTAGCCATGTCAGTTCCCATCTTCATTAGCATCTTCGAGACCTCCAGCTTTGCGTAAATCTCCGCCATCTGGTCCGTCGAGTAGTTGAAATCGTCTCTTTCCATTCTTCCGCCTCCTCTCCCTGAGCTTGCCGAGGAGACTGGCTCCGAAATCGCTGACAAGTCTATCGTCTTGTCCATCAAACGCTTTAGCCACATAATTAATCGTCTGTCCCGCTTCATTATCTACTCCGTTCCAAAAACTTGCGTTTATCTTGTCACTATACCAAGTCCACGTAGAAAAGTAAAGTCCACAGTTAAAACAAATTGAGTCATCAGTAACTTCGTGGGATGCCGTCATATCGACGCGCCCATCAGCCTCTACTATAAATTTGTGGCTAGGGCACTCCTCGGGCTTAAATACCCGCTTTACTTTAGGAGCTTTAGGCTCTTCAGCCTTCTCTGCTACCTTCTTCTTCGCCATTCTCAATTAACTCTCTGAGAACCGCCAAGGCCATCTTGGCGTCTTCTTCGGAGTCTACCAGCTTGTTGTCAAACTTGTCAAGCAAATTTAAAATCCTTTTTCGCTCGAGCTTTTCCCCAAGCTCAAACCACGACTCTCCTGCAGAATCTGCGAGGGCGTCTATTGCTCTGTACGCCTCATCGCGTCCAGCAATTGCCTTAGCAATGCTCACAGTGAAGAGGTCCATGTCTTCAGAAGTGAAGTCGTTTCTGTCTGTCATGCAGACAGTCTAACATAATTGGAAATTTAAACTCCGTATTTAAGACGCAACTCTTCAGCAAAATGCTGGGCCACATGCGTATGGTAATGAGTTCCCCAGTGCTTAACTTCATCTGAACCTACAACAAAGTAAGGGTCACTATCGTCTGAGTGGCATTTAGCTTTAAGCAATTCATCTTGTCTAATATCTGAAACAGTCGAATGAGTTTTCAGTAAGTAAGGGTCAACTGGCATGAAGTCAAACTTCATATTCACAAAGCTGTCCCAGTCGCTCCATGTCCCCCACAATAATTTAATGTTCAATAGGGAACACATCCGAGCTAAAATGACAAACTGGCTCATTGCGTGAAATCTTGCATATTTGATGTTTATAGGACGGTCTTTTTTAGTGATTATGTTGTTGTCGCTAGTGATGCTGGACAGCTGAGTACTTCTAATTTTTTCTTCTACTCGTTTTTTATTGCTGTACGAGTAGTTATGATTGTCAGCCATGCTGTAGACATCTACTCTATCGTTGTCTGGAAATAAGCAGACTAAGTGTTTAGGGGCACCGTACTTATATATGTATTCAATTGTTTGTCTGACACAGACGCTAATTCCTGCCCCAGCGAAAGAAAGAAGGTTGTAATCTACATTTAAATTTTTTGCCAACATGTGGGCCCACGTTGACTCTAAAGGTAGTCCAACCCCATGAGTTACCGAGCACCCAACTGCTAAGAGCCCCACGCCCGATTTAAATTCAGGGCCTCTATGCCCATCGCTGTTATATTTATAGGTTTGACCGTCGGCTTCCCTAGTGTCGCTAGGGTAGTGAGCAATACTGTAGTCAGCGCACAGAATCTGGCCCGTTACAGCGTAAGGCAAAAATTCTTCTAAATATTCGTCTTTACTGTTCCCTGCGGGCATTAGCTCTAATTTTTTCTTGCTCCTCGGGTGGCATATCCTGCCAGTCGTAGAAACTCTTTTCAGAGCCAACATTTTCGGCTCTTCCATAAAAGAACACTAAATTCTTTCGCTCTCCTGATTGAACTTCAGGCACTTGATGGACGTGGTCCACATCCCCCGGAAATATTACTAAGTCTCCACGCTTTGGTCTGAGGTCTAAGTCCTGCTTCGGGAAAAGAACATTACCGCCAATGTAGTCTTCGTCGCAGTTATTCAAATAGAGGAGTCCGCTAAATTCCATCTCTTCGGGGCTTCCATCTGGCTGCAGAGGGCTTCCGTCTAAATTAGTGGTATCAGAATGTAGGTCATTCTTTCCACCCTTAGTCATGTTTTGATAGTTAGCTTGAGTCAGCCCTACCTCGCAACCAAACTCTTCTTCAAAAGTTGCCTTTACTTTTCTTAGAATCTCTCCAAGAAATTCAGTAGATTCGTTTTCTTGATGGGGCTGCATGTGCATAATTGGGGGAGCAGTAATTCCAGCCTTCATTGCTTCAGCCGAGTTAGGCCACCCTAGTGCAATGGCAATACCCTCCCTAGGGCTAGGTCTAGCCATAGGGTCAAGGAGTTCAATTAATACGTCAGCTTCCTGCTGCGATACATAATCACTAATTACTTTGGGATACATGCTCATAGTCTAATCTAAAATCCTCACAGTGTTCAAAGTACCAGTAGTCACTTGGAGCAAAGTGAAAGAACACCATTTCTACCTCACTGTTTCCGCTAGAGCCCATATCGTCTCTGCCATGTTCCGAGTCAGTTCCAGAATAAGCAATTAGCTCATTTTCTTCCATGTAGTAAGGGCGTCCATCGATATTGAAATACCAAGGCTTTTCTTGCGTAAGGCAGTAGCTCATATTGTAGACACAAGCGTGTCTGTCTTTATGCACTGGAAGAAATGATTCTGGGTGGTCGTACTTTGCATAAACAACAAAAGTTGACTTTAGCGTCTCGTCACGAAACAACTTGCGTGCAAGTGGCTCAAGTTTTTTGCCAAAGTATTCGTCAAGTGCTTTGCTTTGCAAAACTTCTCTTTTACAGTTTTCATCATAAAAAGATTTGTACGCAGCAGTCTTGCCATCAATGACCATTCGTAAAAAGATTAAGTCTTCTTCGTCAAAGATGTTCCCGATAGTTACTGGCTCGAACACTGTAGAATTCTACCATGCAACCAACGCCCAGCAAAGAAGAGATGACTTTTGACGAGTGGCTTACCTATGGCATTACTCGTTTTTGGAACACCGCCCCCATCTGTAAGACACATGACGGATTCCCTGATGATGACAATAGGTGCGTCCATTACATGTTGCTCTATAAAAACCCAGAAGAAGCTAATCAGTCTATGGAAGATTTTCCCCCCGCCTACTGGAGAGCTCACACTAGAGGATTAGACTGGCGAGATTAGTATTCGGTTAGCTTTCCTTCAGCGGCCAACACCTTTATATAGTCTGGCCCTTCGGTGAAATACCAGTGGTCTGCAGGGCAAAAGTGGAACATTATGTTCTCTACGCGGCCCGTAGAAGGCTTTTCTTTGCGTCCATGAAGGTCATGTCCCCCCATAAATGCAATTGCTTGGCCTACAGGAATGCTGAAATCTTCTCCCTCAATAGTTAGTGGCCAGTCAAAATCAGCGGCCACGCAATAGTCAATCGTGTATACGCAAGCATTTTGGTCCCTGTGCATTGTTAGATTTGCGTCCTCATTGGCGTAATCCATGTAAACACTGTAAGTACTTTTCAGCGTGGGGTCATTAAATATCTCCCTAGCCAAGGGCTCTAACTTTTGACTGTAGATTTCTAGCTCTGCAAATCGGGCAAGGTCTCGGGAGTGGCGTCCATCAAACCACTTCTTGCGATGCTTATCGCTTCTAACCAGCTTAAAGATATCGTCTCTATCTACTTGGTTAAAAGGCTTAGGGATAAGTTTTGGTCTGTAAAACATTATTTTTCTTTTTCTACCAACATTGGGTCAATACCGCAAGGCTGAGCAATTAGCTCTAAGCTGTCATCTCCCAAAGATATTTGGTAGAGCTCGTTTTTAATTTGTTCTTTCTGCCTAGCTACTTCATGTAGTTTCTCGGTGTAGTAATTCGGGTGAGTCCTGTGATGAGCCCTAGTCAAATCTTGATAGACAAACCTAGAAGTAACAAGACCGTCTGCTTCTCTAAATGCAAGCATGTCATTTATGTCCTGATTATGAATGTTCTTTTCAGTCAGGTTCAAGAATCGATAATCGGTTTGATGCTTCGAAGCGGGGATAGAGTTAAAGTAAGCTTTTCCATAGCCCTCCAACGAAGCTGCTTCTTTAGAAATTTCTAGGTAATGTCTAGAGACAAACTCTTTACTGCAAGTAATTACAGTTTTTCCTTCTCTAAGTTTTTCAAGAAGTCCATCCGCAGCTTCTTTAGAATACGGGAGACAGTCTATGTAGACATCAGCCGTCAACTCTTTTAATGCCTCACCTAAAGACACATAGTTGTAGCTACCTTCTCTCTTTTTATCTAAGTCAGAGACAGCAACAGCAACTACGTCAAAAGGGTAAGACCCCTCTTCTATCAAAGAAAGAACAGGAGCGCCTACCTTACCTGCCCCTAAAAGAATTATTTCTACTGAAAAGTCTTCCACGTATCTCCCAAATTTTCTAAGTCCTGCGGCGTCCCCATGTCTACGAATGAGTCCAGCATTACTACTTTAAATTTAAGCCCGTCTTTAATTGCTTCATTGCATACGCTGCTTATATAAATTTCTTGCCCTAGCTCTGCTGAAAATCTTGCTTCATTTAAGTAGTTAAAAAAGTTTTCTGCCTTAGAGAAAAATAAATGCCCAGAGCTCGCGTATTTGCTTATTACTTCTTTTTCTATCATTTCAAGAGCAACATCGTTTTCGTCAGTTAGAACATAGGAGTACCTGTCTTCTTCACTCTCAAAACAAAAAATCACTCCATCAAATCCACCATCAACTGCTTCTTTGACGCTATCTAGCACGTTCCCCTTAATTAGCTGGTCAACATTCGAGATAAGTAGCGGCTGGTCCACCTCCACTTCAAACTCCAAAAGACTAGCTGTCTCTGCAGGGCCATTAACATAGCCTCTTTGTAAGACAAACTTAGTAGGCATGTCGGGGTCAATACGGTCAATGTGCTCTCGTACTATTGGATACTCTTCATCAAGTTCTTTAGTGATGACTACGACAGGACTAAAAATGTCATCTTTTCCAATAAAAGGTTGCAAGCACCTTCTAAACAAGTTTTTAATAGACACTGCCGACATAGTGGTGTTGCCTACAGGTATTGCTACCTTCGGTTCCGCATAAGACTCGGAAAATCGAGTGCCTTTACCTGCAGCAAGGAAAGCAATTGATAGAAACATTGTTACGCCTTAAGTATTTTTTTACAGTTTAGCAAGAACGCAGCAATCCGTTTGTGGTCGTCTATGTGCAGAGGAAGCATAGAAAGAAATAAAGATGCCTCATATACTCGAAGGAGTCCGAAGTCAATGTTTTGAGAAGCGATATAGTTCCTAAAAATTAAACGTCTATAAGCATTGTCTGGCCTTTTAAAGATTATTTTTCCGACTTCAAGGTTTATCTCGTAGTGGCCATAAATAATGTCTTCATAGTTTCCCAAAATTGATTGGCTAAGTTTAGCTAGGTCGTAGTACTCATCTAAAAACATATAGTCTTTGCCTTTAGGGTCTATCAATTTCATAAGATTAATTCTGTCGTCATATAGAACATTAGACAGCACTAAATCCCCGTGGGAAAGGATTATTCTTTTGGGAACCCGCTTTGGGTAGTACGCCTCAAATTTCTTAGTCAGCTCCTCAAGGAGCAGCTCTGGTGTAATCCCAATAGATTCCAGCTGTGTTGCATAGCTAGAAAGCCTCCACGAAGTTTCGTTTAGCTCTTTAATTCTTTCTTTGGTTTTTTCTATGACTAACCACTTGGCATTCTCATCTACCTGAGTATCTAAAGCAGGGTCAGCAGGGAGGACTTTTCTAAAATCTTTTATAAGATTCATTAGCCGCTCAAATCCTGCTTCGGAAAGTTCTCCGTCAAGTATTTGCTCTGCAACGTTTTTTATTTCAAAGTACTCCATGTAGTAGTAGGAAACTTCACCGTCTAGAAAAAATCCAAAAGGCTGCACAAAGAAGTGTTTAATGTCGTCTGGCAGCTCATACCAGTACTCATACTCAGCTAAAAGTTTGGCGTTGTCTTTAGATATCTTCCTTAGATACTGAAAACCTTTTACCTTTTCGACAGTATTGAAATACCTAGTTTTAAATTGAGATTCCATTTAAAACCTCTAGCATTTCTTCTTCGTTTAAAGTTCTGTTTTCTTGCAAGTTTCTTAGTTCTACAGGGCAGTAATCAATCGCTCTAAAGTTTTTGTAGTACCCGTAGTCAAACCCGTAAGTTGGAAGAACGTGCAGTTCAATAAGCTTTGTGCTGGGCTGGCTCATGTGCAGGTTGGAGAATCCTGCCCCCACAGTTCCAGCTACATGTGAAGCGGTCATAAAGAACTGCATTTGTTTTTCGTACGAGTATTCTTCTAAAGCTATGATTTCGTAGCCGCGTTCAGCAAAATACTCCTCAAGGAAATCTCCCTCGTAGAGCCTTTCCTCAACTAAGTGCTCGTATTCAGGCTTCCCCACATGCTCCCTGAGTCTTGCATTTACGTCTCGTCTAGATATAAATATCTTTTTAGGAAGGCTGTAATCAACAGAGATGTTTTCGTAAAGCTTATGAGTAAGGGCGTTCATCCCACTTACCGCGTACAAAGACCGCCTATCCCACGTAGAAGCGTCCCATTCTTGGTAGCCTTCATGCCCCCAAACAGAGACTGGCATTTCATTGTCGCCCCAGAACTCAGCTTCTGAGAACAGTAGACCGCTACTGGGGGTGTAGTACACCTCTTCAAACTCGTAGTTTTCAGTAGATAGAAACTGCTCCTCAACCTCGTACAACTTAGCAAAGTACTCAATATACGGAAGGTGCTTCCACCTCTCATTGACCGTAGTGGCGTCTACCATAACGTGTTGGCTATCAATAAGTCCTAATTTCAAATCAGGATAAATCTTTTTGAGCCCTTCATAGCCAGCCAAGTCTTCATGAAGAAAGTGCCAATAAAGAGGGTTGTACTCAGCTAGATAGTACTTGCCATACTTTTTATTGACTTCTTTTTTGTCGTCGTTAAAAAGTTTTACGTTCTTCAAACAAAATAGATACTCATCTATCTTTGTCGATTCTTCAAAAGTCCAGCTCTCTGCAGCCTTGTCTGGCATTGGAACATCGGGAATTATCTTGTTAGCATCCATTAGTGGTCCTCAATAAATGTTGCTAAGGCACCCTTCTCCCAAAGGAAGGAAGGAATTACGTATCTAGTTGGTCCCGCTCCTACTGGTTTTACACCGTGGACATAGTCTTCTGTTGCTGGAAAGGTTATTGCTGACCCAGCTGGAAGCTTTCGTTTAAAGTCTTTGCCGACAAAGTAAAGCTCTCCATCGGTAAAGTCATCATTGATGTAGATAATCAAAGCTTTCTTAATTCGATTGTCGTAGCCAGCGTCATAGTGTTCGTCTAAACTTACGCCTTCGTACTGACGTTGAATTTCGTGCAGATAGCCAATGTCGAACTCTTCAACAAAAGGTCTCATTCTTTCAGTAATCCTGCGACAAAACTCTTCGTCAGGAATCCTGATTACTTTGTCATCGTAGAAACCACTACTGTTTCTAGCTATATATTCTTGTATTTCTTCTTCAGACTCGGGGCCAAACAGGTGTTCAGCCTGACCTCTAAGATTCTCGTAGTTTTGCTTTTTCCAGTCTTCGTCAGTAGCGGCGTCTGCAAATTCTCGCAGATAGGTAACTTCTTCCTCAGAGAGAAAGTTTTCCATGAGGTAGACGTTTTCAAAGATTTCTTTGAATTCTAGAGACATATCTACCTATCCGAAAAAGTTCTGGAATCCTCCAAAGCCTTGCTGTAATAGCCCATAAAAAACACCAAGCACTTTCTCTCTCCCGAAAGAACAGTTTTAACTTCATGCGGGTGGTCAACGTCTGCTTTAAAAAGTACAAACTCTCCCACCTTAGGGGCGTGCACGATATCCTGCTTGGGGAACCAAATCTCTCCGCCCTCGTAGTCTTCACCGCTGTTGTTTAGGTAAAGAATGGCAGACCAAATGTTTGGCTCATCTTCTACAGACTCTTTGTCGTCTAGAGGAGAGCCATCAAGCTCGCAAGTGTCACAGTGCATCTGCTGCCTAGCACCCTGAGTCATGTTGTAGTAGAAAGCATTTACGATGCAAACTTTGTCGTCTTCAACCCCAAAATGGTCTCCAGTTTTTTCTAAAACCTTCTTAAATGCAGTTGTTATGGTCTCTTCAAGGTTGTCATATCTAACCTTGTCATCTAGAGCAACCCTAGCTGCCTCCGAGGGGATTCCCCACCCCAAAGCTGCTTGTATCCCGTCCCTAGGCGTGTCAGCCAAATGCGGTTCAAGGAGCTCGCAAATTGTAGCAGCATCCTCTGCTGTAATAAAGTTAGTAAATATTTCAGTAGACATACCCTGTATTCTACCCGACTAGAGAAGTAGTGACTCCGAAAAAATCTCTGCTACATGTAGGTGCTTGTGCACTCCCCAATGCACTAGGCCTTCAATATCTGTACCGATGTAAAAGTTGTCTCCCCATTTTTCCTCTTCTTCGGAGTGACACCCTGTATAGGCGCGTTTACTATCTTCAAGTGAGTCACGCCTCATTCCCCCGCCCATTACACTGACATCCCACTCCCACTCGGACGAGCCGATTGGTAAGTAGTTAGTGAGCCCGAATCGTTCATAGTTAATTGGCCCATGCTGATTAGACTCTAAAAAGCTTGTCAATCCATTATCCCAAGAGGTCCACTTCAGCTCTATGTCATTGGTGTTGCAGTAGTCTTCCAACATCTGAATACTTTTCATGTAGAAGTACAGGGACATCTCTACTGGAACTATGTCGTTTACGTCGTGGGGGCGTTTACTATATTTAGGCTTGTTCTTGTAGTCGTAGTCGTCTATGCGGTCAAGCATGACATTGACAATCTCTCTGCCGCTTTCAAACCCATCGTCATATTCCACAAATCCTTCGACCATAGCAAGAGGAACTCTTGAAGGGTCAGGAAACAGGCAATAAAGTCTTTTTGGATTTCCATAGTTTTTAAAGTAAGCAAATAGATTTTGAACAATAGCGTGGGTTGACCAAGCACATACGCCTAAGTTTGTCTCTTCTACGCCAAGCTCTTTTGCAACTAGTGCCCCCCACCTTTGCATTTCAGGCACACCAGAGCCAAAAGTAAAAGAGCAACCAGCAGTCACCAGCTCAGCGTTTTGTTTAAATTCTTTAGTTCTATATCCCAAGCTATTCAGCTCATATGTATTGACAGGGTCTTCGTGCACATGGGCGTATACATCCAAGGGGTGCGACTTAAACTCGTTTGTAAAAACTTCTTTTACAAATTTTTCGTCATACAAAGAGTAAGGGTCTTGCATTACGGAGCAGCTATTAAAAAGTAATTCTTAAATTCGGGGTACGGAATAACTTTAGGGTCTACCCACCAGTCTTCGTGTACATGACGTTGAACCAACTTGTAGCCGTAGGATGAAAGAATAGTTCTCTGAGCGTCCCTTTCTTCTGCATTTCTGTAATCATTCAGGTAATCGTGCTCAAAGTGAATAACGCTAAACCTGTAAGAAGATAGGGGTACAGCTATGAGAGCCTGCAGACTTGTAAGCTTGTCTCCAATCTCATTGCCCTCTTCGTCGTATCCCGCATCTGTGTCTACTTGTAAATAATCTATTTGCTTAGGAAAGTTGTTTTCCTCGAAATAATTCATGTAGTTAAACGTACGAACATCGTGAAGGATGCAAGGGTTTTTTCTATTCTCATTCCATTCGTCCACCATGTCAGGAAGGATGTCAAAAGACACACCTTTCCAATCAAAATCTTGTTCCAACATATAGGTGTTGTTGCCTTGGATGTAGTTCCAGCCACCTAACTCAACGTAGTAGCCTTCTCGTTTTTCCTTGAGAATGTTAATCACAAAGTTATCGTGGCCAGTGCCTCCGCTTTTACTTCCAGGGTATTCCTTCATTTGGTACATCTACTGAGCCTCTCTATACACAACTCTTGTTATTCTCTGCCAAGGAAACAAGGAAAGCCTCGCTTCTTGACCGCCAATTCTTAGGTACAGACCATAAGGGGCCTCACTGACAACGGTTCCCTCAAAAATCATGCCGTCCTCTAGAGAAACTGAGACCCATCTGCCTTTATTCTCTTCCATCGCTACCTTCCTTGTGACAATCGCACGAACATTTATGTCCCGGAAACTCTATCCTACACCCTTCGTGATGTCCAGTCGAACACCACCCAAACACTGACAGCGACTCTTCGCCTTCTTTGTAGACAATAGGGGCGTCTATTGCTTTAGTTTTCTTTCTCGGCGGCATCCTTCTTTGCTTTCGCTTCGTAAAACTCTTGCTCTCGCCATTCAATCTGTCGACGTTTCATAATAAGAACGGCCTCTCGTTCCTCGTCTGTGAGCGAGTGCCACAACTCTGCCCATTCTCTAGCAGTTAACACGTGACTCCAGCGGGATTCGAACCCGCGCTGCCGCCGTGAAAGGGCGGTGTCCTAGGCCTCTAAACGATGGAGCCGTACTACCTAATTTCGTAGATAATTTCTTTGTGGTGCTTGACCTTGACTTCAGAGTCTAGCATCACCTTGAACCCATTCCGCCTAGCGTTAATGCAGAACGAGTAGTCCTCGCCAACGTTTGTCTCGAAACCAATGTTTGGCCACTGTATGTTCTCGATAAAGAACCATGGCCTGTCGCACATCTCAAACACACCACTCTTCATCGCTACGAATCCAAATCCGATTCCGTAGACTTCGTGAATAGTGGCGTCCATCATAATAAAGTCTTGCTCGCGTACTACTGTTGGAAATCCGTTCTCGTCAAAGAAAGCCACGGCGACGCGTCCGTCAGGGGCGGTTTGGTATAGCCCGCCAATGATGTCATGGTCTGATTCATATATCTTTTGGAACTGCTCTACGTCCCAGCCAATGTCAGAGTCAATCCAGAAAATCTTGTTGTAAGTAAACTCTCCACGCCCAATCTGAGTAGTTTCCCAGTCTGGGTTGTGCGAGTCTAAGGCAGTAAGTTCGCGAGTTGTTTGGACCAGTGACCCGCTCTTGTTTAGCCACTTGTATGTAAGACCCTGCTGATTTAGCCACTCTGTGGTTTTCACTAGGCTTTCGACATAGCCTTGATGAAGCTCTTTACCGGGAGTGGCAATCACTACATCGTAGTGGGGCCTAAGTTCTTGTAATGTCTCCACGTATTCTTCCATGTGTCGTTCCGTGAGTTCGATAGCCACGGTTTTGCCTTTCCCGCCCAGTGAACTACCAACGGGTCCTGCAACTCTACATCAGGAAACACATTTACCATGTAGTTATAGGACATTGGTAGGGGCGTCCAGTTGTGCCTAAATATTATGTTTAGCACATCTTGGTCCGTAGCGCCAGTCCAATCTTTAAATTCTTTTGCAATTTTTAAGGCTTTCTTAGACACCTGAAGTACTCGCCAAGTCTTTAGGTTTGCAACCATTACGCCAGAGTTGAAGTACGCAGCATCTTTGAAAGACGGATTGCTTTGCAAGTTGAGCTGGCCTTCGTTGTATGCTGCTAGCGCTCCTACTGGCTCAAAGTCCAGCAGTGGCTGAATGTCCCTCATGATTACAGTGTCACAGTCGATGTAAACAGCCTTGCTGTACTTCTTGAGCAGGTCTCCCAGCCAAAACCTAAACATAGAAGTCGAGTTCAGTCTGCTTTTGTCGTACATGCTCTGAGCGGCAGCTACAGCATCTTCACTCTCAAACACAGGGTCATATATAAGAGTAACGTTTATGTTTTTAAACTCAGTGCTGTGGAAGTCCCATTCTTGCTGCTTACGGGGAACAAGCACATAAACCTCTAGCTTGTTTTCGCCATGATAGTTAGCGTCCAAGCTACGGAGCATGACCTCAGTTCCCACGAAGTAGTTTCGGTCAGTAGCCGTTACTACACAGGTACTAGCCATCAGACTCTTCCTTCATCATCCTCTTCTTGTCCTTATACTCTTCAGCCAAAGCTTGGTCCGTAGTGTTCTTGTAGTGCACCCTTGCAACCCTATCTGGATTAAAGCTTCTCCATGAAGGAGTGTTCTTGGGCCCACCCCACACATCAATCCACTCCGCCTTTGCAGTCTTAATGTGCTGTATAAACCTAAATCGTCCCCGTTCACCTTGTATCTTTAGTTCAGTACCCTTCTTTACGTGCCGACCGTTTATCTGCAGTTCTGTAGTTACTTCCCAGTCCTTCGACGGGTCATCCCTTTTTTCTGCCTTCTTACGTCTTCCCATTGTCATCCTCCCTTTGTGTAAGCGCGTTTATTGCGTTGCGTACAGATGAAGCATACCACGTTCCGCCTCTTGGCGCAAGTACCCCGTTCACATTCAGCGTGTCGGCGATTGCTTGGAAAGACATTCCCTTCCTCCTGTGAATCAAAAGTTGCTCTCTAACCTGTGGCGGATACATAGGCCTTGGGCCCATATCCTTCCCCCACACTACACCCTGCTCACGTCTGTCTTTGTGTATATCCTTAGCACGCTCAGCGATAATTCCTCGCTCCATCTCAGCGAGCGCCGACATGATTGTCACCACAAATCTCCCCTGATACGTAGACGTGTCTAGGTTTAGGTCCAGCATAATCAGTCGCCACTCATTCTTGCCTGCCCTATCCACAATGTCCAAGAAGTCCTTAGTTGACCTAGCCAACCTGTCAATCCTTGTCACAATAAGGGCGTCTGCTTTTCCTTCGTCTAACTGCTTAAGGGCGTCTATTAATTTCGGTCGCCCTGATACATTCTTACCAGAGCGGCCTTCCTCCAGCACAACCTCGTGCTCAGTGAACCCATACATCTCAGCTGCCTGAATCAGCTGTCTCTCCTGTGCACCCAGAGACACGCCATCCTCCACCTGCATCTGAGTTGATACACGTGCGTAAAGCAGGGCTTTGCCGTTTTTAGGTTCATTCACAATTAATCATTCTAATCTATACTTAAAGCATGAGAGTTATAGACCACGGCAACGAGATTGTAGAGTTTGCTGGTGCCATAAAAAACCCTCAAAACATCATAGAAAATCTTCTTGCTTTAGATGAAGACGAGTCTGTTCACAAAGTTTTGACTCCTTTTGAAGAGTGGAAAGAGGGTTCTCACAATAAAAATGGAGATTTTGAATACAATGTCGTTAAAGGCAGAAAGAAACTAGTCCACTGGGACACAGCCCAGCACTACTACCCTGAAGCAGCCAAAGTCGTAAAAGAATTAATTCTTGACCCAATATGCGTACCTTTTGACGAGTGCATTGAAATTTATTCGTCAATAGTTGATGTAAAACCAGAGCCAGCAAGCAGAAACTTAGACATAAGAGTCTATTCTCCCGGCGAGGGGCTTAGACCACACGGAGACATAAACAATAGAATTCAAAACCAATATAGTTTTGTAATCTATTTGAACGATGATTACACTGGCGGAGAGCTAACTTTTGTAGAAGAAAAAGTTACTATTTCTCCCGAAGCGGGAACAGTAGTGGCGTTTCCGTCTTTATCAGTGCATGAGGCATCAAAGACTATCCAAGGGCTCAAATGGCACATCCCTTATTTTTGGTATTTAGGGTTTGGAAGAGTGATGTGCAATAAAGAAACTGCTTGGTAGTTAAGAGGTTCTGTTCCGCACTTTATCAATAAGGGCGTCTCTTAGTTCGTTTACAGCATCTCCCCTGAGTCCGCGTCGCGTACTTTGGATAACTTTAACGATTGCCTCGCGCTCGTCAGCCCTAGCTTTGCGTTCGTGAGCAGCAGATTCACGCCCAAGATGGCCCAGCAGAATCAGAATAATGATGAATTCGCCTACCAAAACACCCATCGAGAGGGTTACAACATCTAGTTCAATCATGGTCCTATCCTATACCCTTCTTTTATACAAACTTAGACCTAAGTTTGTATGACATATTTGTACGTAGTGCTATGTACATTATCCAAGCAAATCGCGGTACGTAATATGCTATACTTAGTACTATAACTATTCTAAATCTTTCGTAAAAGGCTCAAATTCGTCTAGATTCATTCTTTCCCCTAAGCCTGAAACTTCTAGATAATCACGCAATCTTTGCCGATTCGGAGCACCCCAAAAGCCAGTAATTTCTCCACTAAAGATTTTTTGGACTCGCTTCATACTTTCTTGCTGTCTCCAGTCCCAAATAACTCCTTCGGGAGAAGTTGGAGGCCTTTGGGTGTTTTCTACAATGTCTCGCTCTTGTTCGTGCTTTTTACTGCCCCATCGGTCCTTATGCCATTGGATAGGGTCTTTTATGACAAAGATTCTGTACCCACGAGTCCATGCTCTCATAGCAAGCAAAAGCTCTTCTCCATAAAACATGAGCTGCGGGTCGTATCCAACATCCCAGAGGAAGTTAGCTTTCGTGAAAAGAAATCCTCCTTGGATGTTGTAGTGCTCTAAATAGGGCTTGTCAGTCTCTTCCCACATCTTTGCACCTTCAGGGTGTCCTATATTTATAGGCAGCCCGAAAGACCGATGTTCGGGCGAGTACGTCATAGGAAGGCCAATTACAGAAGTTTCAGGGTCGTATCCTTGAATCTTCCCGTCTTCATCTGTCCACCACATCTGACCGAAGTACGAGATGATTGGCTTCCAAGCAACGCCAGCCTCTAGCCTTTTATGGGCTTCTACTAGTTTTTCATCCCAGTCTTTTTGAAAAAGCATGTGAGCATCTATTTGGTAGTAATACTTTTCGCCTCCATACAGAGAAGCAACACACGAACGAGCCACGCCTAGGCCCATAGATATCGGATAGTGGGCGTTCACTATTCTGACTCGAGGGTGGCTGTAAATTAAATCTTCACCATGGGTGTTGTGGTTCCAGACGCCAAAACTGATGTTGTCGGGATAGGCAGCCATCTCCAGTGCATTTTCTATAGTTTGAATGGTATCTATTTCATTCATGGCAGCAATGCCAACAAAAATAGTGTCTAGAGAGTCCATGTGAAGAGTTTACTATTAGGAGGTTGGCTCGTATCTGACTTCACCTAAGACTATTTCTCGAGAGTCAACCATTGCTACTACTCGATAAATAGAGGTAGAGCCAATGGCATCAGAAATATTTCTGTGGGTAGAAGTTCCGTCTGAAGTCCAAAACAACCTCCAACCGGGCCTAATTGTCCCTGTCTTGTAAATTCGGTACTGAGTAGCTCCCTCAACAGGAGTCCAAGACACCTTGCCAAAAAGAGAACCAGCAGCATTTTGAGTAACTGTAACCTCTGGTACAAGTGGCTCATCTACAACAGGAGGCTCGATTAGTTCTGGCTCAGGGAGTACAGGTTCTGGTTCTAGCGTGGGCTCTGGGCTCTGCTCTTCTGGCGACTCTAGCTCTTGTTCAACAACTACAATCCCCTCAATTGCTAGAGAGTCCATATAAGGTTCAGCCGACAGACCAGAAGTAACGTTCCCGCTTGCCACGTATGTTGCAATTGCTCCTGCCACAAACGGAGCAGCCTGAGAGGTTCCACTCATCCTGAGAGACTCTCTATAGTTTGCGTAGTTAGCAGAGTTAATGCGAACTCCGGGGGCAGCCACATCTACGCATGTCCCCCAGTTAGAGAACGAAGCCCTCTGCTTGTCATAGTCAATAGCTCCTACGGCTATCACCCCAGAAGCCCCTGCAGGAGAGTATGAGCAAGCATCTGAACTAGAGTTTCCAGCTGCAGCAACCACTACTAGACCAGCGGAAATTAGCTTTTCAGTAGCAGCATTGACTTCACTATCACTCTGACCGCCAATACTCATATTAACGATACCGACTCCGCCAGAGTGGCTAGCAATAATCCAATTTATGCCGTCAGTCAAAGTGCTGGTGTTGCCACGTCCATCACAGTCCATAACTCTTACAGGAACAATAGTTGCAGACTTAGCTACGCCAAAGTAATCACCAGCAGCGATACCAGCAACATGAGTTCCGTGGCCATTGCAGTCGCTCTGGTCTAAGTTCTGTCCGAAAGCATCAAATCCATCCACTACACGTCCAGAAAACTCAGGATGAAGAGCGTCTACACCAGTATCTACAATGTATATACGAACGCCAGCCCCATCGCTAGAGTACGTGTAGGTGCCATCTCTGGTGCCGTCGACAATATCTAGACCCCAAGTAACACCTGTTTGAGTGGCCATAGTAGTAAAGATTGTCTCGTTGGGCCTTCTAGCTACGTCATCAGCTGTCTTTAGTTCACCAACTGGGGCAGCTACAGACTCTTCTACGAGCTTTTCTACGACTACCGACTCTGATGCAGGAGGTGTAGGAGCCGCTACAGGCACGACCCTAGAGACCGCAACATCTCGCACTGATAGCTCCACGGGCTCTGCTGGAGCAAGCGCAGCTGCTACGATGGCAATCGAGCCTAACCCAGCGGCTAAAGACATTAAACTTTTTAGTAAATAATTAACCATGGCTAGAAAGTACCACAATCGAAACAAATATGCAAGTGGTAAAATAGATTTATGTATTCTGTAGAAGAAGTAAAGCAAAAAATTGAAGAGGCTAGAGCTGAAAGAAAAGCAGCAGTCTTTAAAAATTTCAACTTAGACGTCCCCTCATGGGAAGAATTTATTGCCTTTGCTCAGAAGGAATCCGAAACAGAGCCTCCTACAATCCCCCTTTTGCCCTTGGAGGAGAGAGTTATAAACGGAATTATCCTCCGCAACTTGTTCTATCTAGCTGTCAGGTCTCCTAGAGAAGAAGTATTTCCGCAAATTGTCCCAATCAAAAAAACTTTTGACGAGGCATTGAACGGTGACATAGACCCGCTTACAGGTTTTATAAATTTTATTGGAGGTGAAACCCCCATCGGGGTTCACTATGACCAGAGAGAAACTGTCTATTGGCAGTGTCAGGGCCCCAGCATCTGGGAAATATCAGATGACGCGGAGTGGCCAGAGCTACCAAAAGTGATGGATGTTCATCATCTAAATCCGGGAGATGTTATCTACATGCCAAGAAAACTTAGACACAACGTAAAAACACCAGAACCACGTTGCGGCATAGCTTTTGCATTTCACGCTGACAGGTCGGAATTACACGACAAAAACGATGAGCTTGTAAAAAAGCATTTAGAGAATATGTAGTGGAGCTGGGGGGATTCGAACCCCCGTCCGATAAGCCATTCTCTGTTCTTCTACGTGCGTAGGCTTTACCAGCCACGGTACTGCGGGGTGCGTTTTCGGTCGCCACCGTACTGCGGTGTTCTATTTATTTAAACCCTGTGGCGATTAGCTAGAACTACTTCTACCAGAGGGGCACTGCTAAGCAGCTAGTGCGAATGCAGACTGTGAGTTTGCGTTTATTGTTTTGCCCGATTCAAGAGGTACAGGCTTCTCTGCACGCTTCACCAGATTCAAACATACCGTCGAAACCAGTCAGCCCCGTGTTTAGTTGTCGTTAGATACTACAGTACCAGTCTCATTTAAGTCAAGCACTGAACTAGCTTCTTCTTCAGTAGCAGTGCCATTGATGACTTTAAGAGCTAAGGCTAGAGCAGTTTCAGAGTCATCTGCAGTAACTTGATACCGAGCACCTGAAGTAATTATGTATTCTGTAGGCATATAAAAATTATAGCACTTCGCATAACAAGATGTATCCCCGTATACAATAGAAACGATGAGAACCCCAGATGAAATTAAGTCAGCTATTGACTACGCCAGAGAAAACAACAAGGCAGTAGTCTTTAAAAACCTTGCCCCAGAGGTCCCATCTTGGGACAGAATCATCGCGTATGTGGACCGAGAGATGCAAACTCCCCCCGGAGCAGTCCCTATGGAGCCACTAAACGAGCGAGTAATTAATGGAGTCATTCTTCATCACTTGTTCTACATGATGGTGCGACATCCTCACCCCGAAGAGTTTCCAGAAGTTCTTCAAGTTCAAGACGCTGTAGAGCAAGCTATAGGCCAGAGACCAGTGATTGTAAATTCTATTGTGAACTATGTGAGTGGTGAAGAGCCCATTCCAGTCCACTCTGATGACAGAGAGACTTTTTATTGGCAATGCCAAGGACAAGCAATGTGGCAAATTTACGATGACTGGCGGGACAGAGAGCCAGCAGACGTTCACATGCTGGAACCGGGCGATGTAATTTATCTTCCTAGAAGAGTAAACCACTCAGTTATGATGCCAACCCCAAGAATGGCTGTAGTGTTCTCGATAGGTCAGGACAACTCTGTCTACGAAGAAAAGCAGAAAGAATCTTAGCTAGTAGATAAATCTATCGTCGTTCTTGTCTTTTCCTCTAAGTTTTTTCCAAACTTTATGCAAAAAAATTCTAATTTCGTAGTATAGAACTCTCATACGTCTCCTCCCAAGCCTTAACGTCTGCCTCGTCATTCAAGATGGGCTGACCTTTAATGTTCAAGCTCGTATTTAATAGTACAGGGACTCCTGTCAAATCCCTCCATCTAATTAACAGTTCATAAAGTCCAGCATGCTGAGCCACATTGACTGTTTGAACACGAGAAGTTCCGTCAGCGTGAACAACGCTTGGCATCATTTCTGGCCTCAATGCCCTCGGCGTGTACTGCATATATGGAGACGCGTATCTCATATCAAACCATTTGTGAGCCTCATCTTCTAATACAACAGGAGCAAACGGCCTAAACAGCTCTCGCTTCTTGATTAAATTTACTTTGTCCTTAATGTCAGGGTCTCTAGGGTCCGCCAAAATACTTCGATTGCCTAGGGCTCTTGGTCCGTACTCAGCCCTTCCACTAGCCACTGGTGCAATTTTATCTTTCATAAGGGCGTCTAGTATTTTCTGTACTGGATACTCCCCACCCAAGTCATGTCCCAAGTAGGGACTCTTCCAGTTCAAGTGGTCACCATACATTGCAGCTGCTGCCCCTAGTGCGGAACCAGCATCACCAGGGTTGGGCATAATCCACACGTTCTTAAACATGTCCCAGAGCAGAGTATTGGCTTTACTGTTTAGGGCACAGCCCCCCATAAAGACTAGATTTTCTTTACCAGTCAAAGCTTTTGCCATCCCCATAAACTCGATGAGCCGCTCTTCAAACACTTTCTGCACTGCGGCCGCAATATCAAACCTAGCTTGGCCCTCTACAAGCTCCTCCCAGTCGTGAATCCCTGAGTGGAAGTTGTACTTCTGGTGGGAGAATACAGGAAAGTAATCACGAACTTTTTGGTAGTAGCGGTCTGCATTCCCATATGCAGCCATGCCCATCATGATGTACTCTTCTTCGTTTGGCTTTAGACCAACCAACTTGGTGAAGGCAGAGTAGAACAGGCCAAAGCTCATCGGGTACTTTTGGCTGTACAGCTGTTTAATCTTCTTGCCTTCTCCTACCCAGATTGTAGAAGTCTCGTATTCGCCTATGGCGTCTAGCACGACAATAGCGGCGTCTACCATATTGGACGTGTAGTAGCCAGCACACGCATGGGAGTAGTGATGCTTGTAGCTTCTGCTCGGGACCTTGCCCAGGATAGTTTCTTTGTAGTAGGGCTTTCCCTTGCCAAAGCCGCCATGTCTAGCAATTCTTTGTCTCTTGAGCCAACGTTTCTCGTAGTAAGCCACCCTGTCTGGCGACCCGCCATACGTAAGGGCGTCTGCTATAAGCTCATCGTTCGTGAACCAGTCATTCTTTTCCTTGCTGTAACGCTCAGCGTGGCCAGCAAACAGAATCTCCCCGCCATCAATGACAGCTATCGCTGCATCATGAGTGGTCTCATTTATACCAAATATTTTTTTGCCCATAGGGCTAACTCTACTTGTCTGTTACTAGACGACGCTTTTGCTTGTCAAAAATTTTAGGGTACTTTTTCGGAGCCTTACCGTTAGTTCTATTGTCATTACGGTCTCCGCCGCCACCGCGGCCACCCTTGCTTTTTCCCATTAAATTTCTATTCCTTGGTTAGTGGCTCTCCAAGTTGATGGAGAGTGGTTTGCCTCTATCGCCTTTTTATGGATTGCATCTTCGTATAGACGAATAATATGAATACATATGTCGTTGCCCTCTTCCATCTCAACCTCTTCAGGTTCAGAAGTGGGCATACCGTCGTGGGTATAACAAATAGCTGGGCCACACCAGCCCATTTCAACTCCATGCTTTAGCCAAGCTTCAAAATCTTGCATAGTAAAATAATAGCCCCTACCAGACAGTTTGTCTAATAGGGGCGTCTTATTTGTTGCTTAGGCTTTGGCCTCTTCTTCTACAAGCATTGGCTCAGCGTTTGGGTCGGCGTCGGCATATGCCTGACCGCCAAATGCGGAGTTGATTTCTTGCATGTCGAGCTTACCGTCAATCATGTAAGCACGAGATAGGTTCTCAGCAACATCCATGACGCCGATAAAAGCTGCCATTGCGCCAGCTTGCCAGAGCTCTACTCCAGCGAAGGAACCACCAGCAAACGTTCCGCTTACGCGAAGAATGATAAGTGCTGCGGTCCTACGGAATACTTCAGCGAATACTCCCATTGGTTGTCTCCTAGGTTTGTGGGTTAATTAACTCACCTCTCTCCCTAGGCACTTATATTTTACCACTTACCATGTTGTTGGAGTTCTATTACGCTTCTTCTTGGCAATTCCATAGCGTCTACGTAAACTATTCCGCTGCTCTTCAGTGGTCCCTCCCCAGATACCAATTTCCCCTCGAGTAAGGGCATATTCTAAGCATTCTATCTTCAGCGGGCATGAGTCACAGATTTCCTTTGCTGCAGACAAATTTATGTACTTTGCACTAATTGTTCCGTTAGATAGTTCGACTTCCTGAGCAAAAAATAATTCAGGGTCAACTTGAGAACAAGGAGGAGGAGCAGAGCCTCGGTCAAGAAATTCTGGGACAGTGAGACCTTTTATAGCTCTGCTTGAACTCATATGTAGTTCTATCCTTTTGTAGAGTGAAAACCTCCACCTTTAAAGGTGATGGGCGGCGGGCTGAACTTACGCACCAGTCTACTACCGCAGTCTGGCTTCACGCAAATCGTACGGCGCGGTTCTTCAAACATTCCACGAGTTTCTTGATATACGTGACCGTTGTCTTTACACACATACTCATAAGTTGGCATGAGACACATCTTACTAAAGAAAAACCCCCTCGGAGAGAGGGGGTTATTCCTAGTCGTTACCGCCACACGGGCAGTTACCGCCGCACTTGCAGCCGTCCATGATTCCTCCTTAGAAGTCCCAGTCGTCGTCGGTGATTGCCTCGTGCTTGCCCATCACATAACTTGAGCCAGAACCAGAGAAGAAGTCGTGGTTCTCGTCCGAGTTTGGCGATAGTGCAGACAAGATAGCTGGGTTTACGTCGCAAATCTCTTTAGGAAATAGTGCCTCGTAGCCCAAGTTCATCAGAGCCTTGTTTGCGTTGTAGTGCAAAAACTTTTTAACGTCCTCAGCCAAGCCCATGTCATCGTACAAGTCGTGAGTGTACTTGAGCTCGTTTTCGTAGAGCTCCATGAGAAGGTCGTAAGCATACTCCTTGAGCTCTTCCTGACGTTCCTTGCTTTCTTCAGCAAGTGCCAGCTGGAACTTGTAGCCGATGTAGTAGCCGTGAACAGCTTCATCTCGAATGATTAGACGGATTAGGTCTGCCGTGTTGGTTAGCTTGGCTCTTGAAGACCAGTACATTGGCAGGTAGAACCCTGAGTAGAACAGGAAAGACTCAAGCAGCGTAGAGGCAACCTTACGCTTCAACGGGTCATCGCCCTTGTAATAGCCCAAAACAATCTCCGCCTTCTTCTGCAGGTAGGGGTTGTTTTCTGACCAGCGGAAGGCTTCCTCTATGTCCTGCGTAGAGCACAGCGTCGAGAATACAGAAGAGTAGCTCTTAGCGTGCACAGACTCCATGAAAGCAATGTTGGTGATAACTGCTTCCTCGTGCTGAGTTCGGCTGTCAGGCATCAAGCTCATGGCTCCTACAGTGCCCTGAATGGTGTCCAACATGGTTAGACCAGTAAAGACTCTCATCGTGAGCTGCTGCTCTTCGGGTGTAAGCGTGCTCCAAGACTGGATGTCGTTAGACAGAGCAATCTTTTCTGGCAGCCAGAAGTTCTGGGTTAGACGGTTCCAGACGTCGAGGTCTACAGAGTCCTCAATCTTGTTCCAGTTAACGGGACGGGTAATCAATTTTCTCCTTTAGAGCATGCAACTTACGCAGTTCTCGGCCTCTGTCCCTTCGAGAGCTGCTTGACGGATACGGATGTAGTAAATGGTCTTGATGCCCTTACGCCATGCATAAATCTGCGAGCGGTTGACATCACGTGTCGTGGCATCGTCTTTAAAGAACAATGTCAGCGACAAGCCTTGGTCAACGTGCTGGCTAGCAGCAGCGTAGACATCAATAATCTTTTCTGGGCCAATCTCATAGGCGTCTTGGAAGTACTCCATGTTGTCGTTGGTCAAACCAGGGGCAGGGTAGTAAACACGTCCAAGCTTTCCTTCCTTGCGGACCTCGATAGGGGCAGCAATTGGGTGGATAGAGCTAGTGGAGTTGTTTACGTAACTGATTGAGCCAGTAGGTGGCACAGCCTGCAGGTTCTGGTTGTAAAGTCCGTGCTCCATTACGAAGTCGCGTAGCTCTTCCCAGTCCTTCTTCTTGGGGATACGAATCTTAGAAGACTTAAAGAGTTCCTTAACCTTCTCGGTCTGAGGCTCCCACTTTTGCTCAATATACTTAGCAAAAAAGCTGCCGTCTGCATACTGGGACCTCTCAAAGCCATCGAAGGGGCTCTTAGTTTCCTGAGCCATCTCTGCTGACGCCTTTAGGGCGTTGTAGAGAATAGTCATGAAGTAAATGTTGGTGAAGTCTAGGGACTCCTCGTCGCCGTAGTGCATGCGAGCTTCACCAAAATACCCGTGCAAGTTCATCTGGCCAAGACCGATAGCACGCGACTTCTTATTACCTTCAGCAATAGACATAACAGACTTGATGTAACTCAGGTCAGCCACAGCAGTCAAAGCCTTGATTGCGGTCTTTACAGACTGAGCAAAGTCAGGAGACTTCATCATGTTTGCAATATTGAGCGAGCCAAGGTTGCAAGAGATGTCCTTACCAATCTTCTTGTAGCTCAAGTCTTCGTTGTAGGTGGTCGGGGTGTTCACTTGCAGAATCTCGGAGCAGAGGTTTGACATATTAATACGTCCGTCAATCGGGTTAGCGGCGTTTACTGTGTCCTCATAGACGATGTATGGGTAGCCAGACTCAAACTGCAGCTCTGCAATACGCTGTAGAAGTTCACGTGCCTTAATCTTTGTCTTTTTTATGGCAGGGTTGTCTACCATCTCCTCGTAGTGCTCGGTCACAGAGATGTCACCAAACGGCTTTCCGTAGACCTTCTCAACGTCGTATGGGGAGAACAGGTACATGTCGTCGCCGTTTTTAGCCAGCTCCATAGTGATGTCAGGAATAACGACACCAATAGATAGTGTCTTAATACGAATCTTTTCATCCGCATTCTCGCGCTTGGTGTCCAAGAACTTCATGATGTCGGGGTGGTGGACATTTAGGTAAACGGCACCTGCACCCTGACGGGCTCCTAGCTGGTTTGCATAAGAGAAAGCGTCCTCTAGAAGCTTCATCACGGGGATGACGCCAGATGACTGGTTCTCAATCTTCTTAATAGGAGCGCCCAGCTCACGCAAGTTAGAGAGGTTTAGGGCTACACCGCCACCGCGCTTGGAAAGCTGCAGGGCGGAGTTGATGCCGCGAGAGATTGACTCCATGTTGTCTTCGATGCGGAGCAGGAAGCAGGAGACAAACTCACCGCGCTGCTTCTTACCTGCGTTCAAGAACGTAGGGGTAGCTGGCTGGAAACGACCAGAGATAATCTCGTCTACCAAACTCTTGGCAAACTCTTCGTCTCCCTTGGCCAGCATAAGGGCGTTCATCACAACGCGGTCTTCGAAGCGCTCTAGGTAGCGGTTTCCGTCGAAAGTCTTGAGGGCATAAGAGGTGTAGAACTTATAGGCACCAACAAATGTCTGAAAACGGAACCTGTAGTCGTAAGCATGCTTGAAGAGAGCTTTAATAAATTCAGGAGAGTACTGGTCTAGAATTTCCTTCTCGTAGTACTCCTCATCCACTAAATACTCGAGCTTCTCTTCGATACTGTGAAAAAACACCGTGTTCTGATTTACGTGGTCCAAAAAGTAGCGACGTGCTGCCTCTTTGTCTTTATCGAACTGAATTGTCTTGCCTTCACCCCAAAGGTTTAGCATTGCGTTTAGTTCGTGGTAGCTGTAATTGTCCACAGTTGCTCAAGCCTCTCTTTAACTTGTTCTACGTCGTATGGCGTACCCATAATCTCTACACGATACAACAAAGGTACACCTGTTTTTGCTGCAATCATCTCAGCCGCTCCACAATAGTGGTCGCCAAAATTGGTATTGCCGAAACCAACAACACCACGAAGTAAGTCCCTATTGGTCTTGATGTTCAAGAACTTCTTGACCTGCCTGGGAATTGTGTGCTCATCGTTGCCCCCACCATAAGTAGGTACGAAGAGAACATACTCCCCTGTAGCCATAAAAGGCTGTTCGCTGTCCCAGCGGACGGGTATCCGCTGGGCAGGAAGACCTAACTTCTCGACAAACCGATGGGTGTTGTTCGAGATGTTAGAAAAATAAACAATGTCATACACTACTGAGTGAGTGTAGCAAGCTTGTCTGGCCTGAAGCCACTCCAGTGGTCGTCGCCAGCCATAACAATTGGGGCTGCACTATAGCCAAGTTCACGGACCATAGCCATTGCATCTGAATCTTGGCTCAGGTCTACCTCGTTATAGGGAATCTCATTTCTGGTCAAAAGCCTCTTCGTGCTATCGCATTGAACGCAAGCTGGAAGTGTGTACACAGTGACCATTTTGGGATACCTTTCAGTAGTAAAGACGAGAAAATCCCGACAGATTTATCCTTTTATTGGCATCTGTCAGGACTGGTTGAGTAACAAGTATAGAGGAAATTATAGGGCTTGATTTGTTCCAATGCAAATCGAAATTTAAGGCACTTCTCCAACTATAAGTCTTGTCAATGAGTCATACGGCTCCCCTAGAGCCGTTGCAATATTTTTATCCGTGTGCATAAATAAAAATATGTAGTACTTGTTTCCACTGATAACTGTCTCTACAGAGTGTGTAGTTAAGCAGGGGAAAAACACGATACTTCCAGCAGAAGGTTTTATCATTATCTTTAGGTCGTCAAAAACTAACTCCCCCCCTTTGTAGTCATCATTTAAATAGATAAGAGACGTCCAGTCCATGGTGTTCTTGGGGTTCTCTGCATTTTTGTCAATGTGAGCCCCCATATTTCCACCAGTTTTATATTTTCTAATGGTGTAGTTTTTTGTCACTGATTCAAGTTTTTTGTTTCCAGTTTCTTCTGCCCAGATATCTAACATTTTTTTATAGGGCTCGTCTATTAGCTTTATTGCTTCGTACGCTTTCGCGTGGGCTTCGCTATGTGTGGGAGAAACTTCTTTTCTCGGCCAATAACTATTATTTTCATTTATTGTTAAATCCCAGTCGGTAAACTTTACGTGCCCTCGGTCACCTTCACGGGGGTCAAGAAGAGCAAAATCCCAACCAATAGTTCCGTCTTCATGCTCCACCCTAACTGGGTAGCCGTCAACCCAAGACGTCCACGGCGAGATAACACTTTGGGCTACTGCGTCGTTATCGAGCGTTTCTATTTTTTCTATAAACTCTTTATGTTGAGGGAAGGCATTCTCAATATACAAAACCCCACCTCTGAGCCTGTGTATTTTTAAATCCAAAACTTGTTCTCCTTTTACTGGAAAAAATTTTATCAGTGTTGTACAATTTCTAATATGAGAACAAGCTCCCATCCCTTTCACCCAAAAGTTTTGCAGGTGAGGCTGACAGACGAGCTGCTGCAAGCTGCAGACGAAAGAGCTAAGTCCGCTGGAAAAGACTACCTAAACTCTCATTCAATGAGAGGGCTTGGCGCTCTTCAAGTAGGAGCTATCGGGGAGCTAATTTTTATGGCATATCTTCTTTCTTTAGATATTAAGTACGTGGACGATTCAGCTGTAACAACCACGCACGATTTAAGACTGTTACTTGATTCAGAGAAAAAATTAGATGTAAAAACTAAAGAACGAAAAGAAGCATGGCCGAGCTACGACTGGGACTGCACAGTCTCTGATTACCTAATAAACCATCAAGCTGTTGATTACTACTCTTTTGTATCTGTGACTTCTGAAGACCCTAAGTCGACTTCGATGTCTAGATTTAGTGGACAGAGTGCTTACTATCTAGGGATGATAAGCAAAGATGAATTTTTAGAGAGAGCTGAATTTATACCTAAAGGGACGTATGATTGGTCAAATGGATTCACGTCCCATAAGGACCAGTGGAACATTAAAGTAGAAGATTTACATTCTCCGAAGAAGGAAGACCTTTTTATAGTATGAGAGAAGCCAAGCTAGAAAAGTCTTCAGTGCCCAAGAAGGCCACTGTAGAGCTAGATGACATAACTCGAGCCCTAATCGAGCCATTTGATTACAGCTCTGATGGCACAGAGGCCTTTTATCCTTATCTTGTCCCAGATACGTTGCCCGATGATTTTGGTTTAGGGGTAATCGTAGGGGCGTCTGGAACAGGAAAGTCAACCCTACTTGAAGAGTTTGGAAAGCCCGAGGCACACACTTGGGACCCAAGTAAGTCAATTGCTTCCCATTTCCAGTCGCCTGTAGAGGCAAATGAAAAGTTTTCAGCGGCAGGGCTAATGAGCGTGCCTACATGGGTAAAGCCCTACCATGTTCTGTCAAACGGAGAAAAGTTTAGAGCGGATTTGGCTCGCTCTCTCAAAGACGGTGCTGTAATAGATGAATTCACGTCTGTCATAGATAGAAATGTGGCTAAAGCAGCGTCAACCTCAATGTCAAAGTACATAAAAAGAAACAACGTAAAAAGAGTTGTACTAGCTACAGTGCACAGAGACATCATTGAGTTTCTAGAACCAGACTGGGTTATCGATACAGATAAGGGCGAATGGAGTACAGGGAGGTGGCTTCATCGACCCCAACTGGATGTCACAATATATCCTGCCGAAAACAGCGTTTGGAGCTACTTCGCTCCACACCACTACCTCTCCGAACAGCTCAACAAGGCATCACACAGCTACTTGGCAGTCTGGGAAGGGCAGATAGTCGGGTTTGCTTCAGCTATGACTTACCCCTCTGGAACAGTAAAGAATGCTTGGAGAGAGCACAGGCTAGTTGTCCATCCTGACTACCAAGGTTTCGGTTTCGGGCCAAAAATATCCGAGGCAGTTGCTCAGCACTATTTAGACCAAGGTAAGAGATACTTTTCTAAAACTTCTCACCCGCGTTTAGGCGAGTACAGAGACAGCTCGCCTCTGTGGAAGCCGACCTCTAAGAATCACATGATTAGGAAAGACGGAGTAAATAACGCCCATAAGCTCCGCTGGGACATGAACCACAACCGCTGGTCATATAGTCATGAATATATTGGAGCTTAATCTTCTTCTATAAGTAGTGCGTCCACTATTTCTTTGCAGGTCGGACAAACGGGAAACTTAAGCGGGTCCCTAGTAGGCACAAAAAGTATTCCGCACAACGATAAAACAGGTCTGCCTGTTACGTAACCCTCTGTAACTGAAATCGAGTCAGCGTAGTGAGCGAACTTTGGCTCACCAGTATCGGCGTCTGTTGTTTCTAGCTCTGTTTCTTCAATAACCGAGGACATGGACCCAGTATACCCCCTCTTATAGCCTCCCCAGCAATGAGGTAAAATTAGAGGGACCTCTTTATCTCTCCCGCCGAAAGAGTCCGATGAGCGCACCAGCTGGACAGTACAACTTAGTAGCCGACCAAGGCTCTACGATGACGCGCATCATTTATTACAAGGACCCAGCGAACAAGCCAATTAAATTCAATGGCTATAAGGCAAGAATGCAGGTTCGTCCCACAGTTACTAGTTCTATTGTAACTCTAGAGCTTACAACTGAAAACGGCGGGATAGAGCTAGGGGACACAGATGGCAGCATCTATCTGTACGTGGACGACACTATTACAGCTCAGCTCAACGAAGGTCTATACAAGTATGACCTAGAGCTAATCGCTCCGTCAGAAGATTTATATGTATACAAGCTATTGCAGGGAAACTTTGCAGTTAGGTCGGAGGTGACGTACTAGTGGCAGGTTACACAGTAAGTACAGTAACGTCTGGTAAGTACGCTCGCCAGATTACAGTAGCGGCGTCTGGTCCGCAGGGTGCTCAAGGTCCAACAGGTCCAGCAGGTGTTGCAGGTGCCACGGGCCCAACGGGGCCACAAGGTGAAGCTGGTGCTGGCCTTAGTGCTAACTACAAATTTAACAACTCTGTTTCAGCCGCGAACCCTGGCGGGGGTTACATGGCTTTCGACAACGCTGACTTAAGTCTGGCAACAGAGTTGTATATCTCAGAAACAGACGCAATTACGGATGGCCAGCTTGGTCTGTTAAATGCAATGACTCAGTCAACTAACACCTACAAGTCCATCATCACGGTTCAGTCGAACGACAACACTCGCAACATGAGCAGACACTATGTTCGCTCTGTAACTAGTAACTCTGGATGGAGAACTTTTGTTCTTGTCTACCTAGACGGAACTGCAACAGAGTTTACTTACAACGAATCGCTTTCACTACTTGTTGCACCAATTGGTGACGCTGGAGTTGTCAACAATTTCGAAGACTTAAATGACGTTGACTTTAACACTCCGTTACCGGGAGATGTCGTAGTTTACGATGCGGCAAACGCAATGTGGACTAACGAGCAAAGCAGCAGCCTGACAGTATCAGGCCAAAATATTCAG
>Ga0222715_10000679_pt1 | contig 33913 bp, 39 predicted proteins | sample C33_9DmetaG_FD_165056 | JGI IMG/M metagenome (GOLD analysis project Ga0222715, IMG submission 165056) | Estuarine water microbial communities from San Francisco Bay, California, United States - C33_9D | ecosystem: Environmental > Aquatic > Marine > Unclassified | place: USA: California...
CCAGAAAATTCCCATATATGTCGTTCACTTTTAACTTCTACCTTCTTACCTTCAAGAAATTCTTTAAAGGTATCTTCCATTTCAATACCTTTAGATAAATCTAAATCAAATTTCTTTTCAGCTACACGCTCTTGCAGGTTTAAACTGCTATGCGTAACTTTCAAATCATCTTGCAGCATTTGTTTAGCTTGTTCTAAACTGTCTGCCATATATGTCTTATGTCCTGTGATATTTAATTTATATTTGTTCATTATCTTTTTCTCCAAATGCTTTCATTAACATATCCCTAAGTGAATTTACATGTCGTTGTCTTTGTTCTTCTAATGTTTTAATTATCTCTTTCAAATCTACAATGGATAATGTTTCATTAAAGTTCTTACCACTATGCACAAAGGTAACATCTAGTCTGTATAAATCTCCCCACTCTAAATAGATTTCTCCATCAGCATTAGGCAGTTTAAACTGCATACCTCCACGCTCTTTATCTACTTTCTTTGATACCCAGTCCTGCATATCATAATCTAACTCACTAAATATTCTTCTTAGTCCATCATATCCATAGTTAGTATCAGTTGTTTCTGCCATTTCTTCTCCTTTCAGAAAGGTAATTCCTCTCTGTTATCTTCTTGTTTGCTTGGTTTTAATAATGCGTGGCACTCTCTATACATCCAGTCGTAAGGATTATCTGCCTTAGTTTCTTTGTATCTTCTGCCACAAAATATATTGCCCTCGTTGTCGTAGTATGTGATGTTGTTTAAACCAGCACACCCTACTGGAGATTTGCATTTAGTATCTGGTGGTGGTGGCACATCAAAGTTGTGATTAGGATAGCGTTTCTTAATCCTTTCAACAAACTTCTGTAGTCCACCACTACCTATTTCTTCTAAAGCCATTCCTCTGGTAGTTCCTTATTACCTATGTAGAAACCTTTACCACAACCATTGTTCTGTCCATAATTGCTGCAGGTAAAGTCAGGTATCTTTGCAAACTTATCATCACTTGCTTTCTTTTCTCTGTTATCTTCTACATTTCCAGCAGTATTACATACTGGGCATACCTTAACTACATTGGTATCAAAGACTTGAGATACTGTATCAACTAACTCTAGTTCTTTTTCTATTGTTGAAATAAACAAACCAGTATCATCAGTTGTCCATTGTTCTAAGTCCTTGTTTAAACCATTAGCAGTAAGTTCAGCATATACTTTCTTCTTAAGTTCGTTACGCTTAGTAGTGTTAGGTATCATACCTTCTAGTATGTGATTAACTTGGTCAGCTATCGTAGATGTTTCTGCTCCAATATCTTTAGCAAATTCTTGTGCAGAATTATTTAAAGTAACTGCATCTTCCTTAGTCATTGGTGCTGGTTCTGGTTTAAACACTTCTACTTTAGGTGTACTCATCATGGTGCCAGTCTTAGACATCTCCTCTAAACTTGGTCGCTTCTTATTGCTACCTTGATACTTCCAGTTAGCTAATGCTCTACCTATTGCAGAGGTTTCGCAGTTCTCCATCCAGGCATCAGCGTTAGCAAAGCCACCTTGACCCTTAGTTTCTTGTGCGATACCAGTACTAACTGGTCTTGCATCTGTTTCTAGTCTGTATATTTGTGCTTGAATTGTAACGCATGTTCCATCTGTAGTGATATGGATAATGTCTGTTTCAATTCTTCCTTCTGGGTTTTCTTTCCAGAATATTTTTAATCTATCCTCAACAGTTTCGTACTCTGCTGGATTAAATTTAGCCATATAATTTCTCCTTGTTGTCTTTCTTATTAGACCTTCTCGCTTGTGAAAAGGTTACACTTTTTTATTAATAATTTTATAAACACGCTGCCTACTTATACCTAACTTCTTAGCTATTGCAGACACAGACATGCCTTCGTTGATAGCTTTGTTTATTAGTTTAACTCTTGCCTGTGATAATTTTTTTATCTCCTTCTTGTGTTCATCTAATTGTGTCTTGTTATAAAATAACATAACATCTATGTCTATCATCTTTGTTTCCTGTTCATCATCTTTTTAAATCTGCGTTCTGTTATCCAGATACCAAAGTTGTTTAAACCTTCTTTGAGTATTATTTCTAACCAAAGAAATACAAACGCAAATAAAAAACCTAACAGAAACATAATCAATAGTCCCTGCCACGATAACATTATTCCTCCTCTCCTTTATTTTCTGTTTGTTGTTGAGTAACAATCATAACTGTATGGTCTTTCTCAAATTGTCCTAACAGTTCATTAACTCGCTGCATATTTATGCGTGTAAGTATCTTAGACTTCTCTACCTTCTGTCCACCACACGCATTAGCTAAGTTAATTGCCCATGTCTTTAGTTCTTTTGGGGTGCTAAATATATTAGCCATGACTTCCTTTCTATTAGTTGTAGCTTGTTTAAACTACGATACTGTTTCTGTGTTGAGTTGCTTTATATATATGAGGTACCCACCTAAGTCTTTATACTCTCGCACTTTGCTTAACGCATCATGCTCGTTATCAAACTTATGTACTTCTTCTCCACCAACTAAAGCAATAGCTCTTACTTCATACATAATTTAATTATATCCCTGTTGTCATTAATAGACAACTCTTGTTTAAACATTCTCAACAACAACTACTTTCTTTTGAGTAGTCTTGCCTTCTTTATATGCTGCCATGTGTATCTTAGCTTCGTTATAGGTGTACCCATTTCGCAAACATTGCCATAGCTGCTGTATAATTTCTTGTTCTTCCATTGTTTAAACATCCTCCTTTGTTTGTTCTTATTACTTAGACTTCTTTGGTTTAGAATAAGTTACAATATTTTTATAACTTAATTCTTCTAATCCATTGAGTTCACTTAACAACTCGCTGCTTACATCCTTCCTACCAAACACCCTGATAGATGCTAGTACTATCATTTCAAGATATAAGTACTGTTCTCTTGTGAAAGATTTATCACGCTCCACCATCTCTAATAAGTTGATACAAATTGCATTAACTCTTGGGTTATTAATCTCCCACAGTTTAGTCTTGCTGGTTTCTGCTTTGACTTTATCAATTAAGATTTGATTGTAATTAGTTTTAGTTACCATGTTTAAACAACCTCTTCTAAATGTTCTAACCATTCTTCAATAGTTTTATTTCTAATAAAAGTTTCTGCTTCAACAATATCTACTGCTTCAAACTCAATAGATAACTTATATGATTTTAAATTTAATTCTTCTCCCATTGTTCCTCCTTTGTTTAAACAATTATCCTATTCTGTGTACCAATTATCTTCATCTTCTTGTTCGCTAAACTCTGCCTTCAAGTCATCAACAAAACTAATAAAGATACCTTGTAAAGTATCTACATCATTAAAGATACCTTTGACTGTGTAAGTACCATCTCCATGAGTTGTACCAGTTGCAAAACCTGACATGACATTGCCATAACCTTCGTTGCCAAGTGTCTTTTCACAGATAGCTGTGTAAAAATTCTTCTTGTTTTCTAGTGATGGGTCGTTTAAACACTCTTTAGTTTTACTATCGTAGTTAAACTTTTCATTGCCCAAGTCATCTTTCTTGATGTAGCATGGGTCAATTAAAAGTACCTGTCCACTATCTACTGATACATTGCCTATTGTTTTAGTTGTATATTCGCTCATTGTTCCTTCTTTCTTTTGTTATTACTTAGACTTCTGCGTTACCAAAAAGGTTACAGAATAATTTTTAATTCTTCTAAAAATTTAATTGCTTTATCTATTTTTTTATTCCTTCTTTCTTGTTTCCACTTCCTATAATTCAAGTAATCATTTTCTATTTGTAAATCTTTTACATCACACATTGTTTAAACACCTTCCTTTACTGCTTCTGCTATCTGGTTTACATCCTCAAGGATGCTATCCAATATTTCTATTAAGTCTGTGCTGCTATAAGTTTTATCTCTTAGTGCTGGTACGCTTTGTAATCCAACCTTTCTAAATCCTATAGCGTTTTCTAATCTTCTCTTAAATTCTTCCATTGTTTAAACCACCTTCATTTTTAACTGTGCTTAATTCTTCTCTTGCTTGTTGTAGTCCTGCGATAAATTCATCTAATCTATCTATAGCATTCTCTATTGATACAATATTCTGTATTGATATTCCTTTACTGCCAAAGGTAAGACCATCTGTACTTACAGAAACACTTACACTTATATCTTTAGCCCAGAATAAAGTAACAGTATTGTCTGTCTTTACTGATGTATCTTGTACATACTTATTGTAAGCTGCAATCCTTTCTGCTTTCGCTAACATACTTTCCCTTCTTTGTTCGCTTGTTTGATTAACCATGTTTAAACAACTGTCCTTTCGTGTTCGTATTTATAAAAGATATTATTAACTTCTGTCTTATCAAAAATTAATACATCTACTTCTGTTGTACTTAAATTATATTTTGGTAAAGGCATACCCATAACCTTCACAACATAATTTATACCTTGTCTAAGACTGTCTAGTTTTTCGTAATCTCTAGGCAAAGTCTTAGTTTTAAAACCTAAACCATGTATTAAATCTGGGTTAGGAATTAATTTTATCCTTGCTCCTGTTGTGTTTGTTGCTGGTAGATATTTAATTGTTATTGCGTAACAACTATCTACCCTTATTTCTTCTGCCATTTCTTATCCTTTCTTGTTTGTATTACTTAGACTTCTATTGTTTTAAAAAGGTTACAAACTTTCTGCATGTATTTCGCATAATGGTTTATATACTTTTTGTACGCTATCGCTAAAGTAAATTATTGTTATTGGTTTTATTTCTTTTGCTTTATCGTTACAGTAGTAACACATTGTTTAAACATCCTTCCTTTTGTTTCTATTATTTAGACTGCATCTTATCCAAAAAGGTTACCCTTTTTTTTGTGTAGAAGGTAGCTTGTTTAAACTACCTTCTACAACTGGGGGTATTATGCGTATAAACTTTCTGGTACTGTTTCTTCATCATAAGTAGCTGGTGCCTTACAGACTGGGCAGTTTAAACTATAACCTGCTTCTGCTGCGTGTTTAAGACTGGCACTAGATACTCTAAAGATTAAGCCCTTACCTTCCATCATTGACTTTTCTGTAGCTGCTACACATTCAAAGCTGGTACACCATACTTTAACCATTCTTGTAGTTTGCTTATTGTGAGATGGTCTAAACGCTATATGAGGATAACCTCCATTCTTAACTAGAAAGTCATAGAATAAGTCTTTCATTTCTTCTGTTGGTACTGTAGATGTTGGTTTACCCCCTAGTTTAAACAGGTCCTTGACTAACTCTGCAAATAAACCCTTATGACCTAAACCCTCATCCAGTACTGCATGGGTTACCTCATGTGCTACTGTGTCAATAGTTACCCAGAGGTCATCTGTTTCTCTATCAACCTCTATAACTCTTTTGTTACCAGTTGAAGCGTTAGTTGAATAACATAGACCTAAAGCATGATTGCCTTTTTGATTATTAGTTACTCTTTTTCTTCCTCTGGTATCACTAATGTGAATTTCTATTCCTTCGCCTGTATGTTGTTTAGTATCAATACCCTTAGCTTCTAGTTTGTTTAAACAGTCTTTGACTAATAACATTAACCATTCTTCTGCTTTTAAAGTAGACTTAGGAAATTGACTTTCTTTTAGTGTTACTTTCTTTTCTAGTGTTTGCATAATATCCTTCCTTGTTTGTATTGTTTAGACTTTCTATTATTTGAAAAGGTTACTTAATATTTTCAAACTTATCTAAATTTTGTCTTATCCATACTAAGTTAAAGACTGTGTTTGTCTTATCAAATTGGATGACTTTTTCATCTTTGATAATTATTTCTAGTACAGTTTCTAGTGCTTTTAGTGCTTCTAATTTATCCATAATATCCCTTCTTTGTTTGTATTACTTTGACTTATAAGGTTACAAAAAGGTTACAGGTTTTTTTATATTTTTTTTTCACAGGTTACTTATTGTTTATTTAACTAACACCCATCTACTAGTTTATAAATGTTTAAACAAGGTACCCATACAGATACAATATATAGTATATGTGATGTGTTGTACTACATATTGTATACAAAATAGTGAATACTAGATATAGTGTATATACAGTAATACACAATATATAGGGGGGTTTAATGTGGGGGTCTGTGTTGTGTTGTGTGTACCCTCTAAAAATTATGTGTTAAGTTTGCACCCCAACAACATACAATATATTGTGGTACAAGATGTTGTGGTACTTTACTAGCAGGTGTACCTCTTTATTAAATATTGTTTAATAAAGAAACTAAACATTTAAGATACAGCTAACCCTGTGCCACTCCCTCCCAAAAACCAGAATGAACTAAAATTTAGTAGCATTTAAATATGTGGAATAATGGGCTTTAACCCCAGTTACCATGGTCCTGCTAATCCACTTTGTTTGTTAAGTGATTGTCCTATGTCCTTTTCTAAAAGCAGGAAAGACAAAGTGTTTGTTTCTGTACTATATCATACTTTTAAATTTAGTGGTAGTATTTAATGGGGGTTGCGTTTTGTAGGAGTTTCCTCCTTTCGCCTACGCCCTGTTAGCAACCCCCAAGTTTTTTAAAAATACTACACATAAAATGCAAGGTAGTGTAATATAAAATTATCTAAAGGATATTTTATTCATATAACATTTCCTTTCTTTTGTTTGTATAGTACGACCCTCCAGCAATGGAGGGTTTACTATAATCTCTAGCAATGGATATATTCGTAGTAGATTGTGATGAATGCTTACATCCTTTTTGGGAGAATGAGCTTACTGATGGTATATGCGAAAGATGTCAGTCAGAATAAAAAAATTTTTTTACACCTAATTTATATACAATATTAGATTGTATATATGCAGTACAAAGTCCAACTACTTGAAAATAAAAAATTAGCTGACCCTTTTATTCTTGATATACATTATGCAAAAAGAAAACCATCAATAAGTTATGTGTATGGATTGTATGACAATAATGAGTTAATTGGTATATGTAGTTTTGGAAGTCCTGCTAGTCCAAGTTTGTGTAAAGGTATAGCAGGAGAACATAATAAAGCTAAAGTAATAGAACTTAATAGATTAGTTCTAAAATACAATAGAAAAAACGAAGCTAGTTATTTAGTAGGACAATCATTAAAATTATTACCTAAACCAAAAATAATAGTTAGTTATGCAGACACAGCACAAAATCACACAGGTATTGTGTATCAAGCTACTAACTTTTTATTTACTGGCACATCAAAACCTAGAACAGATATGGCAGGTAAAGATGGTAAACACAGTAGGCATCATTTAGGAGATAAAACAAAAAGAGTTTACAGAAGTGCAAAACATAGATATGTATATATTAATGCAAACAAAACAGATAAAAAACAATTATTAAAAGAACTTAACTATCCAATAATGGAATATCCAAAATAAAAAAAATTTTTACCACCTAACTTAACAACACTATTACACTATACACACCTAGGAAAGACCTAGGTTGGTTGTATGGGGATATGACCAGTATGTAAAATAAATATCTACATACAAATTGAATAAGAAAGAAAGCTACAAATCATATACACTATGTGTCTGTGAATTGATAAGTTGTTATTTCATATTCTTTCATAACAGTTTGGACAACTGTACGAACAAGACTGCACTTCGGTGCAGTTTTGTGTTACTATAAGTAAATATAGTTAGGAGCACATAATGCCAAAAGGTATAGGGTACCCAAAGGGTATGAAGAAGAAAAAATCTTCTAAGAAAAAAAAGAAGAAGTAATGGCAGAGTACCAAGGTAAGTCAGTTAAATTAGATAATCCTTCTAGAATTAGTAAAGGCGAACCTGGGCATGGGCGTAAAAAATTTAAAGTCTTTGTTCAAGATGGAGATAAAGTTAAGAAGGTTATGTTTGGCGACCCAAATATGGAAATCAGAAAAGATAACAAAGAAGCTAGAGCATCATTTAGAGCTAGACATAAATGCGACACAGCTAAAGACAAGACTACACCTAGGTACTGGTCTTGCAAAATGTGGTAAGGAGTTACAATGGCACATGGTTCAGGTAAAAATAGTTTAGTAGGTAATATACATAGAAGGCAACAAGCAGGAACTTCTAGGTCAAAAAAGAAATCTACTATTTCTAAAAAAGCCTACAATCAAATGAAGCGTGGATGGAAGAAAAAATAATATTTGAGTACTTACGACATTCCATGTCCTGTGTGTAAAGAAACTCTCAATATTGAGGAAGGGCATGTAGTGTGCAAAAATAAAAAGTGTGAGAAATATGGCAAATAATAAATTATGTTACGCAGCAGGTTGCCATAGACCTTTGCCACCTAAAGCAAAAAAGTTTTGTAGTAAGCGTTGTTATGAAAGAATTAACGCACAAAAGAAACGAGCAAGAAGAGCTGGAAAAGAATGGTCCCAACAAGATGATGTTTTAGATATACCTAGTCAAAAACCTAATGTAGCTTCTAGGCGTGGACAAGTGTATGAAGATATAAAACAATCTGGATTAGCACAAGAACTCTATGACAAAACATTAACACTTACAGAAGTAGCAAAAATTTTAGGTACATCTGCAGCAGCAGTATCTATGGCATTCCAGGCATACTTAGAAGATATTAGAAATGAACAAGAACAAAAAGATTGGAAGTTACCTCAAGTAGCAGAAAAAACATTAGAAGATTTTGATGACTTTAGACAAAGGTATTTTAGAACAGAACAAGGCGTAGCTTTTTTAACACCTGATTTTCATAAGAAATGGATAGAAGAAATTATGAATGCTATAGAAACTGGTGGACAGCACATGATACTTTCTCCACCACGACATGGTAAAACAGAACTTTTAATTCATTTTGTTATTTGGTTAATTTGTAAAAACCCAAATATAAGGATTATGTGGGTAGGTGGTAACGAAGATATTTCTAAAAACTCTGTAAGTTCAGTTATGGACCAATTAGAAAATAATGAATTACTAATTGAAGAGATATGTGGACCTGGACCAAAGTTTAAACCAAAAACAAAATCATCTAAGTCTTGGTCGCAAAATGGTTTTACTGTAGGTACTAGAACAGTAACAGGTATTAAATCTCCAACTATGGTTGGTATAGGTAGAGGTGGCAAGATACTTTCTAGGGACTGCGATATTATTATTGCTGATGACATTGAGGACCATAGTTCTACTATGCAACCAGCATCAAGAGAAAATACCAGGAGTTGGTGGACAACAACTTTGTCATCAAGAAAAGAGGAACATACAGCTATGGTAGTGATTGGTTCACGCCAACATTATGATGACTTGTATTCTCACTTACTAGATAATGAAAGTTGGAGTACAACTGTAGAACAAGCACATGATATAGCATGTACTAAATCTGATTGGGATAATGATGCACACCAAGATTGTATGTTATGGGCAGAGAAAAGAACTTATAAGTGGTTAATGGATAGAAAGAAAGCAGCAGAAACTACAGGTGGTAGAGCAATTTATGAAATGGTTTATTTGAATGTAGCTATGCCAGATGGTATGAGTTTATTTGCTGCAGAAGAGATTGAACAATGCAGGGACCAAAACAGAGAGATTGGACATATACCAACTAATGTACGATTGATTGCAGGATTAGACCCAGCATCAACAGGTTATCAAGCTGCATTCTTATGGGGATATAATCAAGAGAATGACACGCTATACATGATTGATATGGAAAACAATTTAGGTGGTGGTATTCCTAAAGCATTAGAGATAATTAAAAATTGGTTTCAAAAATATGGATTAGCACATTGGGTTATTGAAGAAAATGGTTTTCAAAGAGCAATTAGACAAGACAAATCTATTAGAGATTTTGCAGCTAAACATGGTATCTTTTTAGAAGGTACACAGACTTATGGTAATAAGCATGACCCTATTTATGGTGTTACAGCTATGCGACCATTGTTTGCAAATAGATTAATTAATTTACCATATCGTAGCTTTGAAGCACAAGAAAAGGTAAACTTGTATAGAAGTCAGTTGGTGTATTTCAGTTCTGCTCAAAATAAAAGTAGAAGTGTAGGTACTAAATCTGATATAGTTATGGCAAGTTGGTTTCCTATGAAAACAATAAGGCGTTTACAAAAAGAAAGACTTGCTACAATGGGTATGGAATACCAACCTAGTTTTAGTGGTTACGAAAGTCTAGGTATAGATTTGGATAGTTGGAGATAATGGTAAAAACAGCAGAAGAAGTTTACAGCAGAGTTTACGAATTAAGACAGTTGAACTCTGAATTAGCATCAGACAAACATAACATACGAGCAATACTTAATGGTGGTGCTGATGGTATCAAAGCATTACTTGGTAAAGATATGCGTGATATGGATTATAGACAACTACCTGCTCCTAACTTATTGATGTCTGCATTAGAAAGATTTGCACAAAAAATTGGTAGAGCACCAGATTTAAAAGTTGATATATTCAATGATAAGGATAGTGAAAGAGCAACCAAGAGAGCAGAGAAACTAGAAAGAATAGTTGCTGCTTATGACAAGATACAAAAGCTAGATAAACAATTACCTCAAGTTGCAAGATGGTTACCTGGTTATGGTTTTGCTGTTTGGATTTTAAAAGAAAAGAAAGATGCTAATGGAGTTCCATATCCAGTAGCAGAAATCAGGGACCCATATCTTTGTTATCCTGGACACTTTGGTGTAGACCAAGAACCTAAAGAATTAGCAGTATTGCAAAGAATACCTCACGCTGTATTAGCGAAACAATATCCTAAGTTTGCCAATGTTATTATGGATGAAGTTAGTTCTGAATATAATACAATGGCATATATTTCTAGTTACGACAAGACTTGGGCTAATCAAGATGGTTCAGGAAAAGTTGTTGCAGAATATTATGATGAAGAAGGAACTTATGTTTTTCTTCCAGAAAACAAAATAATATTAGATTTTATACCTAACCCTTTAAAGTCTGGTCCACGATTTGTAATAGCAAAGCGTTTTAATTTTGACCAAATGCAAGGACAATTTCATCATGTTATTGGATTAATGGCTAACATGGCGAAGATTAATATTCTATCTGTCATTGCAATGGAAGATGCTGTGTTTACAGAAACCAACATCATTGGCGAGATAGAAAGTGGACAATATAGAAAGGGTAGGTTTGCTGTAAACTACTTAACTCCTGGTAGTCAAGTATCAAAACCAGTAAACAACTTGCCTTATCAGTTGTTCCAACAGATAGATAGATTAGAAAGACACTTGCGTTTAGGTTCTGCTTATCCAGTAGCAGATGATGGACAATCGCCTAATGCGTTTGTAACTGGTAGAGGATTAGAGGAACTAGGTCAAAGTTCTTCCTTACATGTACGAGAGTATCAAACAATAATGCAAGATGCTTTAGAACAACTTGATGCTAAGAGATTAGAATGGGATGAAGTTATGTATAGTGGTATGCGTAAACCACTTGCAGGTTTTAGAAAAGGAACTGCATTTAAAGAAACTTATGTACCTAAATCAGATATAGCAGAAGTTTATCAAACACGAAGAGTGTATGGAGTTATGGCAGGGTTTGATGAACCACAGAAAATTATTACTGGGTTACAACTTAAACAACAAGGCGTTATTGATATGCAAACACTACAAGAGAACCTTGATGGTTTAGATAACATATCACAAATACAAAACAGAGTAAATGCTGAAAAAGCAGAAACTGTGTTATTTGAAGCATTAATGGCTCAAGCAGCACAAGGTAATATTAAAGCAAGTATTGCTGCAAAAGAGATTAGAAAAAATCCACAGAACATGACACAAATACTAGATGAGTTTTATACAGAAGAAGAAGTACAATCACAAGAGCTACAAGCACAAGCTGCTGTTGCTCCTGCAGAACAAGACATAGCATCTGTACTTGCACAATTAGGTGGAGGATTACCTCCAGAACAATTAGCTGCAGGTCCAGGAATACCTCCAGGAGTTCCAGTTGGCTAATAATTTTGACAATATTAATGAAAGATTTATTGATATTATTAACCAAGAGGATTGGGATTTTGATGCTTTTCCAACTGAAGAGGAAACTATAATTAGTGTAGTTCCAATAGTAAGACCAGATGTTGAAACAGGAGATATACCACTAGGAACTTATATTATTCCTACTCCAATACCAAATGTATATTTAAGCATATCATTAGGATTTGATATAGAGAATGGAGGATTTTATGGTTAGAAAAACAAAGTCGTTTAAACAAGCTACTGATATGACAGTAGATGGTGCATATCAAGATTTAGTGGTTCCACCAAGAGCAGAAGGCGACCCAACAGGGCAATCAACAGCAATAGAAAATCAACTTGCTTCTATAGATGCACAAGTTGCAGCAACAGGTGGTATGCCTAATGTTTCAGCAATGCCAAAGTTTCAAGGTAATATATTTGAAACACCATCAGAATTTCCTGACCAACCTGGTTATATACCAGAACCTGCTGTTATGCCAAAACCTGTGTCAGAAACTCAAGTAACAAAAAAACTTTTACTAGATAGGTTCCCAGAATTAAAATATAGGTTTAACTAATGTCATTCTATTTAAGGTGGGGTCAAGAATGGCTTAAGGAACAAGAACAAAAAACTCTTGAACAACAATCTGTTGATGCTGCAAAGAGTGCAATGTCAGATGCAGAAATAGAAATACTAGGTAATCAGACATTAGCTTTTCAATCTATGCTTCCAAATGAAAGTAGTGATTTACCATACGCTGCTGCTTCAATGGGTTTGACTAATGTAGATGTTTATAACCTATGGAAAGAAACTAAAACAGAGATACCTGACCCAAACGAAGAACCTAATAAAAAAAGAAGTAATCAATTCTGGGCAAGAATTAAAGATGCTTATGTTAATGCTAAAGAAGTACAGCATGAAACTCAAAAAGAATTATTTGGCGAAAGTCAGATAAGAAAAAGTACAGTAGTTAATTCATTACTTGTAGGTTTAAATGCCTGGTATCAAGGAGCACAAGTTGCATTAATGAATAGCTATGGTGTCGCTAGTAAAGCAGAACTTGAAAAATTAGCTGCAGAACAAGGTAAAGATTTAGATAGAGATTTTTCAAGATTTGTTGGCGACCCAGAAACAGAAGATAATGAAATACCATTAACTTGGAAAGTACAATCTTTTATGAAAGGAATACAAGCATTAGCTGCTAGATATTCTTTAGAAGAAATGGAAAAAAAATTTGGAGTAAAGTTTTCATCAGAAGCATTAAACTTAATACCTGCATTAGTTACAGATAGTAAAACATTTCTTAATACACAAAAAGATTTTAAATTTGCTGAAACTGATTTAGAAGTTATTAAACAACATTTTCCTAGTGTTCTTTCTGAAAATTTAAAAATAAAAGAAGATGGTGTAGATAGACCATTAACATTGCAAGAACAACTAGATGCTTATATAGATACAGTTAATCAACTATATGGTTCAGCTAATCCAACTGGAATAGAAACATACTTTGGTAGCAATGATTATTTTCAACAAGCTATGGCAAGTAGAGAAGGTTTTAAGAAATATAGCATACCAGCAACACCAGGAGATGCTATACGATATACACTTACAGGTTCATTAGGTGGAGAATATTCTCCATTAAACAATGTCATTGCAGATATTAAATTAGAAACTGAAGGAGAAATATTTAAGTTAGTTGATACTTACCAAAAAACAACTATGACTGACCAAGAATTTGAAACTAAATTTAACGCTTTATTATCTGCAGAACAAGAAAAAATATCAGATTTAAACTTTGACCCTAAACATGGTTGGAACGCATGGATAGGTTTTATGGGTAACTTAGGATTAATGGTTGCATTAGACCCAACTATGGCATTACCAGGTGTAGGTATTGGTGGCAAGTCAGCACAAACAAGTAAGGTATTAACTAGCGTTGGTAAAGAGTTAGATGATTATATAAAAGCTGGTGGTCAAGTAGCAGATTTCTGGATAGATAAAGACCCAACTATACAATTAATGGCAGATGCTATTGGACAAGCAGTAGATGAAGGTGCACCAGTAATGTTATTTTTAGCAAGAAATGGATTTAGTCCTAACCTTGCTATGAAGATTGTAAACAATCCAGACCAAGCATTTAATATTATTAAAGAAAGTTTGACTGGTGGTTTAATATCAGATGTAAGATTTGCAGGAAATAATTTAACAAGTGCTAATGATTTTCATTTACAAGCAAAAGTATTAAACGATAACTTCTTAGACAATATGTATGCTGCTATGACTGATAATCAATATACAGCTACTTATATGCGTGGTGGTGGTAGAAAATCTAAGAACCCTATTAGAACATTGTCATCAAGTTTTAAAGATATATTTGGTGGTACAGACCCAAGAATACCATCAAGACCATGGGCTTATGTAACTGAACCAGAAAGAGCAGTAGATACTTTTATTAAAACTGGTTATATGTTTTCTATACCAGAAAATAAAATAGATGAATTACTTAAAACTTTTTACACAGAAATATATAACAAAAATTATAGAGGTGCTCAAAATATTTTTTATGATGAATTGATTTTAAAAGAAGGTGCATTACAACTTAAGTACACATTTGGTTTATCTGATAATGAAATTAAACAATTCTTTAAAGAACATTTAGATGATGTAAGAGGATTTGGAGAAAGAGGTAGAACATATAGACCAACATTAAGTGATAAGTTCTATGAAAGAGCAGCTATGCAAGAAGGCATGGACCCTATAACTAGAGCACAGTTTGCTAATACTTTATTATCTGAAACAGATAAAGATGCTGCAGTACAAAGTGCATTAGCTATGGCAGGTCAAGCTATGGATTTAACTATTAATGTTCCTGATATTAAAGCTACACTTCGCTATACATCACTTCGTAGAAGATTAAGAAATAAAATATATAAAACTAATGCTTATGAAGAAAGTATAGATGCAGTAAGAGATGCTGCTGCTGAAGGTAAGCTAGGAACTTTTTTTGATTTTAATACTCCATTAGGTAGAGAACTTAGAGAAGTAATAGAAGAAGGAGCAACAGACCCATCATGGTTATTTAAGTATGGTGCAGAGAAAATTCCATTTAAAGCTACAGATATAGCATTTACATTTATCAGTAGAGTATGGATGCCATTACAGCTAGTAACAAGAGTTGCATTTCCATTAAAGATTACAACAGATGGTAACTTAAGAATGAGTGCTAGAGGTTTAGCATCTCTATTTAGGGACCCTTGGGAATATCTAAAGTTAATTTGGAATGACCCTAATGGTGCAATGGTTAAATTAATACAAGCACAAAATCCAGATTTTAAACCAGTAACAGCATTGACTGGACCATTTAGAACTACAGCAAAAGTATTAGATGAGAAGTACCCAGAGTTTATTAGAAAATCATTAGGTGCATTAAAAGAAAATAATGCTAAGTTTGGTTTGCCTGAAGTTCAAGACTTGTATGAAAGGGACCCAAGATTTACTTCTGTATTTAGAAAGAACAGAGGAGATTGGGAGAATTTTCGTAAGTATGCAACTGCAGAAGAAGTTGTAACAGGTGTATCTAAATTAAAACTAGAAGATGATTATGTAGAAGCATACATAGATTATCTTGTTACACAAATAGCACACGACCCATTTATGCCAGTTGTTGCACAGGCTATGACAAAAAACCTAAGTGATGCAGAGATTGTAGATTTAATACAAAGAACTCCATACTTAATGGATGAGATAACTGATATGAATAGAAAGATATTATCTATTAGAAGCGTTGATAAAGGTTCTCAAGTTGTATCAGTAATACAATCCCAACAAGATTTCTTAGACTTTGTACTACATCATAGAATGTTAATCTCTAACTTTACAGCTAACCAACAAAATCTTATAGATGTTATAGCACAAGGCATGGTAGGTAAAACAAATATTAGAAGTTTAGATGTAGCTAAACAAGTTAATAAGAAAAAAATAAAAGAAGTGATTACTCCTTGGATGTATGAAGTTATAGAGGACTTACCCTTTGAAGTACCTGGCGTTAGAAAAGTTAGTAAGAAAGGTTTTGCTAAAGGTTATGCAGAGTTTATGGATGCGTTGTTCTTTGTGGCTGGACAATCAGAAGCAGCGTTATCAAGAATACCTACATTTAAACAAGCATACTATCACTTCTTAGAAAGCAACTTAGTCTTTGGTACACGCAAAGCGTTACAAGATATATTAGATGCACACTACGACCCAGACAATGTTATTAACTTACCTGCTGAATTAATTGCTTCAGTTAAAAGAAATTTATTAGATGCTGAAGTTCCATTTGACCAGATAGAAGAAGTAATGAAGAAAGTAGTTAGACAAAGATTATCTGTTACAGATGATGCAGTTACATTTGTTGCTTACTATCCAGACAATAAATATTCTTCCAGAGTTTTACAGTCAGTATCTAAAAATCAATTAGAACTTGATTTGTTATTAAACAATGCAGAAAGTAAAGCATACTCATTAGAAACTGCAGGAAGAATTAGATTAGGAGATGAAAATACAAAGATAGGTACATACTATTCATCATTACCTAGAAGAAATGTTTTAGTAGATGGTGTGTTAGATAAATCACAAGACCAACAATTTATTGCTGCATTAAAACAATTACATGCAGATACAGGTAAGAATACTTTTCAAATTACAAATGATTTCAAAGCATTAATTAAAGAAAACCCTACACCAACAATTAAAGAATTAAGAAAAGTATTAGGTATGGGTAATGCTAAGTATGATGAAGTAGCAGAGTTTATGCAAAGGTCTGGAATACTTGCAATGGTTGATAGTAATTCAGGTAAGTTAGTAGTTAATAATGCTAGAAAGAGTGGCGTAGTATCACAATTTACAGAACTTGAATATCATACAATGTTAGACCTTGATGATATTAGAACTGATACTGTACGCAATATGACATTTAACGACTTAAATAAAACATCTTCTGCATACGCATTTGAATTACACAATAGATTGTTATACAACTTGTTAGAGCGTGGTTATTTAGCAGAAGCATTTAAAGTAGGTTTACCTTTCTTTGAAGCATATAGAGAAGTATTAGGTAGATGGACACAGCTAGGTGCAGCTAATCCTAGAGCAGTAGCACAAGTTGGTTTTGCTTATAGAAAAGGTGTAGAGAATAACTATATCTATTCAGATAAGTTTGGAGAAAAGTATTTAATTATTCCTGTAGGTGGAACTGCATTAGAGAACTATGTTAAGTCTGAAGGCGAAGGATTATGGAAAGATGATATAAGCATACAAGATAGCAATATAATACTTAAAAGAAGTTTACCAATATCAGCATTAGGAGTGGCAGGTGGAGGTTTGTTTCCACCATTAGGACCAGTTGTAGCAATACCAGTAGGTTATTTAACAGCAGACAATCCAGAAACTAGAAGATTATTAGAAAGAACTATCTTCCAGTTTGGACTTCCATTTGAAAGTGGCGTTGGAGATTTAAAAGATTTAGTAGGAGAAATACTTGTAGAGGAAAACATACCAGCAACAGGTAAAAATATTATTAATGCAGTTGCAGATAAGTTAGGGTTTAAAGGATTTGATGAAGATTTATATACAACAGCTACAGCACAATCAGTACAGATAGCTGCAATACTATATCCAGATAAAGTAGATGACCCAGAGTTTTTATTTACTACAGCAGCAACTATACGAAATAACATATACCAACTTAAAGCATGGGATAGAAACATAAACCCATTAGTTCCAAAAGTAAATGTGTTATATCGTATAAACACAGAGAATGATACCTTTAATGATTGGTATGGAAAACAGAATGAAACATCTGGTGTTGTTTGGAATAGCTTTGTAGAGTTAGGAATTATTCATGGTTTCTATCAAGACTTAAGAGAACAATATGCTTTGACTATGGGTAGCAAACAAGCAGACTATGAAGCAACATTAGACATTGTTAGATTACTTGGATTAGATACTTACGATTTAGAAACTTCTTTTACTACTGCACAGTTACAGCTTAAAGGTAAAGCTATATCTGAAAGTGGACCAATGGCTAGAACAAAACCAGAGTATCAGTTCTTAATGGATAACCCAGAATTATATGCTGACTATGGTTCCAGTATTCTATATTTCTTTGATGGCTTAGGTTCAGGAGAAATAGATTACACATCTTATGGAATACAAAAAGGTTTAGGAACTATTACTCCATTAAATAAAGAAGAGTTTTACTGGAGAGCATCTACTTATGCTGCATCTTTAGTTGAAAGAGCAATGTTAGAAAGATACCAAATAAAATGGGACACTAATAGATATAGTCCTGAAGAACAGAAAAAAGAAAAAGCAGAACTAGAATTAACACTTAGAAAGATGTTTCCACTTGCTTATCAAGTGGACCCTGCACAAGTAGCAACATTGTTACCAGGAAAAGAAATACCTGATACATTTGATTGGGATTTAGTCATACCAATTCTTGAACAAGCTATAGAGGATGACAGAACTAAATCATTAGGTTTGTATGAACCAATGAAAGATTACATTAATTATAGAAATTCAATAATTAAAGGAATACAAATAGGTAAGAAGATACCATTAAAAGAAGATGCTATAGTATGGTTAAGAACACAAAAGAGTGAAGAAGCACAACTATTACGAGATAACTTGTATAAGTATGGTGCTATGTTGTCAGAAGAAACTCCAGAGTTTCTACCAGTTTTCAATGATGTGTTTTATAATGAGATTACTACATTTGGCATAGGAGATTTAGCAGATGAGTGAAACAACAAAAGGTTACACAATACCTAGAGGAACTGGTGCAGTAGGACCAGTAATCCCAGTACAAGAAGGTGGACCTGGAACAGCAGCATCAGAAGATACAGTTACCCAATGGGTGCTAGATATATTATCTGGTGGCGTAGATGCTAATAAACCATTAGGAGATGGGTTCCAAAGTAAATATACTGTACCAGTTACAGAGTTAGATAAAGCAACAGGTGCATATCTTACAAGAGAAATGCAAGTAGATGCACAAGAGTATTTAACTAATCAAGGATATAACTTTATTTATTATCCTTATATGGCAGGAGAAGTTGCTAGAGATATAGCACCTGCATTAAGAATTATTTTAAAAAACCAAATGGCTAGTGTTGGTTTAATTGATTTAACTAAGACACAAGGTTCTATGGTTGATGAAGAATTTACCAAAGGTATTAGAAGATTAATGGAATTTTCTATGAACAATGGTGGTAAGTTAGATTGGGTACAAAGTTTAGGTATCTTAAGAACTGATGCTAGTGTTAGAAAATCAGCTAAGGTTAAACAACCTGTTATAGAAAATACACAGCTTGATGATATTGTTGATGACTTATTAGCTAAAGCTAAAGCAAGAAAAGGTGCTCCATTATCACAAGAAGAAAAGAATTATATTACTAATAAGATTGGTTCAAGGATTGGTTTATATAATCAAGAACTACAAGGACTTGCTCCAGCTACTGAAGGTAAGATTATCTTTGACCCTAATATGCCAACAGGTGGTAGTTTCATAGCTGGTACTCCAGCACAGGAACCAGAAACAGAACAACTTGCAGAAGATTTAGCTGGTATTGAAGAAGGTGTATTTGCACCCAGAGAAGAAGCTGCAAGACAACAAGTTATGGCAGAAGAAACTAGAGCTAGAGGTGCACAAACAGTTGCAGATTTATCTAATTTATTTAGAGCAGGAGTTAAAAGATAATGAACCCAGATGAAGTAACTCCACCAGAAAATGTTAATCCACCTGCTGAACAAGAAACAGTTGAGCAAGTAAACAAAATAAAACTGGAACCTGGAACATTAATATATCTGTTTAAACAGGTTGGGTTTGATGATAATGATATACCAGTATTGTTAGCTATTGCACAAATGGAAAGCAATATGGTTCATGGTGCTATTAATCTTAATTCTGAAAGTGGATATGATAAAGATTTAGGTGTACTGCAATTAAACAATCTTGCTAACTTTGATAAAGATTTACAACCAGATAGAGAACTACAAGCATTTATGGCTAAAGAAAATATAACTGGTATGTTTACACCAAATGATTTTGCAGAAATGTTACATCAAGACATTATGTTTCAAATGAGATGGGCTAAACACAAAATAGATTGGCATAGAAAAGCAGGTAAAGACCCATTTATTTTTTGGATGACCTATCCTCCTATTAGAGATTACATACAAAAAGGAGATAAGACTTATGCTCCAAGACAAGAAGATTTTGATTTAGCATTACAGTATTATGAAGATTATAAGAATAATAAGATTGTTCCTATAAGTAAGGATGTGCCTACACTACCTCCCATTGAAGGTAGTCCACGCCCTGTGGATGATGGACAAAGTAGAACAACTGTTCCAGGAAAACCCATTACAGTAGAACCACAAAAAGAAAGCGAAAGTTTGACAAAAAGAAGTGAAGGTATAACAAATATGTTTGGAAGTCCAGAAAAAAATTTTTGGAATAAAGGTGTAGAAGCTAACAACTATCGTGATAAAAACGCATCACAAGTTATGGCTATGATACAGGCTGCTGTTAATTCTCAAAGAAGAGCAAAGAATTTACCAGATATTAGCAATGACTTTAATGTTGATAGTCAATACATACAATTAACTGATGACCAAAAAACAGCATTAGATGTATTAAGAGGTCTGTATGGCTCTAACTGAATTTGATAAAAAAAATATAGATAGTTCTGGTACACACTATATAGAGTGGTTGAATAGTAATATGGAAGAGCTAACTAAACCATTAACAGAACAAAAACAAAAACAAATATTGTCAGCAGCTTCTGCTTCTGTAATAGCAAAGTTGCGTAATGAGTGATAAATTATATAGTGAATTTAATAAAGATTTAGAAAGATTATATAGTTCTATTGGTGTATCTTTAAAATCAATTAGAAAAGAAATAGTCCAAAAATTAATTGGTGGAAATAGTATTCATCCATATTTATTAGATGAGTTACCACTTCCAATATTAAGAAATATTAATGATACAGATGCAAATAAATTTGTATTAGATTATATAAAAATTATTGATAAGTATAAAGATTTAGATTTAAGGTGGATGCAAAGTTTGAATGAAAATTCTGCTGTTGGTATATTTAATTCAGATGATATAATTGAAAGCGTAGAAGCATTAATATATTTAGCAACAAATGTATTAGATACACCACAATCACAAAATATAACATTAATAGCAGAAAACAATCAACCAACTGTTGTAGAACTAATAACAGAATTTCTTAAATTAAGTGATGATGAAATAAAAGTAGTAATAGATATTGGAGAAATTTCTGAAAACATAGATATACCTAAAGCTGATAAAGCAAAATTAATTTTGCAATCTATTTTAAATAGTCCAGCAGCAAATAGTTTTGACAAAAACTTTATAAATTTATTAGAAGAACAAGGTTCTGTTAATCAATTTTTAGAACTAACTTCCAAGTATTTATCTACACCTAAAGGCATACCATCTCATTTAATAGATTACGCAGTTATTGATAGTATTAATGTTCCTATTGAACAAACAAGAATGTTTGTTTCGGAAAGTGTAACTAATAGACAAATCTTGCAGTTACATGCTGCTTTAAAAGACCCTAAAGCAGGAGCGTTTATTAAAGAGATGTTAGATAATGGAAGATGGGAAGCAATAAATGTAAACCTCAAACGAGATTTACCTTATTCTAGTTTTTCAGATTATGTAGATTTTTATGCAGACAATGCTTTTTATGGTATTGAAAATGCAACTAATAGATATGTAGAATTATTAAGAGAAAATGTATACAAATATGTTAATGGAAATTGGACAGGGTTTTATACACCAGATGAAATAGCAATAGAGTTTAATAAATTACATCAAGGATTTAACTTAGCTTTTGAAAATTTATTAGATGTAATAATTAATGGTTCCATAGATGATGATTTAGCAAAATATTTTAATGATGAATTAGGTGCGAAATTATTTTCTATGGTAAAAAATGAAACAGGTTCTGATTATGATAAAGCTAACGCTATGCACCAGTTTTTTCAAAGTCCAACAGAAGATGTAATAAAAATGGGAGTGTTTGAAAGAACATTAACAGATGAAGCAGTAAAATTAACTGGTATTGTATCTCCAGAATTTGTAGATGAAATGTTAGAAATAAGAAAAGCACAACCAGATTTAATACCAGAACTTGTTAAAACATTAGAGCAAATAATGGAATTAGCAAAACCAGATAACATAGATAACTCTTATAAAATATTTGAATTAAAACCACCACCAGGAGATATATTTCATTTAAGACCATTAAAAAATTTAATAAGATATGTCATTGATAATAAAGATGTAGATGTAAAGTTTTATGATTTCAATACAGGACAGTTTGAAGAGATGGGTATAACAGGTGTAGCTAAAACAGGTTTACAAAACCAGTTACCTAAAACATTATTTATAGAAGTAACTTCCAAAACAGATAACTTACAGGATGTGAGAAACTTTGTAAATAATATTCCACAAGAAGCTGCAACAAAACCTAAGTTAAATAAATTAATAGCTGAAACACCAGAAGATATAGCAGACCTTGTTGATAAAGATAAGCTAAGGATTGCAGAAGATATAATACAGAACACAGAGGTAGGTAAACATATAGCATCTACTTCTTTAGATTTTGCAAAAAAAGCAGGGAAGTTTACATTTAGTGGAACTATGAAAGCACTAGCTCCTGGCGATTATATTATAGAAGCAGGTCTAAGAAAAACATTACCTAAGCTAGGTTTAGCTGCTATATCAGGAACAGCATTAGCTGCATATACTGCATACGAGTTGGCACTTATGGCAGCAGATATAGGTAAAGGTTTATCATTTGCTAAACAACAGGATAATGGAGATAGTTTTCTTAAAAATTTTTGGGAAGGTTTTTCATCAGAAGATAGTTATTCTGATAAATATTCTATAGGATATAAACTAACTAAAGAAATACATAACACATTATTTGATGAGGTTTATGGTAAAATGAACCAAAATGTTTATGCAGGAGCAAATAGTTAATGGCAACTAATTATGATTTACTTAAAAAGTTAATAGATGGAACAATTACTAGAGCTCAATATGAACAACAAGTAGCTGCTAGAAAAGCTGCTGAACAAGCTAGTGCTGCTGATACAAGATTGTTTACTGCTGCACAAAATATACAAGCTGAACAAGCTGCTGTTGCTGCTGCTAAAGCAGCTAAAGAAGCAGTTATTAAAATGTTACCTCAAGCTGACCAAGCAGCAATTAAAGAAGCAGAGCTAGTCAAAGCTATTAAGAATATACAAGCTACTGCACCAGCTACACAAGTTAGTGCAGAAACAGGATTTCCAGAAACAGTACAAAAACCTCAAACATCTCAAGAAAATACAATAACTATTTATGATATAGATGGTAATGCTAGGTCAGTACCTGAAAGTCAAGCAGGAGAATTACTTACATTAAAACCTAAAAAGTTTTTTTCATCAGCAGCAGATGCTGCAGCAGAAAAACAAAGAAGGATGGCAGCACCTTATAAAGAATATGTTGAAGGTATGAAAGCAACTGATACAGCACCAGGTGTAGATGGTGGAGCTGCAGGAACAGGTGGTGGTGGAACTGGAGCAATGTATTGGGGTAGATATGATAGTGGTTCATGGGCTATATCAACAGAAGAAGGTAAACCAGAAGGTTTTAAATGGGGTTGGGAATTACCAGAGTTTGCTGGTTTAGAACAAGCAGACTTTAGTTCAGATAAATCTTTGGATGTAATACTAGGACAAGTTACAGATGGTGCAGGTGGTGCAGCAGGTGGTCCAGCAGGTGGAACTACTGGTGGAGTAACAGGTGTTAGTACAGGTCGTATGGGTTCACAAATATGGCAAGACCAATCAGGTCAAAAATATTTAGTATTCAGTATTCCTGGAACAAATATGTTTGTTCGTTATAAAGCAAGTGATGATGACTTAGCTAGTTTCTTTACTACTGGTATGCCAGATGTAAGAAGTATTAATGAAGATGCAGAAGATTGGAATAATTCTTTATGGCTAGGAAGCTATGTAGAAATAGATGGAGATATTAAATTAGGTCTAGTTAATCCATTTGATACTATGGTAGATAACTTTGCCAAAGTAAAGAAAGTACAACCATGGATGGAAGAAGATGAACTGTATTCATTGTGGTTAGAAGGAATAATTGAAGATAGAGATATTGAAGATTATGAATGGCAAGGAACTGAATGGTGGCAAACACACACTAAAGAACAAAGAGATTGGTTATTACAATCACAAGGTAAAGGTTTAGGTTCACTACCTGCAGATGCTCAAGCGTTATTAGATAACAATAAGATTAGAGCAAAAGAATTATTGAAACAATATGGTGTAACAAATGCAGAAGAAATAATAAATGCTGATGGAGATACATTAGTAGATTTTTTTGCTAATCAATTAACAGTTGGTAACTGGACAGAATTAACATGGGCTAATCAAGCTAAAGGGTTAGGCGACCCATTAGCTGGAATAGAGCGTGATACTCAATTAACTAACTGGTTAGATAATATAGATGAAGCATTAACACCAGCAACAACACAAGCTGGTTATTCTACTGCACAATCATTAGCATTAAAATGGTTAGGACCTACCTTTGCAAACTTTGAAGATACTAACTTATCTGAATATGCAGGTATGATTAGGAACGCAGAAAGTCAAGAAGTAGGTATAGCTGCTGTAGAAAATAGATTAAAAGCTATTAGAAAAGCATTGTTCTCTACAGATTTGTATGATGAAAATTTAACATACGAAGATATAGCAGCACCATGGCGTAATTATTCCTATCAATTCTTAGGACAAAGGATGGATGAAACTGCAGCAGAGTGGTTAAATGTTTTGAAAGCTAATGACCAAGAAAAGATTAATTCAATTCTTTTAGAATATGGTTTAAACAATAATGTACAAACTTTATTTGATAGAGTAAGTGATGGTATATTTAAAGGTATGACACCACAAGCAGTAGTTAGAGGATTACCTACATAATGGCATTAACAGCAACAGCAAAAGCAAAACTACTTGATGAAGTAAAATTAAAATTTGGTAGAGATTTTCCTAGCGAACTTATTGATATTTATGTTCAAGCATTTATAGATAATAACCAAGATGCTGATGAAGCAATATTAGTTATGCGACAAAGTGATACTTACAAAAGTTTTTTTCCTGGCAATGTTAATCCAGATGGAGTATCAGTTAAATATACAGAACAAGAATATTTAAACTTAGTAGATGCTTATAAAAGAAAGATAGAAAGCATTGGTTTAAATGCAGATTTAATTATTACTAATGATAGATTAGAAACATTAGTTAAAAATGTTGTTAGCAATGAAGAGTTTGGTGCAAGAGTTACTGCTGTATATCAACAAGTATTAACTGCTTTACCACAAGTTAAAGAATATTATCAAAGAAATTTTGGTAAAACATTAACAGATGCAGAGATTATAGCTAGTGCTATAGACCCAGATATAAGTAAAGGATTATATGCAGGTACTATTTCTGCAGGAGAAATTGTTTCACAGAATATTGCTAGAGCACAGATAGGTGCAGAAGCATTGTTAGCTGGTATTGATATTGGTGTACAATCTGCAGAACAATTAAGACAGCAAGGATTAAGTAGAGAACAAGCTAGAAGAGGTTTTCAACAAGTAGAACAAGTTATGGGATTAGCACAAGCACAAGCTAGAGAAGGTGTTACTGCTGAACAAATTGTTCAAGCTACTCAATTAGGTATTGCTGAACAACAAGAAAGAATTGGAAGAATAGTTGCACAAAGTGCTACACAAAGCTCTGCTCAATTAGGTGCTGCAAGAACTAGAGAAGGTGCAGTAACAGGTTTAGTAGAACAATAGTTGTTTAAACGACTTGCATTTCTAAATTATGTGATATAATTAATTGACCCTGTACTTAGGTCTGGGGGTTAAACTTGACCTAGATAAATTACGATTACTGTCTTGATGCCTACTAACAAGACATGGAAAATAAATAATAAGTAGTTAAGACCAGAGCATTACATAAATGGCTCTTGTAAAAATATTATTTATAGAAGGAGATAGACAGCAAATGTCAGAAGAATATACAAATACTGGTGGTTCAGTAGAAGAAGATAAGAATTGGAAAGCAATTCGTGAAGAGAACAAATCTCTTAAAGAGGAATTGATTAAATATCAATCTCAAGAAAGAGATAGTTTGTTTAAACAAGTCGGCTTAGACAGAACTAAAGGTATAGGTAAAGCTGCAGATTTGATGTATGAAGGCGATTTAGAAGTGAATGCCCTTAAAGCATTTATAACTGAAGAGTTTGGAGAAGAAGTTGTTAGTGGACAACAAGACAGTATTCGTAGTACAGTAAACGAAGGTCAAAATAGACTGGATGCTTTACAGCAAACAGCAAAGACCATTAACGCTGCTCCTAGCTATCAAGATAAAATCGCTCAAGCAGAACAATCTGGCAGAGTTAAAGACAGTATTGCTTCTAAATTGTCAGCTCTTAACGAGTTGAAAAAGTAATAGTTTAGGAGAAAAGCTCCTAAACAAAGATTTATAGGAGAAAAATAAAATGGCAGCAATAGCTTCCCCAGACCCAATTTCAGTATCTGAAATTAACAATTTTACTGGAGAGCTTTTTAAAGTTGGTGCAAGAAGAACACCTCTACTATCCATGGTGGGTGGTTTGACTGGTGGAAAACTTCTTAACTCCCCTGTATTCCAAACCCAGAAAGTTGATACTCCAGCAGTTTCTAGCTACACAACTGTAGCAGAAGGTGGAAGTCCAGCTTACTTTGGAAGAAGCAGAAGTTCAGCAATAGACTGTGTACAAATCTGGAACCAAGGTGTGAAATTAACATACTCTGCTCTAGGTTCAACAGGATATTTGAACTCACAAGCTATGGAGAGTGGGACAGCAGCTTTTGAAGGCACTAACCCAATCAATGATGAAATGGCTTTCCAAATTGAAGAACTACTTAGCAAAATCGCAAGAGAAGTTGAGTATGAATTTTTCAATGCAACATTTAATGATGGAACAGATGGCAACCCAAGAGAGATGCGAGGTATCGCAGAGTGGGTAACATCAGGTAATGGTTCAGCAACATTTGACAATCAAGTTGCAGCAGCAGATACAGCTTTAGACTTTGATGCAGTAGCAGAAATTCTTAAAGCAATGTATGATGCAGGTGCTCCAATGAAGAACCCAGTTCTTTTCGCAAGACCTGGTTCTATTCTTGATTTGAACCAAAACTTAGCAGCTTCAGGTTCATTACAAATGGCAGTACTACCTAGAGATAGAAATATCGCTGGTGTAAGTATTGATACAATTATCACACCATTTGGAAATATTGGACTTGTTGTTAATGAGTTCGTTCCATCTACAAAAGCATATGTCTTAGACTTAGCTTACTTAGATGTTTGTTTCTTAAACATCCCAGGTAAGGGTGCAGTCTTTGTAGAAGATACAGACAATGATGATGCTGCAGCAGTTTCAAAGCGTGTTTACATGGAAATTGGTTTGGACAAAGGTCCAGCAGAATACCATGGCGTTATAACTGGTGTACTCTAAAATATAATTAAAGGACTTATGGGCAGAACCACCACTCTGCCCTAAGTTCTGCTACAATAAACTATCATGAGCACAACCATAGGCGATTTAGTTAATAGAGTTTTCAGAGAATATTTAGAACCAAATGATGATATACAATCATTTACTGTTTTGAGAACAGCAATAACAGATACTTCAACTACTACTGTTGCATACGAAGCAGACTACTTAACAACTGAAGAAGAAGATGCTATGGGTGCAGGTGCATTTATAGAAATAGACCAAGAACTTATGTTGGTTGTTTCTTTAAATACAGCAGATGAAACACTTACTGTTAAGAGAGGAGCAAGAGGAACAACTGCTGCTACTCATAGTGTAGAAGCAGTAATTAAAATTAATCCTCCATTCATAAGACTTAATGTATTCAATGCAGTCAAAGACCAAATAGAAAATTTATATCCTACATTATTTGCAGTAGAAGTACAGACTGTAACTTCTGCTACTGGATGGGTAGCATTAACAGGAGATGATGACAGTAGAATAGTTGCTCCATTAAAAGCAATATCACAATACACGACATTAGCTAGTGGTAATGAAACAACAGTACAGTTTAGAGGAGTGTCAATAGAACTTATAGATGTACCAACATCAGTTACTGCAACTGGAAAAGCTGTACAGTTTTATGGCATTAGTTCAGGTGTACCTGTGCATTGCACATTTAAAAAGAAATTTGGAGAAGTATCTAACGAAAGTTCTACTCTTGCATCTATAGGTTTAGAAACAGAATATGAACCAATTATTATGGCAGGTGTTGCTGCACAAATGATTTCAGGTAAAGATATACCTGCAGCTACAGCAGAATATATTACTGATGTTATACAAGCTAATGTGTACCAGGTTGGCTCTTCTACCAATATAAGAAATTCCTTGTTGCAGTATCAACAAGTATTAATACAACAAGCTAGAAAAGACTTAAGAGCACGATACCCAGAACCTGTCAGTTTAAACAGCGTGGTATATCCAAGTGCCTAGAGTACCTACTACTGCTGATGTTAATAACCCAAAAAGAAAAGGGTATGATTTTAGATTAGATAACTTATTATTTAGAACTGCTGTGTCTAATGAAAGACAATTAGTTATAAGAACTGCAGAGTTTCCTAATCAACAAATAGATTTAAGACAAAACCCAGAAGATATTACAACTAACATAGGTCAAATATTTTCAAGAAATAATTTTTCTGGAGGACAAGGATTAGATTTTGCTCATAAAAGAAATGGTGCAGATAAAGATGTTATTAGATATTTTGATAGCAAAGGTGTAGATGTATTCCATGGGGATGAAGCAAGTTCTTATAATGTACATTTGTTACACACAATGGAAACTAAAGGATTAACATTTACGACTTCTGAACAATATATGGCACAAACTACAAATGGTTATCTCTATGTTAGTGATGGCTTAGTAATATATAGAAGTACAGATTATGGAGATAACTGGTCAACAGTATCAAGCACAAATGTATCGTATGCAATAAGGGGTATGATTGCTTTTGGTAATCAAATCTTTGTAGTAACTGGAGATGGTGGAACAAACAAACAGCTTATTCATTATGATGGTACAACTTGGACAGTTGAAACATTAGGTACAGTTTTTACTGGTTACTTTGACAGCTTATCTTTTGTTAAAGGAAGATTAATAGTTACAGGTCATAGCACTTCAGCAGAATATCTATGGGAAGCAAACCCTTATACAGGAAACTTTACTGGGGTATTCCAAACAGGTAGTGCTTTAATAACTGTAGAACCTACACATCATATTGCAGCAGTTACTGATGCAGGTGCAGTTATATTAGCTGCTAGTACAGATGGCAATATTTATTCTTTAAAAGATAATGCAGGAACTTTAGAACTAAAAGGACAATCAAGAATAGGAGATGAAGAAGTACATTCTATTTCTGCTGCTGAAGGAATTATATTTTTTGGTACACAAGAGCAGAGTACAAATACAGGTAGATTATATAGAAGTGATTTGGTAGTAGCAGATGACTTGTATGTATTAGCTAATAGACAATTAATTAAAGAATGGAATAATGGCGTACCTGCTTCTCCTCACGCTATGTTTGCATCAAGAGATAGTATCTTTGTGGGTGTCAGAGAAAGTTCTACTGATACTTATTTGTGGAGATATTATTTACCTACAGCAGGTTTAGCTAGAGATGTAAAAATACCAGGACAAGGAATAGTAGGTTCCATTAAACAAGTACAAGGTAAACACTTTGTATTAGTACAAGGAACTAATGGTGGTGTGTTTAAAGAAACATCTTTGTATGAAAGCGAAGGTTATATTATAACACCTAATATAGATTTCTTTACATCTGAAATAAAACAATGGGTTGGTACAACTGTAGAACATGATGAGATTACAGATAGTAGAAGAATACAATGTTTTATTTCTACAAGAGAAGGAACTATAGATACACCAGGTAGCAGTAGTTGGGAATTGACTAACGATAGTACACAAGGATTTGGTGGCACAGAGTTTCAAATTAACAGAAACGCAAGATACTTAAATATGAAAATTGTTTTAACTCCAACTATAGATTTTACTGGTACACCAGTATTTAGAAGTGTATCTGCTAGAGCATTACCTAGACCACAATTAGTAGTGATAGATATACCAGTTAATATTTCTGACCAAATAGAAAGACCAAATAGAAAAAGAATTAAAGTACGAAACCTAGGAGAAGCAGTCTATCAACAGCTTAAACAAAAAGAAGGCGATAGTGTTACTTTAGAATTGTATGAACCAGCAGAATTAATTAGAGGAGTTGTTGAGAGTGTAGCATATCCTGTAATAAATCATGCTAATATAGGTTCTGTAACTCAATATTGTACTGTTAGAATAAGAGGTGTAAGAGCAGAAGATATTACCTCTGAATTTACTAACATAATAGGAATTGGTACATTAGGTGTAGTAGGATTAGGATAGGATGACAGCACAAGAGAGCAAATTAAGCAACGCATACGAGAGTACTATAACAACTGCATTAACTGCAGATGCTAGTGGTACTACAATTTCAGTAGATACAGCACCAACTGATAGCACTAATACAGCTATTACTGGTTCTGTTGTAATGTATTTAGTTTTAGACCCAGATAGCGATAGTCAAAGAGAATATGTAAGAGTAACAAACATATCTGGAACAACATTAACAGTTGTAAGAAATATTGATACTGGTGGAGGTGGACTTAGAACACACTCTGCTGGTGCAAAGATTAGACAAGTAGCACAAGCACAGCATTTTGATGACATCCATGACAGAATAGATAAAGTTATAAATGAAGATGGTAGCAGTTTAAACACTACTACAGGTGTTGTTAAAGATGAAGATGATATGGCTAGTGATAGTGCAACACATCTTGCTACACAACAATCAATTAAAGCGTATGTAGATAGTCAAGTTACAGCACAAGATTTAGATTTTCAAGCTGACACAGGTGGTGCTTTATCAATAGATTTAGATAGTGAAACATTAACCATAGCTGGTGGTACAGGTATAGATACTACTGGTTCTGGTAATCAAGTATCTATTGATATAGACAGTACAGTAACAACTAATTCAGGAACTCAAACATTAACAAATAAAACCATTGATGTTGATAACAACACAGTATCTAACATTGAAGTAGATAATTTAAAATCTGGTGTATTAGATACAGATTTAACTACAGTATCTGCAACAGATGACACATTACCTTCTGCAAAAGCAGTAAAGACTTATGTAGATGCACAGGTTACAGCACAAGATTTAGATTTAGTAGCAGATACAGGTACAGATAGCATTGATTTAGATAGTGAAACACTTACTATTGCAGGTGGTACTGGTATTGATACAACAGCAGATGGTGCTGGAACTGTAACTGTAGATATAGATAGCACAGTTACAACTAATTCTGGTTCGCAAACTTTAACTAACAAAACAATAGATGCAGATAACAATACTGTATCTAACTTAGAAGTAGATAACTTAAAGTCTGGCGTATTAGACACAGACCTTACAAGTGTTAGTGCATCAGATGATACACTTGCTTCAGCTAAAGCAATTAAAACTTATGTAGATGCACAAGTTGCTAGTGAAGATACTATTGCAGAATTAAATGATACTAATGTGGTTACACCAGCAGCAGGTCATATCTTAATTTATGATGCTACAACAAGTTTGTGGGATAATAATACTCTTACTGCTGGAACTAATGTAACTATTACAAATGCAGATGGTTCTATAACTATTGCTTCTACTGATACAAATACACAGCTTACACAAGAAGAAGTAGAAGATTATGTAGCAGGTTTATTAGTTGCTGGTTCTAATGTTTCTTTAACTTATGATGATGGAGCAGGTACTCTTACTATTGCATCTACAGATACTCAATTATCACAAGAGCAAGTAGAGGATTATGTTGCTGGTTTAGTAACAGCAGGTTCTAACATTACAGTAACTTATGATGATACTGCTGGAACATTAACTATAGCTGCAACAGATACACAACTTACACAAGAACAAGTTGAAGATTATGTTGGAGGTTTAGTAGCTGGTGGTACAGGTATTACTGCTACTTATGATGATGCTGGTGGTAGTTTAACTATAGCTATAGATGCAACTGTATTAACTACTTCAAGTTCTATAAATGATTTAACAGATGTTAATACAACAGGTGTTACAAATGGACAAGTATTAGTTTACAATTCAACCTCTGGAGATTTTGAACCAGGTTCAGTTGGTTCTGCTACATCATTAGTAGATAGTGATAGCGATTTAACACTTACTGATGGTTTAAACAATGGGCTAGATTATGATTTAGACAATACAGATATGGCTACTTGGAATACAGGTGGTATTGCTCTTACAACTAATGGTGGTATCTTTAGACATCATCAAACACAAGCTGCTACTTTTACTGTAGCTACTAACGAAGGAGCTGTATTAGCTGGTCCAATAACCATCACAGGTACTGTAACAAATAATGGTACAATGGTGGTTATCTAATGGCTAATGTAAAAGTAAACACCATATCAACTTCAAGTGGCAACAATGTTGCTATGCAAGTGCCTTTAAATTTAAAGTCTTATACAACTACAGAACGAAATGCTTTAACAAGTTCTGCTGGAGATGTGATATACAATACCACAGACAGTAAAGTACAGTTTTATAATGGAACAAGTTGGAATGATTTATAATGAGTACACTAGAAACAAACTCTATTGGTAAATATTCTGGTAATAATGTTTCTATTGATGATGCTTTAAATTTAAAGTCATACACCACAGCACAAAGAGATGCACTTACATCAGTTGCTGGAGATATTATATACAATACAACAAACACAAGACCAGAATTTTTTGATGGAAGTAATTGGCAATCAATGCAAGATGAAAATTTAATTATATCTTCTTTAATTATAGCTGGTGGTGGAGGTGGAGCATCAAGTGTTAGTGGTAATGCTGGTGGTTCTGGTGGTGGTGCAGGAGGATATATAAATTCTTACAGTACAGAAAGTTCTGGTGCTAATTCTTCAACTGCATCAACTTTAACTTTATTACCTGGTACAAATGTAACAGTAACAGTAGGTGCTGGTGCTGCTGGTGGACCAGGTTCAAACACAAATGCTTCTAATGGTTCTAATTCAGTATTTGACACTACAACTGCAATAGGTGGTGGAGGTGGTGGTTCAAGAGCTAATGGTTTAGCAGGTGGTTCTGGTGGTGGTGCTGGTTATACTGGTGGTACAGGAACTGGAGGAACTGGAACTGCTAATCAAGGTACAGATGGTGGTTCTTCATCTGCTACTTCTCCATATCCAGGTGGTGGTGGTGGTGGAGCAGGAGCAGCAGGAGGTAATGGTTCTGGTTCTAATGGTGGTAATGGTGGAAATGGTTTATCTTCATCTATCACAGGTTCTGCTGTAACTAGAGCAGGTGGTGGTGGAGGTCCTGTTTGGTCTGGTGGAACACCTGGAACTGGTGGCTCTGGTGGTGGAGGAGATGCTGGTGGTTATGATTTTGGTAATGGAACTGCTGGAACTGTTAATACAGGCTCTGGTGGTGGAGGTTCTATGACTGGAGGAACTGGAGGTGCTGGAGGTAGTGGTATAGTTATACTTAGATATTCAAATTCTTATACAATAACTATTGGTGCAGGACTAACAGGTACAACTGCTACAGATGGTTCAGATAAAGTAACAACATTTACAGCAGGAACAGGAACAGTAAGCTGGAGTTAATATGAGTGAATTAAAAACAAATAAGATTTCAACAAATGACCAAAACAATGTAGCTATAGATAATGCACTTAACTTAAAGTCTTATACTACTGCT
>Ga0222715_10000681_pt1 | contig 33834 bp, 35 predicted proteins | sample C33_9DmetaG_FD_165056 | JGI IMG/M metagenome (GOLD analysis project Ga0222715, IMG submission 165056) | Estuarine water microbial communities from San Francisco Bay, California, United States - C33_9D | ecosystem: Environmental > Aquatic > Marine > Unclassified | place: USA: California...
TTCGGCTCACCGGGTACTCCGTAAGCTAGTTGATGCAAAGGAAAGGGTCCTTCGGGGCCCTTTTTTTATGGAAGAAAAAATGCCAAGACAACCCAAAGTAAAAAAAGAGCCCTCGCAAGGCTCTCGCCTTTGCACATCGTGCAACAAAGTCAAGCTCTTGTCTCAGTTTGAACACTTCAAAGACGGGCAGGTGCGTGGTATTTGTCAGAAATGCGTCATCCTTCAACGCGCTCGTAAAGCATCTGCCACTCCCGAAGCTTATCTTCGCGTAGTAAACACTCAGCTTAAATCTGGGAGGATCAAACAAGGCATTCAGTACGATCTTTCCTCTGACGAGTTAATAGAAATCTGGGAAGCACAAAATGGTCGGTGTGCTCTTTCTGGCGTCCTTATGACGCATCAACGGGATGGGAGCTACGGAGACCGAACAAGAAAAGAGTTCAACGCCTCAATAGACAGGATAAATCCTTCTGGGCCCTATACTCGAGAAAATGTGCAGTTGGTAGCTACTCGAGTAAATACTATGAAGCACACCCTTAGCCAAGACATGTTTCTTTGGTGGGTCAAAAACATATATGAAAAAATGGCTGAATAACCCTCTTCCATTCGTCGTAAAATAATGTAATATTCAAGTGTACCGGGGTCATCCGGTGTATCTGACAGTCCCGGCTGACGACATGCAGACAGATGCACCCTAAATTAACTCGCATGTGAGGATTCTCAAAATGGCGAATACTACCTTCTCCGGTCCGGTCACCTCTAACAATGGTTTTGTTGGTGCGGTAACTGCGACTACTGTAACTGCTAGCAGCACTCTTGACGTAACAGGTGACGCTACTCTTTCTGGCACTGCCAATGTAATCATTATCCCTACAAGTGATCCCGGTGTTGCGGGCGCTATCTGGAATAATGCAGGTACTTTAGCGGTTTCTGCAGGTTAATCCTTACTAACTGAAGGAGAGACCCATGAGTTTCAGCAATATTCAGTCCGTCACTAAGACGGCGGATGCCTCAGCCGTCACAGGCCGTACGCGTCTGGTGGGGGTGTATTTCACTAATACAGCCACCGCGTCATCTTTTGCTTTGAAGGATGGCACTACAGACTCTGGCACCGCTAAGTTAACCATCAATACCCCTGCTGTTGCAGGAGCTCAGGACCTAATGATCCCAGATATGGGCATTTTGTTTGAGGATGGTATTTACATCGACGTCAATGACGTCAATATAACTAGTGTAACCCTCTTGTTTGAGGGCGGAGCTGCGGCCTAATGGCTAGCAAAAAGGGAATGGGCATCAAAACCTCCGTCAAGTCGGGTAATTTCCGCCCGACTAAGAAGGGGGCTGGGATGACCGAGAAGGGTGTAAAAGCCTATCGGAAAGCCAATCCCGGCAGCAAGCTAAAGACCGCAGTTACCGAAAAGGACCCTTCGGAGGCTAGGGCAAAAAGACGTAAATCTTTTTGTGCCCGATCTGAAGGACAGATGAAACAGTTTCCAAAGGCTGCTAAAGACCCTAACAGTCGCTTACGACAAGCACGCAAGCGTTGGAGATGTAGATAATGGCTAAAAAGGGGCTTTACGCCAATATCCATGCTAAGAGAGCTAGGATAAAGGCGGGATCAGACGAAAAAATGAGGAAGCCCGGTTCAAAAGGCGCTCCTTCGGCAAAGGCGTTTAAGAAAGCGGCTAAAACCGCTAAGAAGAGGTAATTATGGCAGGTCGTGGAATGGGTGCTGCTACCAAAGGCGGCGGATGCGTTGGTTCAGGCCCTCGCAACAAGGTCATCAAGGAAACAAGCAAGACTACTGGTCCTGTAATGATGAACAAAGGCGGCATGGCGGTAAAGAAGTACCGCAAAGGCGGGATGTGTAAGTAGTGGCCACCTCAGGGACAACAAACTTTAATTTAGCGATAGACGACCTCGTAGAAGAGGCGTTTGAGCGCTGCGGCATGCGGATGACTGCAGGCTATCAGCTTAACTCGGCTCGTCGGTCCTTAAATTTGTTGTTCTTGGACTGGGCTAATCGAGGGCTAAACCTCTGGACTATCGAGCAAGCTACCTACTCTTTGGCTCAAGGGGATGCTGAAATATCGTTGCCTACTGACACGGTCAATGTTTTAACTGCAGTTATTCGTCAGACGGTAAACGGACAGCAACAAGACATCAACATTGAAAGAATAGGACGAGAAGAATACCTGAATGTACCAGATAAACTTACTCAGGCTAGGCCTTCTCAAATCTATATTGAAAGAACGAATACGCCCAAGGCGTATTTATATCCGGCTGCGGACAAGGCATATACATTGGTTTATTACCGTATACGCCGTATGGAAGATGCCGGCGACTATACTAACACTACCGATGTTAACTTCAGGTTCTTACCTTGTTTAGCGTCGGGTTTAGCGTACATGCTTTCTTTGAAGTATGCTCCAGAACGGACTAGCGCGCTTCAACAAATGTACGAACAGGACTTCCAACGGGCCGCGATGGAGGATAGGGACACTGCAAGTACCTACATCCTGCCTGACGTAGGGGTATAAAATGGCGCATGCAACGGGTAAATACTCATACGCCCTTTGTGATTATTGCGGGCAGCGCTACCCTTACCAGACTCTTAAAAAGAACTGGAAAGGGTTTATGGTTTGTCCAGAGGACTATGAGCCAAAAGAGCCCCAGCTAGACCCGTTAAAGTATAGAGGCGATGCGATTGCACTACAGAACCCACGCCCAGATAGAACTGAACCAATGACGGTTATTGTAGACAACATGGGAGGAGATACCCCATTTGTTACAGTGACAGGTTCTATGCAACCCGCCCCCGCGGCAGTATCAGTTGAGGGCGTAGGCACAATAGGCACTGTAACGGTTGTTATATCATGACATACGATGAGCTAGTCACAAATATAAGAAATTACACTGAGGTTGACAGCAACGTCTTTTCAAACAGTGTAATTGATACTTTTATCACGATGGCTGAAAACAAAATACTTCGTGATATAGACCTTGACGTCTTTAAAAAAGAAGTCAGCGGTTCTATGGCCACATCTAACAGGTTTTTAACTGCACCCACTGATTTATTGACCCATCGTTATTTGATGATTACTGATTCAGCGGGCGATCAAATATTTTTAGAGTTTAGGGATACTTCTTTTATGAAGGAGTATTGGCCGGACAGTGCTTCCACTGGAACCCCTAAATATTATTCCGTTTGGGACCAAGACACATTTTATGTGGCCCCTACGCCTGACGATACATATACAGTTCAATTAGGATATATCTATCGACCAGCCCAACTCTCGTCGAGTAATACGACCACATGGATAAGCAATAACGCCCCAGAAGCACTTCTATATGCGTGTTTAATTCAAGCCTACAGCTACACTAAGGGGCCGACTGATATGCTTCAGTATTTCACACAGAGCTATCAGCAGGCGGTCCAAGGGCTTGGCCTAGAGCAGCAGGGTCGTAGACGACGAGATGAATATAGAGATGGCATGATAAGATTGCCTATACGTTCGGAATCACCGGGGCCTTAAGACACAGGAGCTAGTTATGGCTATCACTCAAGCAATGTGCACCAGCTTTAAAGAAGAACTTCTTGGCGGCGTGCACGATTTAGACACAGACGTACTTAAAATTGCGCTATTTACTAGTTCTGCAACACTAGGCGCAACCACTACTGCTTACAGCACTACTAATGAAGTGTCTGGAACAGGATACTCTGCTGGAGGTAATACGCTAACAGGCCCAGTAATTGCTACTGATGGCACTACGGCGTACTTTGATTGTGCGAACACTACGTGGTCAACGGCTACTATTACAGCCAACGGCGCTTTGATCTATAACAGTTCTAAAGCTAACCGTGCTATTGCTGTACTGGCCTTTGGTGGTGACAAAACTTCAACTGCTGGTGACTTTACCATCATCTTCCCTGCTCCGGGTGCAAGCACTGCTATTATTCGCATAGCTTAATTGTGTTTTTCACGGGGGATATAGCGCATGGTAAAGATGGTAAACCGCGCAAAGATGACCACCTCTACGACGGGGACAGGCACTATTACGCTTGGCTCCGCTGCGTCTGGTTATCAGACGTTTGCAGCCGCTGGGGTATCTAATGGCGATACTGTTCGATATACAATCGAAGACGGTACTGCGTGGGAAATAGGTACTGGCACTTACACTGCCACAGGTACTTTACTTGCTCGCTCCCTAGAAAGTAGCTCTACAGGTTCCCTGCTTAACCTGTCGGGCAGTGCGTTCGTATTCCTAACTGCTGCTGGGTCAGACCTCCAAAGTGATACAGCCAACACAGCCTCTACACTAGTCGCTAGGGATGCCTCTGGTAACTTTAGTGCGGGTACGGTTACGGCTGCTTTATCTGGTAACGCTACAACCGCCTCTACGTTGCAAACCACACGCAACATTGCTCTAACAGGAGCGGTGACCGGTAACGCCAACTTTAACGGTGGAAGTAATATAAGCATTACTACTACTGCTACTTCAGACCCAACGCTTACTCTTGCAGGGGATGTCACAGGCTCTGCTACATTTACCAACTTAGGTAATGCAACCCTGACGGCGACTATCGCGGCGAACTCTGTTGCTTTGGGTACGGACACTACTGGTAACTACGTTGCCACAGGGGCTACATCGGGTAATGGTATTAGCGGTAGCGTAAGCTCTGAGGGCGGAACTTTCACCGTCACCTCAAACGCCACCAACGCAAATACTGCCTCTACGATTGTATTCCGTGATGCCTCTGGTAACTTTAGTGCGGGCACTATAACTGCGGCTCTTAGTGGTAATGCCACTACTTCTTCGTCTACAACAGGCAACGCTGCTACCGCTACTACACTCCAGACAGCTAGAACTATCAACGGTGTTTCATTTGACGGTAGCGCCAATATCACTGTAGCTGACTCCACCAAGTTACCTTTAACTGGCGGCACGTTGACAGGCGATTTAACAGTAGGGTCAACCAGTAGAACAGCAAATACCTATGTTAGAGCGTTAGCAGGAGACAGCTATATAACAGGTTTTGAGGCTTATGGAGCATCTCAAGGTACTGGGTATACTTATGTAGGGCAAAGTACTACTCATGGCGGCGGGATGTTCTATAACGGAGACGGCGCTCCTGCCTTTGCTTCGGGCGAAACAGCCGATTATATTAGTTTCTATAGAAAGTCAGCAGGGGTTAACACGGTAGTTTTTGATTATAACTACAATAATTCTGTTGTTAACTTTAAAGACGCCATAACTGTAGCAGGAAATATTAGTGTTACTGGAACTGTAGATGGTCGTGACGTTGCCGCAGACGGCACTAAATTAGACGGCATTGCTGCTGGCGCTCAAACAGGAACAGTAACAAGCGTCACTGGCGGTACTTACTTAACGGGCGGCACAATAACAACTACTGGAACTCTAGCTGTTGACGCTACAAGTGCTAACACAGCAAGCAAAGTCGTCGCTCGTGATGCCTCGGGTAACTTCGCAGCGGGTACTATTACTGCGGCTCTATCGGGTAACGCTACAACTGCCACGACCCTGCAAACAGCCCGTACAATCAACGGCGTGTCGTTTAATGGTAGTGCGAACATCACTGTTACCGCAAATACGCCAAATACACTGACTCGCGGCACTTACCTTACGGGTTCCAACTTCAATGGTTCCGCCGCCACTACGTGGGCTGTAGACGCTACTTCGGCAAACACAGCATCTAAAGTCGTAGCACGAGATGCTTCCGGTAACTTCTCAGCGGGTACTATTACTGCGGCTCTATCGGGTAACGCAACCACTGCCACAACCCTTCAGACCGCCCGTACTATAAACGGTGTTTCGTTCGACGGCTCTGCCAATATCACTGTAGCTGATTCGACTAAACTGCCTTTAACTGGCGGTACGTTGACAGGTGACTTAAGCGTAAATGGCGGTCAGGTATACACAAACACTGTTCAATCTAGAGTTAAGTTCGCTGTTTGGTCTGATAATACCTACGGCATAGGTATGCAAAGCGGTTATACCTTTGGTGGTATTACCAATGAATATGTCCTAACCAACCAAATGAGTAATACGGCAGGGCGTGGGTTTTGGTGGGGGGATAGTGGTCACACAAACGCTCAAGGCGCGATGGCTCTCACTACAGAAGGTTTGCTAACTGTCGCTGGCGGTATGCGCTTGGGTTACGGACAGTCAGATACTACTGCACCAACTTCAGGTCAGCTTGATGTAAACGGAACAGTCAATGCCACTACATTCTCCGGCGCTCTGTCTGGTAACGCAACCACTGCCACAACCCTGCAAACCGCTCGCACAATCAATGGCGTTAGCTTTAACGGCTCGGCAAACATCACGGTAGCTGACGCAACTAAACTGCCTTTAGCGGGCGGGACTATGACCGGCAATCTCGTGATGAGCAATACCTCTATTACGGGGGTAAATGATTTTGCATTTAATGATCCGGGGCCAAACGAAGGAATTGCATGGACTGGTGGTAATATTAAGATTTATGAATCACCTGATGATTTAACAACAAATAGTGCTGGTAACTTGCAAGTCGTTTATGGAAGTACTAGACGCTTAACAGTTAATAATACAGGAATAGATGTAAACGGAACAGCCACAGCCACAACATTCTCAGGTGCTCTGTCTGGTAACGCTACAACTGCAACTACACTTCAGACCGCTCGCACAATCAACGGTGTTAGCTTTGACGGCTCTGCCAATATTACCGTAACGGCTAACACCACAAATACTCTTACCCGAGGCACTTATTTAACAGGCTCCAATTTCAATGGCTCCGCTGCTACCACGTGGGCAGTTGACGCAACCTCTGCAAACACAGCAAGTAAAGTCGTAGCTCGTGACGCTAGTGGTAATTTCTCTGCGGGTACTATAACTGCGGCTCTTAGTGGTAATGCTACAACTGCCACTACCCTGCAAACCGCTAGAACAATCAACGGTGTTAGCTTTGACGGCTCTGCCAATATCACCGTAGCAGACGACACTAAACTGCCTTTAGCTGGTGGTACGCTCACTGGCAATTTGGATGGAACCACAGCTACTTTTACTGGAACAGCAACGGCAGCCACGTTCAACGCGACATCTACTACTAACGGTGGTTTCCAAGGGATTGACGCCGACAGCGCCGCGAGTCCTTCGTTTACTTGGACTGCTGACTTAAACACAGGGATGTACCGAGCCACTACTGATAGGATAGGTTTCACTGCTGGTGGTAATAATGAGTTTCTTATCTACACTACTTATACCTACTCGCCCGGCTCTTCCCGTGCGCCGATCTTCTACGACTCAGACAATACTGCTTATTATGTAAACCCATCTACTACAGCAACATCAGGAAGCTTTGCGGGAACACTAATTTGTAAAAACGTAGATGAAGGTGTTTATTCTAATACTGGTACGACTTTAAACCCCAACCTCGGTGCTATTCAGTTTAAAACCCTAGCCGCTAATACTACTTTTACAGATTCTGTTGATCAGGGCGAGTCAATGACCTTGCGTTTAGATGGCGGTGCGACATACACGGTTACTTGGCCGACCATGACGTGGATTACTTCTGGCGGAAACGTAGCGCCTACACTCAATGGCACTAAGGATGTCATTGTGCTTTGGAAAGAAGGTACAACCCTGTACGGAGCGTATGTAGGCTACGGAGCGTAAGGAGGAGGTATGCTGGGTTTTGCACCATTAGCAACGCTACCTCTAGCGGATGACGGGGTTAGCGTTGCCGTAAGCGTTTCTGGTGTTGTTGGGACCACGGCACTTGGTACTGCTACAGTAACCGCTGATGCGAATGTAACCCTAACAGGGGTTGTCGCTACTGGCCAAACTGGTGTTGTATCTACTAATTCAGATTCAAATGTCGTAGTTACTGGTGTAGCGGGCACTACAGCACTAGGCACTGCCACCACAACGGCGGACGCTAATGTCTCCGTAACCGGCGTCTCTGCTACCGGCCAGCTAGGGACCGTAGATGTCAAGATCATCTTCGCCATCGAGGTTACGGGTGTTGAGGGTACCGGAGAGACAGGCAGTGTAGATGTAACAGGTATATCCAACGTCTACCCGACAGGCGTTGCTGGAACCACGACCCTCGGCACGGTAACTACCCAAGCGGACGCTAACGTAGACGCCACGGGACTTTCAGCTACTGGCGCAGTCGGAAGTGTCACGGTACAGGCTAATGCCGATGTAAGCCCCACAGGGGTTGAAGCAGCCGGTCAGACAGGCTCTGTAGAAGTCAATACAGACCAAGTTATTAGTGTTACCGGCGTAGTAGGCACCACCGCGCTAGGCACAGCTACAGTACAGGCCGATGCTGACGTAGATATAACGGGACTTTCAGCTACTGGCGCAGTCGGAAGTGTCACGGTACAGGCCAACGCCGATGTAAGCCCCACGGGGGTAGAGGCCACAGGTGCTGTAGGAACAGCTTCTGTCAGCGCAGATGCCAACGTAGACGCTACAGGTCTTTCAGCCACCGGCGCTGTTGGAAGCGTCACGGTACAGGCTGATGCCACGGTAGAACCCTCTGGAGTAGCGGCCACAGGGCAGCTAGGCACCGTAACTACTACGTCTGATGCCAACGTACAGGTGACAGGCGTAGCGGGCACGACAGCTCTTGGAACGGCCACAGTAGCCGCAGATGCCAACGTCAGCCCGACAGGCGTATCAGCCACGGGCCAGACTGGAAGCGTCTCGATTATCGGTCATGCCAACGTCTACCCGATAGGGGTAGCTGGCACTGGACAGCTTGGTACAGCAGTAGTAGAGGCTGACGCCGACGTACCAGTATCTGGGCTACAGGCCACGGGTGCCGTAGGCACGGTTAGTGTATCTGCCTCATGCAATGTTTATCCTATTGGTGTATTATCAACTGGGAAAATAAGCCAAGTTCTTGTATGGGGACAAATTATCCCTTCCCAGAATCCAAACTGGGACCCTGTAGATGATACCGAGGAAACAACTTGGGCAGCCGTTGATGACAGTCAAACTGCTGGATGGATAGAAGTGGATGATTCGGAATCCACAGATTGGACTGAAGTAGACAACTCTCAAACTCCAGATTGGGAAAATATAGCCGCATAAGAGGTTAATATGGTAACAATAACTAATGAAGCTCAACAAGTTGGAGACGTAATAGACCCAAAGCATGATGTTGAGGTCATATGCGCTAACTGTGGCTATGATTTAGACGAAAATGAGTTAGAGGCAGATACATGCTCTGATTGTGGGCAAGTTTTGAATTTACAACAGAATACAAAGATTTATGCAACTTCTGTCCCCGCAGCAACAGGAGACGCGTCTCTTTAATTAAGTGAGAACATGCTATGGCTACCTATAACAATGATCTTCGGCTAAAAGAAATTGCCACAGGCGATGAGAGTGGCACTTGGGGCACTAGCACCAACACTAACCTGTCTCTCATTGCAGATGGCTTTAGCTATGGCACTAAGGCTTTTTCCGCTGACGCAGATCAGACGTTTACAATGCCAGATTTTTCTGCTGATGCTACTCGAGGTCTGTACCTTAAGTTTACCGGCACATTGACAGCGACTCGCACAGCCACACTTGGCCCTAATACTGTTAGCAAGATTTGGATCATTGAAAACGCTACTACTGGCAGCCAAAGCATCACCATTGCTCAAGGAAGCGGTGGAACTGTAACCATACCCAACGGCCAAGTGAAGGCGGTGTACACCGATGGAGCAGGAGCTGGCGCTGCTGTTGCAGACGCCCTTGTAGACCTAGCACTAAACACCCCGGTACTGACTTCACCAACCATGACTGCTCCCGTGCTGGGAACCCCGGCTAGCGGCACGCTGACAAACGCCATAGGGCTTCCTATTTCCACTGGTGTAAGTGGCTTAGGCACTGGTGTGGCTACCTTCTTAGGCACTCCGTCCTCTGCTAATTTGGCTGCTGCAGTCACAGGAGAAACAGGGTCCGGTGCTTTGGTGTTTGCCAGCAGCCCGACTTTGACTACACCAAACTTAGGTACACCCTCAGCAGCTACTCTTACTAACGCCACTGGGCTGCCTCTTTCTACAGGCGTAACCGGGCAGCTTCCGCTTGCTAATGGAGGCACCGCTGCTTCTCTTTCTGACCCTAACGACGACCGTATTTTGTTCTGGGATGACTCGGCTGGGGCGGTTACGTGGCTAGATATTGGTAGCGGGCTGTCTCTCACAGGGACTACTTTGTCCACCACGGATGCTGGAGGAACGGTTACCTCTGTTTCAGGCACAGGCACAGTAAATGGTCTGACCATGTCAGGCACGGTAACCACGTCTGGAAGTCTGACCCTTGGCGGTACATTGGCGATCAGTAACGCTGATTGGTCTGGAGCTGATCTTTCTCTTGCTAATGGTGGTACTGGGGCGTCTCTTTCAGACCCCAATGCAGACCGTATATTCTTCTGGGACGATTCCGCAGGAACTGCCGCGTGGCTCACAGTGGGCTCTGGACTTCAAATATCAGGCACCTCCCTTGAAAACACTCAGTCTGGCGGGTCCGTAACTAGCGTAGCGGGAACAGGCACAGTAAATGGCCTGACTCTGACAGGCACGGTGACCACGGCAGGCAGTTTGACTCTAGGCGGAACGCTAGCAATAAACAACTCTGATTGGTCTGGTGCCGATCTTGCCCTTGCCAATGGTGGTACTGGGGCCTCTCTTGCCGATCCAAACGCCGACCGCATACTGTTCTGGGATGATTCAGCGGGTGCGGTTACTTGGCTGACGGCTGGAAGTGGTCTGACAATCTCAGGAACAACCATAACTGCGACATCGTCAGGAGGCACAGTTACCTCTGTCAGTGGTGCAGGCTCAGTAAACGGGCTGACCCTTACAGGTACAGTGACGTCATCAGGAGATATTACACTTGGTGGAACACTGGCCATCAATAACGCTGACTGGTCTGGCACTGATCTGTCATTAGCAAACGGAGGCACAGGGGCTTCCCTAACTGCACCAACCGCCGACAGAATAATGTTCTGGGACAATTCAGCGGGCTCTATGGCGTTCCTAACCGTTGGTACAACAATGGCCATTACAGGAACCACCTTTGATGTGTCTTCAGTGAACCTAGCCTCTCAGGTAACAGGAACGCTGCCTGTTAATAACGGCGGTACAGGGGTCACTACTTCTACTGGAACAGGTTCGGTTGTTTTATCTTCTAGCCCAACTCTTACGACGCCAAACCTCGGCACTCCGAGCACAGCAACCCTCACCAACGCTACTGGGCTGCCTATTTCTACGGGCGTTAGTGGCCTAGGTACTGGCGTTGCTACCTTCTTAGGTACGCCTTCCTCTGCCAATTTACGGGCTGCTCTTACGGATGAAACAGGAACAGGATCGGCTGTATTTGCTACCAGCCCAACTCTTACGACGCCAAACCTTGGCACTCCGAGCGCAGCGACTCTTACCAATGCTACTGGTCTGCCTATTTCCACCGGTGTCAGTGGGCTTGGTACTGGCGTTGCTACTTTCCTTGCGACGCCTTCTAGCGCCAACCTTGCAGCGGCGGTCACTGGTGAGACTGGCTCGGGCGCTCTTGTGTTTGGTACAGCCCCAAGTCTGGCGGACCCCACTTTCTCGGCGGGTTATGTAGAAACAATCTATGCGCTATCTGGCACTGCGCTAGACCCCTCTAACGGTACGATCCAGACTAAAACACTTTCGGGTAATACTACATTCACTGACAGTGTAGATGCTGGCCAGTCGATGATTTTAATGTTGGGTGCCGGAGCCTCCTACACAGTAACGTGGCCTACAATTACTTGGGTTACTTCGGCGGGTAACGTCGCACCTACACTGACAGCGAACGACACCTTCGTATTTTGGAAGATTTCAACAACCCTCTACGGTGCCTACGCAGGGAGTTACGCATAATGCTTAGTAGAAAACTAATTGCAGCAGCAGGTAATGCAGGTGGGGGTGTTTCGTATTGGATTGACGAGTGGGTTCCACCCAACACCGATGACTATATAACAAGAGTTTCTGTTAATTCCAATAGAAGCTCAATTCTTCTTGTTGCAATTTCTGCCTATCCGTATTTTATTGAGCTTGATTATGATGGAAACCCGATTAGAAAATCTTATTTTTCTACAACTACATCATTGAATAATTCATACCTTCTTGATGTGTTTCCTTATGGTAGTGATTATGCGGTAGTGCATCAAAATCCGTATTCAGGCGGTTATGTTTGGACTTTGGGACTTGTAGATGAAACATCATCCACAAATTTAAGGGAAGCATATAGGGTGACATATAATAATACAGCGTCTCCTCCCTACGCTACATACCAACCGGGCGGGTACCAACCGGGAACTCAAAGAATATACGCTAATGATAGTTATATAGCTAAATTTGATGGGGGCTACGATTCATTTTCCCAATCCCCAAACTATGTAACCGCTGTAGGCGCAGCAAAGATGACTTATTCAGGTACGACATTGACAGTAGCAAATACAAATGGGTTTATTACGAACAGCGGGTACGAAGAAGCCTATGATGATCTTCGTAGAGCACAAATATCTTCTCCTTATGGAAGTAATTATCACCTTATAAGATGGTGGCATTATAGCTACAACTCGAATTGGTATTCTACATGGAACGCTTCAACTGGAGCTGTTTCTACACCAATGCGTGTTGCAGGTGCAAATCAGAGTAGCGGTATTAAGTTAGGTGTAAACCCAACTAACGGCTATCTATTCGATATTACAAGCAACAACGGAACAGCTTGTGTTATCTATTACCAAACCACAGGAAATGTAAACACTTATTATTATCCAGACACACGGCGAAACATTAACTGGAATACTGTAACTTCTAGCACCACTGGTTACATAATGGATGCTGCCATTGACTCTGATGGCAATATGTATTTGTTGTGGGGGAGAGGATACATAATGAAAATAAGCTCTTCCTTTACTTTAGAGTGGGCAGCATCAATAACAGACAGTACCGCTTCGTATGTGTTAGCTTCAAACGACGAACCTATCAATAGTATTCGTATTGAAGACGTAGACGGCACTGAAGTTATGTTCGTCACTATGCGGCTTAGTGCAAAGTCAGGGCAGACTACAAAAAATATACAAATACATAAACTGCCTTTAGATTTAGATAATTACTATGGAACCTATGGGAACGTAACTTATGCGGCTGTAAATTCTTCATACGTTACTATTGGGTCTGCTACAGCACAGGCTACGTATAACGCACCAGTTTATTACGGTGAGACAGGTACAAATAACAATTTAACAGGAAATCTTATAGGCCCTACCGATATGACATCAGCAACTTGGACAGTAAATCAAGAGCCAATAACATAGGTAAATAGTATGTATATAAAACACGATGGAAGCGAATTAATAAAATTTCCGTATTCTATTTCAGATTTTAGAAAAGATAACGCAAATACATCTTTTCCAAAAATAATAACCGAAGCTACATTGGCTGAATTTGGGGTTAGCCCAATAACCATACCAGAAGCTCCTTCATACGACCAACAGACACAAAAAGCTGTTCTGCTAGAAGATAACCCTATTTATTCGGATGGCGTATGGTGTTTGTCTTGGGAAGTTATAAACAAAACAGAAGAAGAAATGGCCGAAGAGCTTGCTATGGCTGCGTTACACGTAAGAGAAAAACGAAATAAGCTGCTTAGTTTAACCGATTATCTGGCCCTTACAGACTCAACTCTGACCACAGAAATGGCGGCTTACAGACAGACTCTGCGAGACATAACAGATCAGGATGGGTTCCCACATACCATCACATGGCCGACTAAACCATAATTAAGGAGATATAAATGGCTATCACCTACACGTGGAAAGTGACCGACATGATGGTCCGCAATGAGACCATTGAAGGTACTACCTACGACGAAACTGTAGTCCAGACATTCTGGGAAAAAATCGGCACTGACGAAAACGGTAATACCGGTATGTTTGCGGGAGCAACCCCATTTGAGTACAACCCAGAGTCCTCGACGTTTATTCCTTTTGCGGATTTGACTCAAGAGATTGTTGTCGGTTGGATTCAAGGTGTGGTTGTCGGAAGTTATGAAGAGCATGTAAATGAGCAAATTCAGAAAGAAATAGACGAAAAAATAAATCCAGTTGTTGATCCCGGTTTGCCTTGGGCGACGGAATAAGGAAGTAGACTATGGCCACTCAACGTGAAACGCAAAAATTAACGCGTTTAGAAACTAAGATCGACAACATCACAGAGCAGTTAGTGGCGATAGTGCGTATGGAAGAGCAAGTTAAAACTATTTTTAATCGAATAGAAAAAATAGATGCAAAACAAGATCATATAGAAAAACGGGTCAAGGATGTTGAGGATACCTCACGCGGCGCTAATATTATGGTGACATCTATCGAACGCCTTGTTTGGGTAGTAATAACCGCACTTGCTTCCTATATAGTGTGGCAGCTTAATCATTAGAGATAGAAAAAGAAAACTAATATGGTTTTAAGAGTATGACAAGTGACGCATCTATTTTTGTTATATGTTCTGGTCAACGGCCAGATACAGTCTTCGGACATGTACTTCTATGACATCAATAGATGCAATTACTTTGCTACAGCTATTGTTAGGGGGAAGGTAGAACGGACACTTAATTACGAGCCGAGAGGCGTGGCCCTTGCAGCTTATTGTTTACCACGAAGGGCAGACCCCGAAGCAGTGAGACCGTACTAATGGACCCCGTAACGATAAGTGCCTGTATAGCAGGAGCGACAAGAGCGTACAACCTCGTTGCCAAGGCAGTAAATGCCGGACGAGAGATAGAGGATACCGCCCAGTACATAGGTAAGTTCTTTGATTCTAAGGAAAAAATCTTAGAGATAGAAAAAGAAAACCAGTACGGCCCTAAGTTTTTACGAGGCTCATCGGTAGAAGCTCAAGCCCTAGAAATACAGATGGCGAAGCACAAGACGCAGCAAATGGAGTCTCAACTCAGAGAGATTATTGTGCTATACGGGCCGGGCGAAGGTTTTTACAGCGAGATGATGAAGACACGGCGCACCATACGCGCACAACGCCTAGCGGCTGCTGAAGCACGGGCTAAGCAGAAACGGTTAATTATAGACGGAGGCCTAATTTTGGGCATGTTTGTAGTTACCGTAGCGTTTGTAGGATGGTCGATTAACTTGGTTATAGGAGCTAGATAATGAGTTTATTTAAAAGTGTAGGCAAAATAGTAAAGTCTAAAGTGATGGACTTAACTGAAGTGCAAGCGGGATGGGCAACTGTTGTGCTTCTCTTCGTTATCATTGTCTTGGCGGCAGTCTAATGAAATTCGGTGCCCTTAAAAAGATTGTCGGAGGTATTGCCCCCACCTTAGGCGCTACGCTTGGTGGCCCGCTGGGTGGCGCTGCCGGTAAAGTTATCGCTGAAGTTTTGGGTTGCGAACCTACTCCTGATGCAATCGAAAAGCGGATGCAGGCAGCTACAGCGGAAGACCTGTTTAAGATCAAGGAAGCCGAACTGAAATACGCTGCCAAAATGAAAGAGCTAGGCGTAGACATGTTTGAGCTGGAGACTAAAGACAAGCAAGATGCCAGATCGCATTTCTCCTCTGATTGGACCGCTAGGGTTATCGGGATACTCAGCCTTTCCGGCTTTCTTGGATATATTTTCCTTGTTACGCTTATGCCCCCTGACCAGAATAGCGACACGATTGTAAGCTTGGTACTTGGCTATCTCGGTGGCACAGTCAGTGCTGTTATAAGTTTTTACTTCGGGGCGAGCCAGAGCCAAAATGGAAAAGATAGTTAAAATGCTTAGACTTCACGAAGGTGAAGTCAAGACCAACGGACGACACGTGGCATATAAATGCAGCGCGGGCTACTGGACTCTGGGAATTGGGAGAAACATAGACCCAAATGGGGGCCTTGGACTTTCAGATGATGAGGTTGATTACTTACTAAGCAATGATGTTGACCGAGTTATAAAAGAGCTCGGAAGCGCCTTTTCTTGGTTCAGCGGTTTAGATGAAGTACGCCGCGATGTTGTAATTGACATGTGTTTTAATCTCGGTCTGCCCCGGCTCAAGGGCTTCAGTAAGACCTTGAATTACATTGAGAATGATCTCTTTGAGGCCGCAAGTACGGAGATGCTCGACTCGAAATGGGCGACAGAAGTGGGCCAACGTGCTATAACTTTGTCGGAAATGATGCGAACAGGAAAATATCCAGATGAGCTTCTTTAAGCTAACCCTTGCCGCGGGCATTGACAAGCAGAACACTGAGTACGGTGCTGAAGGCGGCTGGAGTGACTGCGATAATGTACGTTTCCGTTATGGCCTACCGGAAAAGATAGGTGGCTGGACGTACTTTGAGTCTGGAGAATTTTACCTAGTAGGGCACGTTAGTGAGGCCTTCTCATGGGAATCACTGATTGGGGTGCCCTATTTTGTTGTCGGAACAAATCGGAAGGTTTACGTCAATACAGGCGCCTTCTGGTACGATATAACGCCTTTACGCCTAACCTCCAGCGCAGGTGATGTTACCTTCTCCGCTTCCACTGGGAGCACTACCATCACTGTTACACATGTTGATCACGGAGCTGAGCAGGGAGATTTTGTAACCTACTCAGGCGCCACGGCACTTGGAGGAGATATTACCGCTCAGATTCTCAACAGTGAGTGGGAAATAGGGGCCATAATTGACTCTTCCACATATACCATAACCGCTCCGGTAGAGGCTACAGGTGGGGACTCTGGCAATGGGGGTTCTTCTGTTGTTGGAAAATATCAAATTCACGTAGGTTCGGATGTAAGCTTTTACGATTACGGCTTCGGTACTGGCACATGGGGCGCAGGCTCCTTTGGTACGCCTCGTCCAGAAACATTAGTCCAAAGCCTGTTGTCCAGAACATGGGTTTTTGACAATTATGGCGAAAATTTGATACTGCAGTTGGTTGACGGTGGCATCTATCAGTGGAGTCCTACGACAGATGGGGTGTCTGTGCGTGCAACAGCAATCTCTGGTGCGCCTACAAAGAGCGTCTATGCGCTCGTTTCCAGCCCCGACAGACATCTGGTGTGCCTTGGCACAGAGTCCACGGTAGGAGACCCTACCACTCAGGACCCTATGTTTGTTAGGTTCTCAGACCAAGAGAACATCAACACCTTTATAGAGAGCGCCACTAACACTGCAGGTGGTCAGCGCTTGTCTGATGGAAGCTACATTGTTTCGGCTATTCGTTCTCGAGGCCAGATTCTGGTTTTCACAGACACCTCCCTGCATGGCATGCAGTATATAGGTCCGCCCTATACCTTTGGTTTCCAACAATTAGCCGCTAACTGTGGATGTCTGGGCCCACACGCTGCCGTCGATGTTAATGGACTGGCGTTCTGGATGGGTGTAGATGCCTTTTTCGCATTCGATGGTACAGTTAAGAAGATGCCCTGCACGGTACAAGACTATGTATTTAAAGACATAAACCTAGTCCAGCGCAGCAAGTTCTACGCCGCATTAAACAACGACTTCAACGAGGTAACATGGTTCTACGCCAGTTACACCAGCGACTATATCGACCGATGTGTCACTTATAATTATTTGGAAAACGTCTGGTCTATAGGGACATTGAGCCGTACCGCGTGGCAGGATGTAGGTGTCTACGTTAAACCTGTTGCCGCAGAATACCTGCCCAATAGCAATGAGGCTACTATCTCAACCATCTATGGACTCACTCAGGGGCGCTCTTTGATCTACAATCAAGAGGACGGTATCAACAAGGCAGACGGGTCCGCTATCGTGGCAGACATAGAGTCAGGTTACTTTGACATCGGCGATGGTGACTCGATGCTGCTGATGAGTCGTTTTATTCCTGACTTTAAAGACCAGCAGGGTAACGTCATTGTTAATCTGTATCTGCGGCCATATCCGCAGGCCTCTGCCAGCCCTAGCTCTCTTGATCCTTATACTGTGACTCCAACCACTCAAAAAGTGGATACTAGAGCGCGTGGCAGACAGATAGCGGTCAAGATAAACAGTAACGAACCTGATACGTGGTGGCGATATGGCACGCTGCGTGTAGACATTAAGCCGGACGGCATGCGATGAGCAAAATCCAAAACGTCCGTTTACCGAACGCGCCATCTGCTCAGTACAGCCCCGAGCAATTCAACCAGCTTGTAAGATCGCTTGAGCAAGTCATTTTTCAGCTAAACTCAAGCTATACGGCTATCCCTGACCAGAATGTCGCGGCCTCGATGTTGTGGATGAAGGGCAACGCGCCGGGTGTGCGTGGGTTTCAGTTAGATTATGGCATTCAGCTTCCCTACGCGATGCTGATGAACAATACCGATCTAATAAATTTAGGCACAACGATAGAGAATATCGTTACTTTCGATACGCCTATATTTGAACGAGGCATACGATTAGGAACTCACCAAGCGGAGTTTACTGCTGAGATAGACGACGGGGCAGGCTTAGCGGGCACCGTAATGGACGTCACCGCAGTCGCCTCAGGCACATTGCTCTCTGGCATGACGCTTACTGGCACGGGGGTCACGGCAGGTACCCGCATTGTCTCTCAAACCAGTGGCACGACAGGTGGCGTAGGGCTCTATGTTGTGGATACGTCGCAGCTTACAGCAAGCACCACGGTCAACGGATCACGGGCCTCTAAGCTTTTATTTGATAACACTGGCCAGTATCAAATAGGAATCAGGCTGCAGGGAGCTAACTTAGATAATACTATACATGAGATTGAGATTTGGGCCAAAGATTCGGGTGTAAATTACCCTTACAGTAACACTAGATATGACGTGCCTGTGAGAAAAAACGCGACTACCTTTGGCCATACTGTAGCGGATATATCCGGTATTTTTACAGTCACAGACCCTCAAAACAATTACTTAGAGATGGCGTGGTGGTCAGATGGAGACCTTGTGCATTTAGAGCATTTTGACCCCAATACTAACCCTGTTCGCCCTGAGATACCCTCAGTTATTTTGACGGCCTCACTGTTATCGGCGGAGACAAGCTAATGGCTGTAAAATACTTTAGAGAACATTTAACGCCAAGTGCTGCAACAGAGACAACGATTTACACGGTTCCTGCGGCGAATACTGCGATAATTTCATCGTTGCGGATCACTAATACAGGCGCTTCTACGACTACTTTAAACTTGGCCATCTACCCTGATGGTGGAGCTACTCCCTATAAAATACTTGAAGACACTGTGCTGGCCATTGACAGCACAATGGACGCCTTTAATGGGGTGTCTTGTGTGATGGAAGAATCAGATATAATGAAAATAACCAGTAGTCAGGCAAATGTTGATTTCTATTTGTCGTATATGGAAGTGGACAGAAACTAGTATTTTGTTGATAATTGACGTAATTCCGCGTTTTCCCGACGCGCGACCCTGTGTGGTCCCCTACAACCTAAGGACAAGAACATGGCAGAAGCGATGTCGGGAGGACTAGCGGGGCTCCCAATGCAACAACCCGCCGAAATGCGACCTGAGGACCTTGCTGCGTTTGAGCAGATGAGGCAGGACATTTCCCCCTCAGAATTTAATGAAACGGTGTTGAGCTCCGCGGCTGAAGCGGACCCTATGGCCGTTGCGGAGTTTAAGGCTGAGCTGCGCGATCTGCAGCTCCCTCGTGAGGTTTTAGACGTCCTCAATACGATGGTAGATGAAATTCTAGCCTCCCCTGAGAAGTACCAAGAACTTCGCATGAAGTACATGTCTCAGGACATTCCTGAGGACCTGCTTCCGCCCCAGTTTGATCCAGAGTTTTTCTCCGCGCTTAACCTTGCCGTTGACGAGATCATGGCGAGTTCTGGCCCCGAGATGGCCATGGGCCCACAGAATTTTGCTGAAGGCGGTCTTGCGACCCTTCGCCCCATTACTGAGGCTATCCGACAGCAGGGTCGCTACGGCGACACAATGCTTGCACACATCTCCCCACGTGAGGCGATGGTCTTGAAAGAGATGGGTGGTAGCGGAACAATCAACCCCTATACTGGTTTGCCTGAGTTCTTCCTGAAGAAGGTGCTCAAAAAAGTCGGTAAGGCGCTCAAGAAAGTCGGTCAGGCAGTTAAGAAATTTGCTAGCAGCAAAATCGGCCGTATTGTTACTACTTTGGCACTTGCCTTTGTCCTCGGACCGGCTGCCGCTACCGCGTTGGGCGTGAGCTCAACAGTCGGCGTAGCAGCGGTCTCGGGCTTTGTTGGCAGCGCAGGCTCTACTCTTTTGGGTGGTGGTAATCTCAAAGACGCATTGAAAGCAGGCGCTATCGGCGGGTTGATTGGCGGTGCAGGAGCAGGCGTATTTGGTGGCGCAGGAGCCTTCAAAGCAGGCAGCTACACTGGTCCTACCACAATAGGTGGACAGCTAACTCGAGCTAAAGAAGCAGTATTCGGCGCGCCTGATCAGGCACTACCTGATCTTGGTACAGCAGCCACGGAAACTGCAGCAGAGACCACGGCTCAGTCATTCCCGGCTACTGTTGATACTGCTGCAGGAATTACTCGAGCACCCCTTCCCTCTTCTCCTGTCGGCATTGAGACCTTGGGTCAGGCGCCTACGCCGACGACAGACTTTAGATTCTACGAAGCAGGCCGCGGAGTCGCCGCGCCGGCCCCGGCTACCGCAGCGCAGAAACTTGGCTCAATGGTCGGCGCCACAGAGGCTCAATTTGTGCCTGCAGAAGCGCAACGAAGCTTGGTTCAACGCGGACTCGACAGGATTCTTCCCGGCCGTATTCAAACTGCTGCAGAAGAAAGCGCATTCCAAACGGTTGCTGATCAATTTGAAACTACTGCGGATGTAATAAAAAATCAAATAGTAAACAATACAGCAAGTGACGCCGTAACCGCCGCTTATACTAAGGCAGCTACTCCAAGCCTACTTGCTAAGTATGGACCTGCCGCAGCTACGGGCCTCGGTATCATGGGCTTGACTGGTGGATTTAAGGCAGAAGAGGCACAGGTACCGCCGGGCTTTGAAGACATGGCAATGGGTATCTCTCCCGGCCAGAAACTGCTTGAGGAGCGCCCAGACCTCTATGGTCTGCGCTTCGGTGGTGTTAACACCGTCTCTACTACGTCGCCTTTCCAATACTACCGGCCACAGCAGGCACAGCCAGTGATGGGTGCGGCCAAAGGTGGTGAGGCGGACCGCTCTAAGTTCCCACGTAAAAACGGTCACATAAGTGGACCGGGCACTGGCACGTCAGACGACATCCCTGCGATGCTCAGTGACGGCGAGTTTGTATTCACCGCTAAGGCAGTACGCAACATGGGCGACGGATCACGGCGCAAAGGCGCCAAGCGTATGTATGCGCTAATGAAGAAACTGGAGGGCCGTGCATAATGGCTGACGTAACCTACACTGGTCAAATAGTTAGAGAAGCGCCTGAGGTCGAAGCGTATAAGCTTGGTCTTTTGCAAGAAGGACAGAGGCTTTACCAGCAGCCTTTAAACCTGCCGGCGGTTGAAGCGGCCGGATTATCAGGCACAGAACAGCAGGCTATCGATCTTGCAAAGCAGGGGGTGGGTAGTTACGAGCCCTATATCCAAGCAGGAGCTCAGGGCGTTAGTCAGGGAATGGACCTGACCCAGCGGGGTGCATTGGCAGCCGGCGGTATTGATACCACTGGACAGTTCCAAGCAGCTCAGGACATGATGGGGCGTGCTGCTCCAGTTCTAGGACAGGGTATCGGCGGTATTTTAGGTTCTGCTCAGGCATATGATCCTAACCAAGCTGCATCCTATATGAACCCCTACCAACAGCAAGTAACACAAAACGCTCTTGGTGAAATGCGTCGTCAGGCGGATATTGCTCAGAACCAAGCCGCCGCTCAGGCAGTAGGAGCAGGGGCTTTCGGAAGTACCAGAGAAGGTGTTCAGCGAGCTGAGACAGAGCGTGGCGTTCAGGACCTGATGCAGCAGCGGATTATGCAGGACTATGCTGCTAACTATGCTCAGGCCCAACAGGCCGCTATGACTGGTTTTGAAAATCAACAGCAGCGTCAGCTGGCTGGTGGCCAAGCCCTTGGGCAGGCCGCTATGAACTTTGGCCAGCTTGGGCAAGGTATCGGTGCACTTACCTCACAGCAGGCAAACATCGATCTTTCCAAAGCCTCCACACTTGGTGGTCTAGGTGCACAAATGGGAAGCCTTGGCACGCAGTATGGTTCTCTTGGTCAAGCAACCTCACAGTTGGGTCAAGCAGACGTCGGCACGCTTGCGGGTCTTGGTGGAATTGAACGCCAAAACGAGCAGGCCCAGCTAGATGCGATTAGAGCTACTCAGACGCAGCAGGCAATGGCTCCGTATCAACAACTTGGCTTTGTTTCTGACATCTACCGAGGCGCGCCTACCTCTCAGATGGCATTGACGTCGCAGACAGCACCTAGCGCTAGCCCAATGCAATCCGCTGTTGGTCTTGGTATAGCCGGACTCTCTACCGCAGCCGGCGCGGCAAAAGTATTTTAGGGGACAGACGAATGGCTAAGGAAAAGATTCAGATGGTAGATGATGACGAAGTTGAAAACGTCGGCATCATGGCCGGATTTATGGACGACTTCGAAGATGTCCTAGAAGAGATCATGGGCGAAGAAGCCGAGATGAAAGAGGGCGACGACGCTGACATGGCCAACATGATGAATCGCCGTCCTGATTCTCCTGAAATCCTAATGAACAATCTCCGCGGCGACATCCGTTCTCTCGACGCACGTCGTGAAGAGCTCGCTGACCTCGTAGGATATAATGCGGCCGCTGAAACGCCTGAAGGTGTTTTGGCGCTTTTGCAGCCTATATTGGCCCAGCAGCAGGCCGCAGCGGCAATGCCTCCAATGGCTCCGCCTCCAGTTGCACAACCCGGTTCCTCCCCTACCGGTTCTTCTATGCCCCCTGCGGATGCGGGGGGCATAGCTTCTTTGCCCATGGACCAAGGACAAGGACCAATGAGCCCTCCAATCATGGACCAAGGACCTGCTCCTATGGGCATGGCTAAGGGGGGTTACGTCCAATCTTTTCAAGAAGGTAGCGGTGAGGCGGGCGTTACCCCTGCAGATGGTGCTTCATACTCGCCTGACATCGTAGAAATGGCAAATGCCGCAATACGTTCAAGATTAGCACAACAGCCTGCGGCCCTTCCTGACGTAGCTGCTAGGACAGAGGAGCTTTACCCCGAGTACGAGCGCTTGCTTGGCGGTGGTGGTAAAGACGCTGCTCAGGCTCAAATACTGTTTGACATTGCACAAGCAGCGTTAGGTTATGCCGGTAATGTAGGTCCCGGCGGTCAGCCGCTACGTGGGTCTCAGGCGGCACGTTTAGCCGGAGCAGCTAGTCAGTTGCCGGGCAAGATTGGTGCTACAGCAGCGGGCATGTCAAAAGAAGCCCGTGCGCTTAAGCTTGCTGCAATGCAGCGAGCTGAACAAGAACGCGCCGCGGTCCAAGCAGCAAATACACAGCTCTCTGAGCAACAGACAGACCTCTATAAGGAAATTGTCAAAACAGCAGGAACGAGGCCTATGTCAGACGTTGAGAAACAGGCCTATGGAATAACCGGAGACTCAGCGAAACTTCCTTGGGTCATGAAAAACGGTGCTCCTTCTTTGCCGGGTGGCTATCCAACACCTTCTGCAGTGCCTGATCCAGAGGCCATTGCTTTAGAGTCTTATATGGGAAGTATGGGTACAAAGTTAAGCGAACAACGGCTTGAATATGCTAAGTCGGCTTCCTTGCTTCCAGACATTGCCAACCTACAAATCCTGTCAAAAGCAGCAGGCGAAGGTCGGGCAAACGAAGTATTGACCAACTTATTCCCTGCCTATAATGAGGTGGGAGCAGCCTATCGAAGTGTTGTAAGTAGACTTCTTCCTCAAATGCGTGCGCCGGGAAGTGGTGCCCAATCAGATAAGGACATTGAGGTGTTGAGACAAGGCTTTGGCGGTCTAGCAGATACGGCAGATGTGCGCGAGCTTGTTCTCACGACCATGCAAAATAAAGCGCAGCTGGATAAAGAAAAACTAGACATAATGGCCAAAATAGGACTGCCTGCGGATGAGGGTGGAATATCTATAATGGAGGCAAACAGGCTAATTACTGACCTTAACAATAGATCAGTAATGACTCCTTCTTTGATGGCTGCTTTGGAAAAAATAGTTCCATCCGAGCTTATGGAATCTATTTATTCAGGAACAGCTCAGTCCACCATTAGAACACCAGAAGAGATAGCTGCAGCCATCTCAGGCGCGCAGGCAGCGGGAGGCAATTAAATGGCTGAACCTACCCCACAAGAAGCTGTTCCTTCGCTTAGCAATGAAGACCGCCTAATATATGAGTCGTTCTTAGGTGGAAGCAGGGCAGACCTAAATGGTATGTCTCGAGAAGGACTCAATATCCTGACACAGTCTGTGGCGCCACAAGAGCCCAGCACACTTGAAAGAATTGGAACAGGCATATCACAGGCTCCTGCAGCGACCTATGATTGGCTAACTAGCGCTAATGTTGAGTTCCCTGAGTTGAAAAGTGGTAGTTTCCCTGAGGGAACTAGCGCACTAGATCAGGCTAAATATCAGGCCCTGATAGCTACTACATTAGACGACTATAAACTTGAAACTGGGATTAAAGAAATTTTCCCAGATGCTCAGACAAGGTATGACAGCTACGGTAATCTTTTAGTCACTCTTGAAAGCAAAGATGAAGAGGGGAATGTGGTTGATTCCTCTACGTTCTATCCAAACCCAAGAGGCCTTGATATTCCTACTACGTTTCAAGTAGCTACAGCAGCGGGAGCCGCTCCAGCGGTAGAAGGACTCCTTGTAAAAACATTGGGGCAAGGCCTAACAAGAGGGTATAGAGGAGCAGCTGTTGTTGCAGGAACTGAAGCAGGTATAGCTGAAGGCGTTTCCTCTTCATTAACTGGGCTTCCTTATGATTGGACCAGTCCAGTTGGCGGCCTAGTATTTGGCCCTGCTTTTTTAGGTTTAGGCAATCTTTTAGGTAAGGGTAAAAATTATTTAACTCAAAAATATTCCAGCAATCCCGCTGAAGTCATCAATCCAGATGGGACTTTAACGGACGATGCAATAGCCTACTTAAAGAGTAAAGGGGAAGACCCTGAAACAATTCAGGCTTCCTTGTTTGTTGCTTTCAGAAAACTAGTTGACGATGGTTACATCCCTTCTGAGGCAGCGGCTGCAGCTCAAGCGCAAGGGCTTCCTGTTCCCGTTAATTTAACACGTGGCCAAGTGACAAACGACTATGGCCTTATGTTGTGGGAGGACGCGGTTGCTAAAGGGGCCTCTGATGCTGAGGCAACTAGACTCCTTAGAGATTTTTATACTGCTCAGGTGAACGCTGTACGAGAGAATGTCGAAATACTCTCCTCTCAAATGGGTGTTGGGCCAAGAAGAAGAGCAGGTATAGAGGCTCAGGAACAGCTAGGAAAACAAAGGGAGCAGGCGCGGGCTGAGGCAAGTGCTAAATATGATTTGGCTAGGGCTGAACAAGTGGCTTTCTTAGACCCTGTTTCTGCAGATATGTTTGCCGAAGGTATAGATGCGACACTGGCCAGTTATGCAAGGGCAACTACTCCTAAGGCATGGCAGTTAGTGGATTCTTTGAAAGCAGATTTAAGAAAAGGCATGACTGTTGATGAAATAGAAACAGCTCGTCAACAGTTTAATAATGCGTCAAAAGATATTGGCCCTGAGGGAGCGGCTGCAGCTGCTGCAAGAGAAGCCATAGATGATTACTTGCATACCTACGTGGCTAATACGCTCTTTACACTAACTGATGCCAATGGCGATGCACTTACTCCACAAGCAATAAAATTGTGGAAAGATGCAATCGACACTTGGAAAGGGTTTAAAGATACGTGGGAAACCAACGGTATTTTAAACGACCTTACTGAAAAGCAAATGCGTGATGGGGAACTTCAGCCCAAAGTCGCCCCTGAAGACGCGGTAAATTACATCTTTGGTGTTAACTTTAACGGCCTCATGGATAAGAAAAACATCAATAGAAATGTAGCGGTTTTAAAAGAACAACTTCCTGAAGATTACTGGAACTCTCTTCGTGGAGAAGTTGTTGTAAAACTATTTGACGGCACTTTAACAAAAACTTCAGACCAAGCATTACAGCAAGTGTCTAGCACTTTTGCTAAAGACTGGGCTACGGCCAGAGCCAGTAATAAAGAACTTATTGATCTTCTCTTTAGTCGAGAAGAACAAGGCATGATCACACAACTAGCAAATGTTGCAGGTAGGATTGCCAATAGAACTCAAAACAGATCAAATAGTGCCCCCGCGCTCGGACAGATGTTGGGTAGGCTTGGTGCTTCTTTGAATGTGGATATTGCCGTAAGAGCTCTTACTCCAATTTTTTCCAGTCTTGTTCGTACAGGCAAGGCAGCCGCATCTACACGAGAGGGGTCCCTTACCAACCTCACCCCTCCTCGTGTTAGTCCAATCATAATAGGTGGAGCATCATCGTCCGCTCTTGATACGGAGAACAGACAGCTGATACAAAGGGCCGCTGAGGAACTTCCTATTATCGGAACAGAAGTAGCGCCGATGCTTGAGCCAACGCCTCCTCCGCAAGCAAGAGCATTACCGCCCGCGCCGCCAACGCGCGGGGTTCCGGGCCTGACCGCTCCGGCAGCAGCGCCTCCCGCTGCACCCGCCGTGGCCCAAGGACCAAGCAGCGCGGAGATGTTTCAACAGCTCTTTCCTTTAGGATAAAAAAAGGCCCCGTCATGGGGCCTTTTTCTTTAGTCTATTTGATTATCCGTCAAGTGCTTATCAACAGCCTCTTTGGTAAGTAAAGGATGTTGGGCGTCAGAAAAGTCATAACTTATCTTGCCTTTAAGGTCCGCTCTTACTTTCTTAAACCACTTATCTATTACTTTTCCTTCTTTGTACATCGGCGTCATGCTATTAATTTCTCTTTCGGGTAATACCCTCGCCAGTGGAATAAATGAATTCTCCATACCGTTTAATCCGACGACCATAGTTGTATTGCCGTCAGAATCTTTGGCTAACGCAATGGATAGCTCCTCGTTTCGCTCTAGCATCACAACTTTTTCAAAGGCTTTTTGCATAAAAGTCTTCATTACTTTCTCCTGTATTGATTTTTAAAGAACTGCCATCTCTCAGATGACAAAGTCATTATACCACACTTTACTACTAAGTGCAACTATCTATTTTTCACTACTCTTATGGAACTCGTCAACTCGACGCATCCACATGTCTTTGTAGCCTTGGAACTCGCGGCCGGCGGTGGAAAACTCCGCCGTGCTGCCATCTGACCTGACAGCCATTAACACCACTGCGTTGTCGATCTTTGTTCCGTGCAGCTCGTCATGCGCGAGCGCATACGCCGCTAACTGGCAGAAGTAGTCCTCGATCCACTGCCGCTTCTTCGGCTTGTTCGACTGCTTGAAGTCGATGATGTGTGGCTTGCCTCGATACAGGCCGACCAAGTCCGTTGTGCCGGCATACTTCTCTGGATAATAAAGCGACACCTCACTTCCCCATATCTCGTCGACGTTTCGAAAGTACGTGTTGATGATCTTATAACCCATCTCATAGCCCTTGCACATTTCCCAGTTCGTCGGGCGAGGCAGGTCTCGATAGGCGACCATCCGCTCGATGACTTCGTGCAAGTACGTACCGACACGGCTCGCTTCATTCTTAATACGGTCCGCTTCTTCCTGTCCGACACGCGCGACCCACGCATCAAGGGCCTCTTTGTTGTACTTCGTGGCCGACAGGATGGTTGTTACGCTCGGCAGTTTCTGTTCGCCGTAGATGTACCGGCGCCCTTCTGGCAGGTCCTGCCGCTGCAGCGACTCGTATTTAAATTTCTTCCGTACAGGAATTAGATCAACCATTCTTTCATCTCCTCACCCAACACTTCGTTGGCAATATCAATCTTGTCGCGCAGCGCCTTGACGATCTTCTCGTCGATGGTGCCCGGAACCATTAAGTCGACGTACGTCACTGACTTTGTCTGACCTATGCGATGAGCTCGGTCCTCGGACTGCAGCCTGACCTCGAGGTCAAAACTGTTACTATAGTACACAACGGTGCTCGCTGCTGTGAGCGTAAGTCCGTATCCGCCGGTCCTTGGGTTGCCAACAAAGAACCTGAGCTCGCTTTCGGGGTCTTGAAATTCACGGACCACGCGCCTGCGTTCCTCTTCGTCGGTGTCACCGTAATAGGTCCCGACAGCAGCCATACCGTATTCCTTTTGCAACTCGAGTTTGATTGACTCGATGTCGTGCCGGTAGTTTGCCCAAATGATGACCTTGCCTGATGTCTCTTCGATCACGGACAAGAGCTCTTCTGTGCGTTTGGTTGGGATACTTATTTCTGTCCCGTCGTCGAGCTTCGAGTGGCCACAGGTAATCTGATGCAGCCGCATAAGTTGAGTCAGAGCGTTGACCGTGGTGGTCAGGCCTTTGTCAAACATTGCCAAGGCCAAGGTTTTCATTTCCTCGTAAGCTTTCATTTGCTCTTTAGTCAACTGGACCTCTCTCTTGACGAACACCTTCGGAGGCAAGTCGAGACACTCTTCTTTTGTTATGCGGTAGCTGAAGCGATCAAGTTTTTCTTTGAGCTCGTCGAGCTTTCGGTAGCCCACGATTTTCTTAAAGCTATGGCTGCCCATGTGCTTCTCGATAAGAATCGCGTACCGCGCCCGAAAGGCGTAGAAGCTTGGAGAGTCAAGGCAGTCATTCGACAGGAAGTCGCATTGTTGATATAGGTCCATCGGACTACGAGTGACGGGCGAGCCTGTCATGATCCGACGGTATAGCGCATGCGTGCCTACCTTAACGACGTTCTTTGCCCGCTTGGCCGTCGGCGTTTTAATCGTTGTACTTTCGTCGATGGCCATAAAGCATTTAGTAAACATTGCAAACCGCTTGGCATACTCCATTCCTTTAGCAGTAGACAACGCCTCGACGTTCATCACGAGTATCTTAAGGTCCTCAGTGACTTCCCAAAGGTTGTCTAGCTCGGCCTTCTCGGCTTTACGCGGCGACGGGGTCCACAGGGCCGTGCGGCTGATGATGTGCTCAGGTAAATGCTTTGGCAGTTCCTGATCAACCCAGTTACGGTAGACTCCTTTCGGCGCAATTACTATCGCAGAGTTAATCTTACCGACGTCGTAAAGCATGGCGATGTTGTTGATCACCATAAATGATTTGCCCGTTCCCATGTCCGCAAATAAAGCAGCCACTGGTCTTTTCCAGAAGCGTTCGAGGTATTTACGTTGATGTTCGAAGGGCTTGTTTTTGAACGGATACCGTTCTATCCACAAGTCTTCCACTTTCTTCTCCTTTCTATTTGCTCAGGGGCTTGACACCAACTGAGGGTTTAAGTGTATCATGGCGGCTCGCATTTGCGAAGTAACCAGAAAGGAGAATGAAGTGCCAAAAGTCTATGTTGTTTCGGAGTCCCCGAAGCATAATATCGCACCGGCGCTCGACTACGGAGAAATTGAGGTTGTACTGCCCCCCTCACAGGCGCAGGTTATTTTCTCGTCTGCCCCTACCGTAGCTAGAGTGAAGCGTGCGCTTGAGAATTTCAGCGACGAGGATTACCTGTTGTTCATAGGTGACCCGACTGCGATTAGTATTCTTGCTACCGTAGCCGCCGCTAAGAATAGGGGCCGCTTTAAGTGCCTCAAATGGGACAAGCAGGAGCGCCGCTACCTGCCTATACAGATAGACATATTCCCACATCGCGGAGGTGACGATGATTGATTTCGAGAAAGATGCTGACGCCCTGCAAGTGCAGGACGACGACATCGCAGGAATTGCCGCTCTTGCAAAAAGAGCTAAAGAATTAGAAAAAGAAGTCGAAGACCTTGAGCAGGTCATGAAGGAAAGAAAGGACCAGCTCCGCAAATTAACTGAGCAGTCGATCCCCGAGGCACTTGCCCAGACAGGCATGAAGGGTTTTGTGATGGATGACGGCAGCAAGATTGAGCTCAAAGCTTTTTACAGTGCTAGTATTAGCGCTGCGAGAAAGGCAGAAGCTTACCAGTGGCTGCGCGACCACGGTATGGACGACATCATTAAGAACACTGTCTCGGTCCGATTCGGACGAGGCGAAGACGAGCTTTGCTCTCGTCTACTGGGTCTACTTGGCGACCAAGGCTATCCTGCCGAGCAAGCTGAGAAGATAGAGCCCATGACCCTCAAGGCATGGGTTAAAGAGCAGGTTGAGCGGGGCAATGAGTTCCCAACCGAACTGTTCGGCGCTTACATAGGCCAAAAAGCAATCATTAAATCTTAAAGAGAAAAGGAAAAAGAACCATGGCTAAAGCAGAAAACGCTGAAGTAGCAGTAAAAGGAAACACCGCAGTAGCACTCGCGGTTAATTTTGAAGCGGACGTATCCGGTTTTGAGGAAATGGGCCAAGACGATCTTGCGCTGCCCTTTCTCCGAATCCTGACTAACATGTCACCTGAGATAGGCGAAGTCGATGGCGCAAGCCCCGGCATGATCTACAACTCAGTCACCGGTGAATTGTTTGACGGTAAAGCAGGTATTCAAGTAATCCCCTGCGCTTACGTACGGCAGTACATTGAATGGGCACCCCGTGGCCAAGGCAGCGGCGGTCCTGTTAACATCTACGCTGCCACATCAGACATCCTATCGCGCACTCACCGCGAGCCGGGCGATAACAAGGATTACCTCGACAATGGCAACTACATAGAAAACACAGCTAACCACTATGTCATGGTGCTTGATAAGGACGGCGTACCCAATCCGGCCCTTATCGTCATGAAATCAACGCAGCTCAAAAAGTCGCGCAAGTGGAACAGCATGATGATGTCAGTGAAGATGAAGGGATCGAACGGTTTGTTCACCCCTCCAATGTTCAGTCAAATCTATCGACTCACTGTGCAGTCTGAGTCAAACGACAAGGGCAAGTGGCACGGTTGGGAAATCGAGCGCGTTGGTCAAGTCGAAGACGGCGGCGTCTATGAGATGGCAAAGCAGTTCGCTACCTCAATCAAAGCCGGCGACGTTAACGTCAAGCACCAAGAAGAAGGCTCCTCAAAAGACAGCGGAGAGTCTCACAACATATTCTAGGACCTGTGGCCCGCAGCGATGCGGGCCTTTTTGACTGAGAAAGAAGAATGAATGCTTTGCAGAAATTTCAGTCGATCTTCAAGGGCCTTGACATAGCGTACGGCACATACAAGATCGAAGCACAGAAGGAATCCGGTAAGCAGGCCGGACAAGCGTTCGTAGTTCGGAAACCGCCGACCGATGACCTGTGGCAAAAACATTTTGACGGTCACGACCCAAGTCTTGGCATCATCCCTATTCGAGCAGACAACACCTGCATTTGGGGCTGTATCGACATCGACCAGTACCCCTTAGACCTTGCCGCATTGGTGGCCAAGATTAAGAAGCTAAACCTTCCGCTCGTATCCTGCCGAAGCAAGTCAGGAGGCGCGCACGTGTTTGCGTTTACCAAGGACCCCGTGCCTGCAGCGGACATGCAGAAATATCTTAACTCCTGCGCGAGCCTGCTCGGTCAGGCCGGCCGTGAGATATTCCCTAAGCAAGCGCAAATCCTCGTGGACCGCGGCGATACTGGCAACTTCCTGAACCTGCCTTACTTCGGCGGGGACAAGACCCTGCGCTATGCCATCAAAGAAGACGGCAGCGCTGCCACGCTCGAAGAGTTCTTCGAGATGTACGATGCGAACGTGCAGGAAAAACTCGAACCGCCTGCACCCCCGCAGAAAGAAGAGCAGCCAGTAAAAGACGGACCGCCATGCTTACAGGCGCTTTGTACACAGGGCTTTCCTGAAGGAACACGGAACAACGGCCTTTTTAACCTCGGCATCTATCTGCGTAAAGCTTATCCTACTAAGTGGGAAGACGAGCTCATGGCGTACAACATGAAATATATGACGCCCCCGCTCAGCATGCAGGAACTGCAACTGATCACGAAACAGCTCGAGAAAAAAGAATATAAGTACAAGTGCAAGGACGCTCCGATCAATAGTTTCTGCAACTCAGGCCTGTGCAGGCAACGCCCGCACGGCGTGGGCGGAGACGGGCCCGATAGCCCTCAGATGTCGGCGCTGAGCAAGTACGCGAGCGAGCCGCCTTTGTGGTTTCTTGACGTTAACGGGCGCCGCATCGAGCTCGAGACAGAGACCCTTTTTAATCAAATGTATTTTCAAAAGGCCTGCATGGAGCGCCTGAATCTCCTGCCCCCTAGCATGAAAAAGAATGACTGGGAGGCCTTGATCAACGAACTGTTGAAAGAGATGGTAGAGCTCGAGTCAATCACTGAGGCAAGTGAAGACACAACCATTACTGGCCGATTCGCGGACCTTGTCGAAGAGTTCACGACTCACCTGCAGCAGGCCATGGACCGCGATGAGATATTGATGGGCCGAGTGTGGACCGACGAGGACCACGGATCAGTGTACTTCCGAATCAAGGACCTTGAGGCACACCTGCGTCGCAACAGCTTCGCTCAGCTATCAGCACCTAAAATTGCTCAGCGCCTGCGCGACATGGGCGGCGAACCAACGAGCCTATCGCTTAAGGGACGCACGGTCAGGCTCTGGAAAATGCCGACTTTTACTCGGCAGGATTCACCGTTCGATACGCCCACGAAAGATAATTCGGTGCCGTTCTAATGCTGACTAAAGTTTTCGGACCACCCGGCTCAGGGAAAACTACGTACCTGCTTAACATAACCGAGCAGGAGCTCAGCGGCGGCACATTGCCGATGGACATAGGCTACTTTGCCTTTACGCGTAAAGCAGCGACTGAGGCACGCGACCGCGCGATCCAGAAGTTTCCGCACCTCAATGCGGAGACGGATTTCCCATGGTTCCGCACGCTGCACTCTCTGGCGTACCACTGTCTTGGCGTCGGGCATAAGGACATGATGACACCGGCGGACTATGCGATTTTTGCGAAAGAGTGCGGGCTTGAAATAAGCACTAGCGTTGAAGACTCAGTGGTCCATGCCGATCATCCAATCCTTAACGAAATCAATATCGCACGCATCCGCGGCGAGGACCTGCGGGTCCACTACAACCGCAGCAACATGGACATAGAGTGGTTTCACTTCGAGTACGTAGAGCGTTCCTACCGCCGGTTCAAAGCATCACACCTGCTAATGGATTTTACGGACCTGCTCGAGCGTATCGTCGAACAGGCTGAGCGTTTACCTACACTTGACGTGCTGATTGTCGACGAGGCGCAGGACCTCTCGCGCCTACAGTGGAAACTGGTTATGGCATTGGCTGAAAAATCCGACCGCACGTACATCGCCGGCGACGACGATCAGGCAGTTTATACGTGGGCAGGGGCGGACGTTGAAAGCTTCCTAAGCTGCGAGGGTGAAGTAAAGGTCCTAGACCAATCCTACCGAATACCTGAGCGGGTGTTCTCCCTTGCTAATGAGATTGCAGGGCGCATTCAGAAGCGACAGCCTAAGTTTTGGATGCCGCGAATGGAGCGCGGTGAGATAAAATACTACAGCCAGTATGAGCAGGTAGACATCACGCAGGGCCAGTGGCTCGTGATGGCTTCGACTAATTACATGCTCAACGACCTGCACAACTGGATCAAGTCTCAAGGCTTACTTTTCGAGCGCCACGGACAACGGAGCATCGCTGACTCGGTGGTGACCGCCGTGGTGGGGTGGGAAAGGTTACGCGCAGGCAAGTCAGTTAACTATGAGGTGGTACAGAAGGTCTACAAGCACCTGCCTGCCGCTGCTGTGAAGCGTGGGCATAAGTCGCTTAAGACTATTAATCCAGAGCTCTTATACAACCTCGAG
>Ga0222715_10000684_pt1 | contig 33787 bp, 30 predicted proteins | sample C33_9DmetaG_FD_165056 | JGI IMG/M metagenome (GOLD analysis project Ga0222715, IMG submission 165056) | Estuarine water microbial communities from San Francisco Bay, California, United States - C33_9D | ecosystem: Environmental > Aquatic > Marine > Unclassified | place: USA: California...
CTGGCTACTTTAATTTTGTCAGTTATACTAATTGTTAAATTTGCGGCAGACACTGAAGAGAAACGTGTATCTATAACTTACATATTAATCGTAGTTTTAAGAATATTTATAATATATTTTTTAGTATTGTTTTCATTATACTTTCTTAAATTTATTATATACATGTTAACTTTCTCTATAACTATACTTAAGTTGTATGGTCCTGTAACATTGTTTATGTATCGCCCATTAGAAATGATGTTTGGGTATATTAATTTATATGTTAATATGTTTTTGCAAATATGTTATCATACGGGTGTCGTTGTAATTCTATCACAAATTGCTGGTATAATATTAATAATATGCATTCTACTATATATTATATGGATTATACTAAAAGATATTCCATTTATAAATATTATTGTTCAAGGTCCGCCATTTAAAGAGCTAGAAGAAGAAGGAATATTTGCTTTTTTATCACAGATATTTGCTTCTACGGGTATCCAATCTATAATAAAATCTGTAAAAGAGTTCAGTGTTGTTAAACAAACACTAAAAGGTTTATCAGAAAATCAAAGAAAAGTACAAGAAAACTTCGAACGTATGGAAAAACAATCAAAAATTATTGAAAAATTTGTAGATATGAAACTTGAAAAAATACAGACACTTAAAAAAATTAAAGTAGAAGAAATTTTGTGTTATCTGGACAAATATAAAGTGTCTACTCCTGGTATGACTGAAAAACAAAAAGTTAAAACCAATTCAAATAACAAATCAATTGAATTCGGATGTAAAGCATTAGCAAAATCAAGAGAATATCAAGCATTGGCAACAATATAATGTTTTTGTTCAAAAACAAAAATATTAGATGAAATAAAACATGTACTATGATTCTCTACTTAAGATATGTGTTTCAATATATGTTTTACTTTTATGTGTTATCCTAGCAAGATATTACATGTATGTAGAAACATCATATTGTAGCAATATATTTAATAAAAGCGTCATATCGGCAGATGTTAAAAACTCATACAATGAACCAATGTATTCTGTTCATTATAATTTTCCAAAAAAAACTACAGAAGTGAAATGTAAATGTAATAAAGGTGATATTGTAAATAAATTTGAAAATATAAAGGTTAGAAACATTATTCAAAATACGGATTCACAAACTACCAAATTATGCCAGTGTGATAAATTATATGAAAATGATGATATATACATTTATAATGATACAAATATTAAAAGATATATGTTACTTAATGATGATAAATACTTTAATATTAGAGCAAAAGCATAAATCTATTGTTTATATATAATAAAGAATAATGCGGCAGTTTCTAGATCAATATTATGAGTATGTCCAAGAAAACTATACCAAATTGTTATTAGTAGCATTATTTTCCATATTTATGACTATAATTATATATATAATATTTTATAATATTGTAAAAGAATCCATTTTAAAAAACTCAAGATGTGCTTTTAAAAGAGGCAGTTTGAAAAAGAAAATGAAGTATGTTGTTGCGAAAGACATTAATACAAATGATAAATTGTTCAAAGTAGTATATGATCTAAAGAACAGGTCAAGTGAAGTGAAATGTTCGTGTATGCCAGGAGTAACTGTAAATTCTTTCAAAGATATTCAAGTTAAAGACTTAAAACGAAACAGAGATATGAATATTGATAAACGATGCTTGTGTGATACAAATTACGGGAATTCAGACATTAATTGGTATGGCTCACCGGATTTGGTAAGATACATGTATAACAAAAAGGATGATGAAGCTTTTGATTCCGCGTATCAAGAGTAAGTCAAAACTTTTTCTAAAAATTCTTTTGTTTCAATAATCTTATCTTTATCAATAGAAGGATATTTTACATTGAACTCTATTATAAGATTACCCCTATTTGATGAATTAATAATAGACATACCTTTATTTTTTATTTCATATTTCTTTAAATGTTCAATAATTCCAAAGTCTTGAGTATCTATTTCAGCATAATCATGCCCAAGAATGTCAATTTTAAATTTGATACCACAAATTGTATCTACTAAAGATATATCTTTTTTTATGTGTAAATCATTTCCTATTCTGTTAAATGTTTTATGAGATACTATGACAACATTTAATATCAAATTTCCAGGTTTCATATTTAACGATTTGGGTTGTTCACCACAATTGTTAAACTTATGTGAGTATCCTGTTGATACACCTGCTGGAATATTAAGTTTGATATTTTTGGTTTCTTCATAATTTCCTTTTCCTTTACATTTTTCACAATCTGAATTGCTATTTAAAATACTACCGGAACCATTACATTTATGGCAGTTTTGTGTAAAAATTTGTGTAAAAGGACCCATATTTGTAATATTCTTAATACTACCGGAACCATTACACGATGAACATTCTTTTAAACACACCAAACAGTAAATATGTATTTTCATAGTGATATTTTTTATACATCCTATAAATGCTTCTTCTAAGGGCATGTTATATGTATGCTGAATATCTTTACATTTCATTGGTTGTTGATTATGTCTGTTATGCATATTATGCATATTATTAAAGAAATTGTGGAACATATCATTGTGTGATGGAGGGTTTTCATCTCCACATTTGTCATAATTTTGTTTTTTTTCATTATTACTTAAAATATTGTAAGCATTAGAAATTTCTTGAAATTTCTTTTGGTCTCCACCTTTATCTGGGTGATGCTCAATTGCCAACTTCTTGTATGCCTTTTTAACAGCATCAATATTTGCTCTTGGTTCAAGTCCTAATATTTTGTAATATTCAAATGCCATAATAATAAAGTGTAATATTATATATTTATATAGCAATCAGTTTAGATACTTTGTTGTATAAATCTTCTCGTGAATTGTCTTGTTTTTCAATACGCTTAATTCTTTCTTGTTCTATTTGTATTTCTAATAACTTTTTCTTTTCAATCCTTTCTAATTCTTCTTCTGTCATTTTCTTTTTAGAGAATGTATCACTATATGCTTCATATTCTTGCTGATTTTTAAATTTTTGTCTATTTGATTTAGTAGGTATTCTTTCTTCAGTGTATGCTTTAAGATAATCAGTGTATTTTATCTTTGCGTCTATACTTGATGTATAATCGTCAATCTTTTTCCCTATGTTAGTATATTCAATAGAACTTACAAGATGTAATGGTTCTGGTTCCACATATTTTGAAACAGATGTTGATGGAACTTTTTTATTGAATGTTTGATTAAATTTTTTAATACTTATTTTATCATCAAGGGTTTTTTCTATATTAATATCAGGACGTTTTGGATCGCTTTTTTCCATTAAAGCACCATAACCAAAATCAACATCTTCATCATTCATTTTATAACTTTCAAACAGTTTGTTAAATTGTTTATGAAAAGGAACATCTGTATCAAAATATGTCATATTTCCATAATCAGGAACTTGTTGTTGCTCACTTTCAAAAGATTTTTTCATTTCAAAATGACTTTTTTGTTGTGTTTGTGCTTCTTTAGCAATTTTTTTGAATTCATTTGTTATAAAATTAAAAACGCGTCTATTACCTCCTTTGTCTGGATGGCAAATTAGTGCTAGTTTTTTGTAATTATCTTTAAGAGATTTCCAATCAATATTATTTTTAGAAACCTTAAAAAGTTTATAAGTGTCTATATCATTTAAGTTAATTTTATCAAAATCAATCTTCTTTGCGGATTGTTCATTACCCATTTTTTATAATGTCATAAATTTTTCTATTTCAAAATCATCTTTCAAAATAATAGTAATATTGAGTTTCCTAGCTTTTTGTATTTTAATGCTATCGTCAATAGATTTCGCAATAACAAGTTGTGTTTTGTTTGTAACCGTATCTGATACTACACCACCAGCATTTTCAATTTGCGTTTGTAGATTTTTATCTCTAAATCCTGTAAAAACTATTACTTTATCAATACGTTTAATATCGTTAGTATTAATTGGTATATTTAACTCTTTCCAGAATATGATAAATTCGTCTATATGTGATAAGAAATGTTGTGCTGATATTGAACCGATGCCATCAACACTTTGAATATCTTGAATTGAATATATTTTTGTAATAATATCAGGAAATTTGTCAATAATGCTTTTAAGTTTTTTAATGCCAAGACCTCTACCAAATATGTTAGTTCCTGCCATTATCTTTTCAATAGGTGCTTTAGAAATATTTTTAAGTGATTCAATGATATTATCCGCTGATTTAGATTGAAACCCATCTATTTTCATAATGTCATCCTTTGTGATACTTATAAATTTGAGAATTGTATCAAATCCTGCATCATATATTTTTTGGATTGTTCCTTCTGCTACATGTTTTATTTCCAATGTTTTCATAAAGTGAAGTATAATTTTTACTTGTTGATTGTCGTTTGTTTTTGATAATATATCAATATTATTTTCATCCCAAACATACTGTTCTGGAAACAAATTTTTTGTTCCAATAGTTTTAACTTCTTTAATATAGGGAATGACATCACCAGAACGAATTATGATAAGTCTTGATGCTAAACCAATTTTATTATCTCTAATATAAGCTGCGTTAAACCCGGTTGTTTTTTTAATAACAACATTGTCTATAACAACAGGGTCAAATTCGATAGTTGGTTTATACAGACCATCTTTACTAACATTCCAAACAATATTTTTCACAATAACTTCAGCGCAGTTTTGTGTAATAATAGATTTAAATGCAAAAGCAAATTCTGGATTTTTATTTGTATTATTTGTGTATGGCATACTACTATCTGTCACAACAATACCATCAACCTCGAATTCCGAATTATTTCTTCGCTTTATCAAAAATTCTGATAATGTTTCAACATTTATATTTTGAGAAATTTCATAAGAAACTGTTTTGAAGTTTGCTTTTTTAAGTATTGTCAAAGATTTGATATGCTCGTTTACAGGTTCAAGTATAGAATATGCTATAAACTGAACGTGTTTCAATATTTCAATGTTAGGTGATTTAGCATTAGCTAACCCTGCTACAACATTTCTAGCATTGCTACCTACACTTTTTATTTTTTGCCAATCATCCTTAGATATCAGTAATTCGCCTCTAACTGCTATAACATCATTTGTGGATTCTGCTGGAATATGTTGTATATATTTAAGGATGTGTGAAATATCCGAACCAATTAAACCGTCTCCTCTTGTTAATAATTCATTACTTTTTGGTAAATATAATGCTGATATACCATCAAGTTTATCAGATAAAGTGTATGGTCCATTTTGATATTTTGAAATCCATTTTTCAATTTGTTTGCTTTCCTTCTTTTTGTCTAATGATGCTAAAGGGTATGGTAGAGTTTTCTTCATTTTATTGATAGGCGCCCCTATGCTCTCTTTCAAATATTTGTTATCTGGGTCAATATCTTCTAAATTTTTTTTCAATAAATCATATTCATCATCTGATACTAAAGGGTTTCCAATTATATGATATGCTTTATCATATTTTTTAAGCTTTTTAACAATACCTTGCACATCCATCTTTATAAAAATAATACATAATATTGTATATCACTTTTACAAAAAAATGATATAAGTATTAAATTAGAATATTATACATTAAGAATTAGCCTTAAAATGAATCGTTTTCAAGAAAATATGAAAAAACTACGCGAGAATCCAGAAACAAACCGTGCTGGTCTCAAATGGGATAGTGATGAAGACGATAAAATGATTGAGAAACTTAAAGCAAATGTATCCATTGATGATATTGCTAAGGAACTTCGTCGTACACCTGGAAGCATTAAAACACGTATTATCATGAACGCAATTATCAAAATCGATGATGAAGATGCGGATATTAATTCAGTCTTGAAGGAGTATAAGATTACTGAAAACGATATTCAAGAATATCGTGAGAAAAAACAACAACGAGAGGAGAAACTTAACAGTCCTCCTCTTTATAATAATAAATCCGCTCGTTATGTATCCAACCCATCTAACAAAGATATTTATAATGCTATTCTTGAAAACAAAACATTGATGTTGGAAATTAAGAATATGCTACTTAAAAAGGAATCAGCGTAAAATATATGATAACTTTATATAGTTCTCTTTAGCAGTATCAGATGATATACCTTTAAGAGAATTCCAAGCATTCCATTTTGCGGATTCTTTAAAATTAAACAAGTTAGGTTTAGTAGTATCACAATCACCAAAAATAGCCTGTTTATAATATTTATATGCGTCAAGTTTTAATTCATCTGTCATAAGTGGATTTTCTAAATTTGATTTTATAATTTCAATTGCGGATTGGAATTGTTCCTCAAGCATTTCTTTTTTATATATATATTTAAAGTTAAATAAGTTTTATATATATATAATATGAATATTTTTGTAGAGTTTTTGGAATCTGATAACTTTAGTGATTATGAAGAATATTGGAATGTTATATCAAACAATAAAAAATTTATGCCACATAGAACAAAAGAAAATCCGAAGTTTCATGCAGTTTGTGATTACTTCTTTGATAATTTTTTAAAAGAAACTAACAAAACTTGCGAATTAACTCGAGATGAAATGCGAGAAGTATATGATAAAATTGTACCAGATATACCAAAGTTAGATAATAAATGCATTCAAAATTCTGATTTTTTTCCACAAGATATAGAAGATCCTTTATTTAATAACACAAGTCCGAAATATTTTGTTTCACAAAATGAATTGATAGATCAAGTTGTCTTAAAAGAATCTTCTGATTATGAAATAAATTCTGATATAGAAGAAGTTTTATATGATAACAAAAAACAAAAATATTTTGTTTCAAAAAATATTTTGATGGCTCCCTCTTTCTTCAAAGATTCTTTTAAGTATGATTATGATGAAGATTATTTAACGTCTGATTATGAAATTCATTCAGAAGATTTTGAAACAGATAGTTTATCTGATACCGAAAATTATGATTAATAAATTTCTTTATTAATAATAAAGATGGAAACTGCTAAAAAGAATTATACTATTTATTGGTCAGCAATTGGCTTTAAAGGTGGCTCTTATAAATCAGCGAGCCCAACTTCGGCAGCAAAGAAAGCTGGAAACCGCCTTTTTAAACTTGCGAATGAAGATAAGAATTTTGATAAGTTTAAAAATGTCAAAGCCCTTAAATTCGTATTAAGAGAAACAACTCGTGGAAGCAAACACAACGTGTTCACATATTCCGCTAGTCGCAAAAAATTAGCAAAACCTGTTGTTGTTAAAATTGGAAATACCGAGATAGTCTATAAATATACTATTGACATAGCACCTGGTTCATTAAACAAGAGAGAACTCAAAATGGTTGGTGGTGGTATATTAGATAAGTTTTTCGAAGAAGAAGCAACAGGAAAAGCAACAGGAGAAGCAACAGGAGAAGCACCAGGAGGAGCAACAGACGCAGCACCAGAAGAAGCAGAAGAAGCAGAAGAAGCAGAAACAAAAGCAGCAGAAGCAGAAGCAGTAGAAGCAGAAAAAGCAGCAGAAGCAGAAGCAGCAGCAGCAGAAGCAGCAGCAGCAGAAGCAGCAGAAGCAGCAGAAGCAGTAGAAGAAGCAGCAGAAGCAGCAGAAGAAGGTGGAATGGGTGGTGGAGGAAAGAAAAGACTTTCTAATAAAAAGCCAACAAAGCAAACAAAGCCAACAAAGCCAACAAAGCCAACAAAGCCAACAAAACCAGTAGGCAAGGCTAAAAAATAAATTAATATCGTATAGTTTTTTTTTCAATATGTTTATCTACAACATAATCTGTAAAAGAATTGTTAATGACTTGAGGTGTATATGATGAAAATATTTCTAGATGATTTACAACTTGTTTGGGTTTTTTTATAACATGTTTTATATTTGAAACTGGAGTATTTGATAACATTTCAGCTGACATTGACATTACCTTTTTGAATAAAATATTTTCTTTTTCATTCCAATGAGAACATAATGACATTTTGTGAGATACAATAACTAAAAAGGATGAAGCAATCACAAGACCAATCCTATTTTTACGTAATTTATGATTCCAATTATACTTAACAACATCTTTCAGTATTTCAATTGAATTATTGTTTGCAAGTATTTTTGATAGTTCAAGAATAAACCAAATATTATCAGTATCGGGTACAGACGTTGTTTCAATGTACACTTTTTTCCTGATAACATACTCAAAACATAAACGAATTTTGTTAGCAATAGCGATGACTTCTTTGTCGTTTGAGGATAGATTTATGCAAGATACGAACAATTTTTCAAATGATGCGATAATTTGACAAGCGACTGGATAACTTTCGCTATTTGCATGAGGTAAAATTTCATCAAAAATTCTTGAATTTAAATTTTTTGTTTCCAAACTTGTAATAACAATCTTTCTTAACGATTGTATATATATATCTTTAGAAATGTTAATTTGTTTAGCAAGAATACAAATCTTAACAGCAATTATCAAAATTTTATCTATCTCTAAAACATCATTTGTTATAAACCAATGTATGTTATTCAATAAATCTTCCCACTTCAATGTTAAACTAATGTCCATATTTGAAGCTATAAATGATATTGAATTTATAAAAGCATTAAGAATAATATCATCTTTGTTTTCTTTAACTAATCTGCATAGTTTTGTTAAGGATATTTGAATATTTCCATCAATAAGTGTTTGATATAATTCATCATAATCATTCATGTCATATAATATATTAAATCATTATATTATATAAAAAAATCTTACAATATATTAACAGATTATGTTTCACTCTAAAGAAAACGATAAAAAAGAAATATTATTAAAAGATGATGAAAACAAATCAAGATATGTACTATTTCCAATCAAATACCCAGACATATTTCAAGCATATAAAAAAGCTGTTTCTGCTTTTTGGGTAGCAGATGAAATTAATTTTGAACAAGATCTCAAAGATTTGGAAAAATTAAAAGATGACGAGAAATCATTTATTAAGCAAGTATTGGCATTTTTTGCGGCAAGTGATGGAATTGTAATAGAGAATTTAGGTGCTAGGTTTTTAGAAGATATTGCTATACCAGAAGCTAAACAATTTTATTCATTTCAAATCTCAAATGAAGCCATACATTCTGAAACATATAGTCTGTTGATTGATACTTATTGTAAATCTGAACCTGAGAAGTTAAAACTTTTAAATGCTATTAATACATATCCAGCTATTAAAGAAAAAGCAGAGTGGGCTATAAAATGGATTAAAAACGAAGATGCATCTTTCGCACAAAGATTAATAGCATTTGCTATTGTTGAAGGTGTATTCTTTTCTGCGTCATTTTGTGCTATATTTTGGCTAAGAGAACGGGGTATGCTTCCTGGATTAAGTTTTGCGAATCAATTGATAAGCCGAGATGAATCCATGCATACTGAATTTGCTTGTTTGCTGTATTCAAAAATTAAAAATCGCGTTCCTGTGAATATTATGGAAATGATGATGAAAGAAGCAGTAGATATTGAGGAACGCTTTATTACAGAAAGTATACAATGTCAAATGATTGGAATGAACGCTGATTTAATGAAAGATTATATCAAATTTATATCTGATCGTGTTTTACAGATGCTTGGATATAAAAAGATTTATAATAAAGAAAATCCTTTTCAATTTATGGAATTGAGTTCATTTGAAGGGAAAACAAACTTCTTCGATACAAAAGTAGCAGAATACTCTCACGCAGGAGTTTCATTTGTTGAAGGCAAGAGTAGTATACCTGATGAAATTGTCGTAAGTGATGATTTCTAACAGTGATCACATAGGTAAATTATATCATCTTCGCTTTCCAATATTTCTAAAAGTGTTGAAAATTTATGACAGTGTAATTTTAACTCTGTTGCTTTGTTTTTTAATATTAATAAATTTAATATTTTCATATGTGCTTCAATTTGTTCCTTTACATATTCACATAGTGCTTTCAAACTGTCATGGTTTTGAATACATATTGACATAGTAAATCCCCAGAATAATTCACTTGATACAACTATCGTTTTTATGACCATTATTTTATCATTAAAAAATGATTATAAAAGTATTCAAATTTACATATATGTTAAATTCTGTTAAATATAAACACTTCCTAAACAAAATCGCAGAATTAAATACATATGTTGTTTTAATAAGTTATGATGATATTAACACAATAATATCATTATTATCACATATTGACAATAAAAAAATAATACTTGAACAAGGGGTATGTATTGTAGTTGATAATATATCATTGAAAGAATTATTTCCAATAAGAATACAAAAATATGTATTTATGGATGAAAAAGAAAATACAAAATATCGATTTTTCTTAAGGGTTGATGCTGAAAATATTGAATTAAAAAAATCAAATAAGTACATATTTTTTGGAAGTGTAGAAGAACCTATTCAAAAATTCAAAATATATAAAGATAATAGAATAACTTGTGTGGATATCCCTACAATATATTATGAAAATGAACTATGTACTTTTATAAAGTGCTACATCAATACAAATAAGGTTGTATTACTCAGACTTACAAAGTCACAAATTACAATTTGTCTAAAATTAACAAAATATGCAATTGTATTTTCTGATGATATTTCCGATTATGAAAATAAGAAATTTATCATAATTCCAAAAAGAAGACGAAAAATAGAAACTCAAAAACTAAAACTATATCTTCATGGGAAAGAAGTTATATATTATGATAATACCAATAAATTGCAATCTATGTTATGATTTCCTATTTAAGATATAAACAAAAAATGATTAATTATTTTTATATTTGATAACTTTATTGTTATGGAATGGGAAATTCTTGATAAATATTTTCACGAAAGAAGTGGTGAAGTATCAAGTCATCCATTAGTTAAACATCAAATTGACAGTTTCAATGAATTTTTGGATAATAAACTAAACCAGATTATTGTGGGTTTTAATCCGATAAAAATTAACAATACATCAAGACCTGAAGTAGCAGAAAGACTAAAGAAATTTCATATTAATGTTATTCAACCTAGTATTACACGTCCTATGTTTCATACACAAGATGGAACCCATATCATTATGACCCCTAATATGGCAAGAATGAATAATCTCACATATTCGTCTAATATTTATGTAACACTTCATATCATTATTGAAGTGCTTAATGATAGTGGTATTACTGAAAAGAAAGAAAAACGTATTAACAATGTTTATATTGGCAGATTACCTATAATGGTAGGTTCTCAAGCATGCACACTTTCTTTAATTCCACATGCAGGTATTGAAGATAAGAGTGAATGCAAATTTGATTTAGGTGGATACTTTATTGTTAATGGTAATGAAAAAGTTATTGTTAGTCAAGACCGTATTAAAGAAAATTATGCTCTTACATTTAATGCAAACTCTCTTACAGATAGCTTATCATCTGAAATCAGATCTACAAATGATAATACATATTTACCAGCAAAAACAACTAGCATAACACTGAGTGGGAAACCAAATCATCTAGGAAGAACAATTAGAATAAATACATCATTCTTAAAAACAGAAATTCCACTATTCATTATGTTTAGAGCATTAGGTGTTCTAAGTGATGAAGAAATTATTCATCATATCGTACTTGATGTTGAAAATCCCAAAAATAAAAGATATATTCAAGAATTGACTGCCTCTTGTGATGAAGCAAGCGATATTTATACTAGAGAAGACGCTGAAAACTATATTATCAAAAATATGACAATTACTCTTAAAACTACCAGAAGTATTGAAACTCTTAAATATAATTTGGATCACGATTTCCTACCACACGTTGATAAGAATTATACAAGGAAAGCTCTATTTTTGGGAAGTATGATCAAAAAATTACTATCAATCCATTTGAACTACGAAGAATTTGATAACAGAGATAGTTATATGAATAAACGTATTGATACACCAGGAATTCTTATGAGCAATCTTTTCAGACAATGTTATGGAAAACTTACCAAAGAACTTAAAGTTCAAATTGAGAAAAAACTTAATGAATGGAGAACTAACAGTTCTACTCCTATTGTAGATATTGTTGAAGATACAAACATTCAACGTTTCTTCAAACAATCTTTGTTGGATAGTTGGCTAAAGTATTCTCTCGCTACCGGTAATTGGGGCATTAAGAGTTTAGGAAACTTTCAGAAAATTAAACAGGGTGTTTCTCAAGTTCTCAATAGAATGTCTTATCACAGCACACTATCTCATCTTAGAAGGATTAATACAGCTATGGAAAAGAACGGAAAACTAGTTCAACCTAGAAAATTAGATAATTCTCAGTTTGGTATGATTTGTCCGGCTGAATGTTTCGATCCTAATACTCCTATTCTACTATGGAACGGGACTATTAAAGAGGCTAAAGATATTATTGTTGGTGACTATTTAATTGATGATAAAGGTAATGCTGTTAAAGTTAAAAGCACTTGCTCTGGATATAAAACTATGTATGAAGTGATACAAAATAAAAATAACTTTATGAATTATACTGTTACTGATAACCATATTCTAACTTTGAAAGTTAAAAAACATAAATACTCAAGGAAAAATAAAGGCACAATACAATTTATGTGGTTTGATAAAAAAAAATTAAGATTCAAATATAAAACTATTGAAAATAATGAACAATTAGAGAAATTTGCATCATCAATTGACAATGATGATGTAATTGATATTACTATTGAGAAATACTTATCTCTATCTAAAAATGTTCAAAAAGAATTATATACATTCAAATCAGATGGTATTAATTGGGAAAGGAAAGAAGTTGCTTTAGATCCTTATATATTAGGTATGTGGCTTGGGGATGGATTATCAAGAGGTTGTGGATTTATTACATCCGATAAAGAATTGCTCGATAAATGGATTGAATGGGGTATGGATAATGATGCAACTATTACAAAAAATAAACAAAAATATAAATATACTATTAGTTCTACTATAAATAATAAAGGTGAAAAAGCACCACTTAAAAAATTATTATCAAAATATAACTTAGTCAATAATAAACATATTCCATTGGATTATTTAACAAATGATCGTAAAACAAGACTTGCTGTTCTAGCGGGATTGGTTGATACAGATGGTAATGTAAGACAAAATAGATATGAAATTAAAATATGTCAAGAAGAACAAAACTATAAAATTATTGATGATACTGAATTCTTAGCGAGCAGTTTAGGATTTTCGTGCACTGTAAATTATCACACATTCTCTTGTTCTGTTAAAGAAAATAAAAGATGCAAACCTTATAAAGAATTAACTATTACTGGAAAATATCTTTATGAAATTCCTACAGTTCTTATTAGCAAAAAATTAGATAAATCTCATAATTTTTGGGATGAAAAAAGATTCTCTAGTTCTTTACAAAGCACTTTCAAATTAGTTAAAAAAGATGTTGAACCATTTGTAGGTTGGCAACTCGACGGTAATGGTCGGTTTCTTTTAGGAGATAAAAGCATTTCTCACAATACTCCTGAGGGAGCCCCAGTAGGTTTGGTTAAAAATATGTCTTTGAGCACTAATATATCTATCTCTATGAATAGTATTCATATCAGACAGGTTCTTATTGATAACAATGTCAATATTTACAATGATGATGTTATGGACAGGAAATCATACCTTAAAGATATGGGTAATGAGAATAATGTTGTTGTTGTAATTAATGGTGATAGAATTGGTTATCATCAAAACCCTCCTGAATTGTATGCTATTATGAAAAATCTTAAAAGAACAGGATATATCTATCCTATGACTAGTATTGTTTGGGATATTAAGCAAAGTTCATTGAATATTAGCACAGAAGCAGGCAGAATGTATAGACCCTTGCTTATCGTTGATAACAATCAACTACGTGTTGAAAGGTTGGCTTCAGAGAAGAATATGACAATTAGTGAATACATTAAGGATATGTCTTTTGACGCTTGTATTTGTCCTGATATCAATATTTGTATGAATGAGAATTATGAAAAATCAGATTACAGAGAAGGATTTATAGAGTATTTAGATTTGGATGAAATGAATAGTTCTATGATTGCTATGTTTCCTAAAGATTTGACTAAAGGTGCTAAGGGAACCTCGCTACCTGCTAAATATACTCATTGTGAAATTCATCCATCTCTTATGAATGGTGTATTAGGTGCTAATGTCCCATTTAGTGATCATAATCAATCCCCTAGGAACTGTTATCAATGTATTTATGAAGAAGAAACTGTAATGCTTGGTGATGGCTCTTTAAAGAAGATTAAAGATATAAATATTGGAGATGAAATTGTTTCATTCGATACAAATGTATTTAAAACTCATAATTCGTATGTTGTTGGCTTTAAAAAACAAATGAATACAAAGCCTATGGTGTTGATTACTACAATAACAGGTAGGAATATTAGAACTACGAATGATCATTTGTTTATGACTAATCAAGGATGGCTACCACCTATGAAATTTAACGATGATACAAAGGTATGCATTCTTAAAAAATATGAAAAAGATAATATTTGTGGAAAAGATATAATTGATATAGGTACTTGTTTGTTCGTTCCAGTTGTTATTCAAAATGTAGCAGATTGTATGGTATGTGATATAGAAGTTTCAAGCCCTTGGCAAAGTTTCTTTGCAGGAGATGGCTTCGGTGTTCATAATTGCGCTATGGGAAAACAAGCGCTTGGTGTTTATATGAGCAACTTTAACGAAAGAATGGATACTATTGCGAATGTTCTTAACTATCCCCAGAAACCATTGGTGACAACTAAACTATCAAAATACACTCATACACACGATATGCCTTCTGGTATAAATGCTATAGTTGCTATTATGACACATACTGGCTTTAATCAAGAAGATAGTGTTATGATTAACTCTTCTGCTCTTGATAGAGGGCTATTTGTTAGCACTTATTATAAAACATATAAAGAACAATGTTCGAAGAACCATAGCACAGGTGAAGAAGAAGTATTTACAAAAATAGAAACTGTTGATACGAATAAGCCTTATAATTATGAAAAATTAGATAGTGATGGATTCGTTCCGGTTAATACATATGTGGATACTGGTGACATATTTATCGGAAAAGTTATGCCTCGCAAGATTAATGGGGTAATTAAGGAAAACGATATGAGTGTATCCGTGAAGCCTAATGAAGGTGGATATATAGATAAAAACTATACAGATTATAACCAAGAAGCATATAAATTTGCTAAAGTGCGTATCAGGAGGTATCGTAAGCCCCAGATTGGGGATAAGTTGGCTTGTTATACACCCGACCATCAATATCTTACAACTGAAGGATGGATTAATGTAGCAGATATTACAATGAACCATTACATAGCAACAATGGTAGATGGAGAACTTAAATATCAACAACCTATTAAATTACACGAGTATGAACATGATGGAGATATGTATGAAGTAAAAACAAATCATTATGACCTTTGTGTTACACCTAACCATCGTATGTATGTTCAAGGAAGACATAAATCAACTAAATGGGGTATGAAAAAAGCAGAAGATATTTGTGGCAAATGTTATCGTATGAAAAAGAATATTGATGTATGGAATCCAGTATTTGATGAAAATACACCTACAGAACTGGTTGTAGATGAAGATAAAGGTATGGTTACACACTTTAGGTTTCCGGAAATTACTAGAAAAAAGACATATCCAGAAATTACTGTTGATATTGATAGTTGGCTTACAATTTATGGAATATATTTGGCTGAAGGCTCTGTCTATAAAAATTGTGTGCGAATTGCCGCAGACAAATCAAGAGTTCAACAAGCATTGGATAAAGTAATTCCTAAAACGTGTCTTAAGATGAGTAAGACTTTAAGTAAAGGAGAATATGTGTCTTGGAACATACTTTGTTGTAATATGTCTGAATATATTGGATACGGACATATTGCCATTACTAAAAAGTTAAAAGATTGGGTATGGTATCTTAATCAAGAACAATCACAAAGGCTTATATATTCAATGTGCCTTGGAGATGGAACCCTTATGGATAATGGAACGTGGAGGTATTATACATCATCTACTATATTAGCAGACCAATTTCAACGTCTATGTCTACAAGCAGGATATTCATGTAATAAAAGGCTTAAGACACCTGAGGGAACACGTAATTATAGTTTGGAAGAGCTTACTAACTCAGGTAAACCATCTTATACAAATGCTGATTACTGGGTCTTAACTATTATCACCAAACAAAATGAATCTATAGTTAATAAGGTTATTAAAGATGATATTACACAAGATGGTATGATAAAGTATAAAGGTAAAGTTTATTGTGTATCAGTTCCTAAAGGAGAAGGTATTGTATATGTTCGGAGAAATGGAACCGCTGTTTTCTCAGGAAATTCCAGGAGTGCACAGAAGGGTACTATTGGTATGGAATATCGGCAGCAGGATATGCCATTTACGAAAGATGGAATTGTTCCAGACCTTATCATGAATCCTCATGCCATCCCATCCCGTATGACAATTGCACAACTCTTAGAATGTGTATTGGGAAAAGCGTGTTGCCTTCAAGGAAAACATGGAGATGGAACACCATTCAATACAGAAAAAGAACAACTAACAGATATAGGTAAAATCTTAGAAAGTTATGGAATGGAAAAATATGGCAACGAAATCCTATACGATGGCAGAAGAGGACAACAAATTAAAACAGAAATATTTATCGGTCCAACATATTATCAAAGACTTAAACATATGACATTCGATAAAATGCATAGCCGTGGTAGCACAGGACCTGTAGTTTGGCTAACCAGACAACCATCTGAAGGACGCTCAAGAGCAGGTGGCTTGCGCCTTGGAGAAATGGAAAGAGACGCAATCGTAGCACACGGCTCTTCCTGCTTCCTAAAAGAAAGAATGCAAGATGTATCTGACGATTCAAAACAATTCATTTGTACTACCTGTGGATTTATTGCAGTTAGTAATCCTGATAAAGATCTATATCGATGCGATTTCTGTAAAAATAAAGCAAACATTAGCCAAGTACGCATACCATATAGTTTCAAATTACTGATTCAAGAACTACAGACTATGAATGTAACACTAAGAATTGGTTTATGAGAACAAACTATTAATTATTTTCATACAAATTATTAAATGAATGCTAATAAAGAATCACAAAATGAACTTAATAATTTGATAGAAACAGAAAATGAACAATATATAAATTTATTTGTAGAAAAACACAATGGAATAATTTTTCCGGAAACAATTATGAACCAATGGTTTTTTAAAAAATTTATAAAGTACCCTACTAAAATAGGACAGGGTACTTACGGTGTTGTTATATCACCACCATTATTGAGCGAAAAATATGAAACACCAATACCGATTAAAATTCAAGATAATGTTTTTATACCAAAATTTTGTTCTTCTTGCAATAATTTCAGTTTAACAGACTATGTTGGTAAATTATTCCAACTTGAAGAAGACGCAAATTATGAATTTGAAGAAGCATCACGTATTTATAAACTATGTAGCGATCTTACTGTTCCAGTTTATGATAAAATGATTGTAGATAAATATTTCCAAATAATCTATGGTAATGGTGGAAAAATTATAGATAGAAACACAGATATTCATCCATATTTTGAAAAAGCATTTATATCATTTGTTAATTTGTTTAAATCGAGATTAATTTCGAATAATTTTATGCATTTTGATATAAAACCTGCTAATATTCTTTGGAACAATGAAAATAAAAAGTTAGTATTAATTGATTTTGGTTTATCGGGAAGCTTTAGAGATTTCGCAGAATTTATTGAAAACAAACAAGATTTATTAAAAAGGAATTATATGTTTTGGTGCCCAGATTTTTATATTGTTCGGTTAATAGCAGAATCTATTTGGGATTCTATATATAGTGAAGATGTCATCCGCAACATATTATTTAAGTCTGGTAAATCTCTTTCAAAATCATTACAACGCATATATAATATTGACCACGTATTTGATATTAATCAAGAAATTGTTGATTATTATGTATCAAAATGCGATAATATTATGAAAACAATTGAATACCATGAGTTATTATCAGGAAAAGAAAAATTACCATTTTTATTATATTTTTATGAATATTTTCTTAAAGGCACAATAAAAACAAGCGACTTTTTCAGTTTAGGTTTATATTATTTAATAATTAACGGGACCTTTTTACACAATGGCTCTTTACCATTATATGTTGAAAAAATGATAACTTTTAATCCACAAAAACGTTTAGAAAATTTAAATAATTTAGACATTCTTTTATCAGATGGATATAATAAAAATAAATTTCAGAAAAAAGAACCTTTTAAAACAGAAATATATGTAAGTAAAAGATTGAGAAAGCAACTGCACGAATCAAGAATTAAAGAACTTAATAGATTATTGTAATATTAGTTTGTATTATCTTGCGATAGAATCTAATAACACAGCTCTTTCATCAAAAAAGAAGTATGATATATCAGACAAAACATATACTTACTGCAAAATAAAAGAAACATTATATATATATTTTCAATTTACTTATTCAATAACTACTGAACTATGTTAGAGAACTTATAGTATTACTTGTTTCATTACCATTTTTAAATATTCTGTTATCAATATTTCTTACCTCTATATCATATTTATTCATAGTATCAAAATTACTTAATTCATCAACAAATAAAACAGGAACGTAGCCATCATAATCTTTCATTTTCAAAGAAGTTAATCTATGATTCCCATCATCTAAATCAAATTGTATATAATATTTTCTATTTTTCTTATCGAAAGTCCCAATTACAGAAACTATTACATTTGAAAAATTTTCAATAGATTCTTTTATATATCTGTTTACTTTTTGGACATCAACAATATTTTGTGATGACCGGATTTTCCCATCTTTTACATTATCAACATACATATTATTATTTATTTTGAAATTATCGATATGAATAAAATATATGAATGTTGTTTTTATTTTTTCATTTGCTACATCAATATCCTCTTGATTATATAATAATTTTAATCTTTGTAAATAAATCTCATCTTTTGGATATTGTGATTTTTTTTTATCTTCTATAAATGGATATTTGTAAATATAATTTGGTAATGTTTTTCTGTTTCCAAGTAAGTATTTGAGAATAAAATCAACTCTTGCTTTGAAGAAACAGGATTTATTATTTTTATCATCGTAAGATTTTTGTGTTTTTTTTATAGTATTCAAAGTTTTTGAAAAATCATCAACAAAATTACCATTGTAAAAAGTCAGCCTATGTAATAATCTATTGGAAAAATATTGATTGTTTTCTTTATGTTTTATTTTACTATTAACACTTAAACCATAATAAAGCATTATTTATTATATACAAATAATAAAAATAAAAAGTTAATATGTAGAAATATCTTTTATTATGTGAGGACCTTACTGATACGGTTTGCGATAAAAATATATACTGAAAATATTTATTTCTTGATAATATTTTTTGTATCAAGTAAAATTTCTACCATCACCAAGACCACTAGGGTTCACTTCTACACGAGAGCAAGATGTTTCATTACATCTAACAACATATCTTTCTGGATGTTGTGTTCCTGGTTTATCAAGTGATTGAGAGCAAGGATAGCAAGGTGCTAAATTTTCAACAGTTTTATTACGGTGCTTTTCAATTTCTTTAAGAGCATTTTGTTGAAGATACATTCGTGATTCGTATGAACTTGCTACAGCTGTATTTTGTAAACTTTCATTATACATAGCACAACGTGGTCGATAATCTGTAAAACATCTACCATCTGACATCTTAATAGGACAATGTTGTGGTCTATTGGGTTCAGAACATCCTTGGGAACACTTAGCCATTTCTTTATTTACAAAAGAATATAAAAAAAAATACAAATATATAAAAAAAGAACAATGAATATAATTGTAAATGAAGATATTGACCGATGTCAAAATTTAAGAAGTGTCAATGATTTTGCAATCATTGTTTATAAAGTATTGAAAGATAAATACATATATAATGATGATAATAAAACGTGGGAAAAGTTAATAGATGGAACTTGGAAAAAAGACAATAAAGCTGAATTATTAACCTTAAGTATTAAAGAAGATGTAGCAACCGCTTTTATACAAAGAAGTGAATTCTGGAAACAAGAAGGTATCAATGATAAGAATGATATATATCAAAAGAATTACTCTATGCAGAAATCAAATACAATTTTATCATTTGTAAATGCTTTACAATTCAATGAAAAGTTTCTTAAAAATTTGATAAAGGAAACCAAAATTTTTTTCTTAAGATAAAAGAAAATGAATGTTTTACTATTCATTATTGTGTTAGTATTGGTTATAAATGCTATATTCTGGTCAATGTACTCACATAATGATCATTGTGTATTAGCATCTATGTTAGGATTACAAAAGTGCCCTGCACATTGGATGCATATATTGTTTGGGATCATTTGTTATATAGCTGCGGTATTTATCGTTCAATGGAAATATATTGTTCAAGAGTAATAAGTAATGGTCAAATATTTTAACAAAAGTATAGAAAATTATATAATTAAGGCAAAAAAAGTATATATTTTAAAAAATGAAACAATATCATTAACTTATCATTTTAAAAGCGAAAAAGAATTACCTTCTAAAACACGAATAGATAATTTATTCAAACATATTACAAAAATTACACAAAAAGAACTGGATATTCATGTATATTTATATGATGGGATAAGATATCTCACCAAAAATGGGGATGTTCAATTTATAAACGGCGGATTCACAAACATAAATAGTAATGTTATATGTGTATACCGAAAACAAGAATATGAAAAGGTGTTATTCCATGAAATAATACATCATATGATACCTGTTGAATATTATGCAATAGATATGTTCAAATCTCATTTATTATCCGAAGGTATAACAGAATTCCTCGCAACAGTAACATACCTGAAATACATCAAAAAGTTTGACAAAAAATCAATTCAAAAAGAAATAGAATACTTAGAAACATTAATACCATATGTATTGAGTATTAAAAAAACTGAAAGCAATATTTTTGCTTACATAGTATTTAAATACATCTTATTATTACGATATAATGTTGTGTTGAAGCGTATAGGTGATATTGATTATATTAAAAAATTGATTACAGACTTTCCTCTTAAAAACATAAAGCCCAAAAAAATAACAAGAAAAATTCCATTTGTATTTGTTTATCATACTATTAATCAAGAATGATATAAATAGAATTGTCTTGTGAAATATAGTTATAAAGAATGTTATTAAAGTTGCTAAGAATAAGGGACCTATTTTTGTAATTATCAATATCAACTAACAGAGCATTATCAATTACGTTTTTTAATCTTTGAATATTTTGTTCTTCATTTTCTATGGAATACATCATTGAATTGATTGATCTGGCGTATTTTGAAAAATATTGACTAGAATGAATAAAGCTATAAACTGTTAAGAATCTTGTTTTTATTGACTGAATACTATAGAATTCGGCATTTTTGATACCATTCACATTATCATTTTCGTATAATTGTATAAGTTCGTTATCTCCTGAATTTAGAATTTTGATATGAAGAGATTCAAGTAATGTAATGTATGATACAACATTATTCAAGAATTGATATTCTTTAGCATATTTTTTTAGATCTACTAAAACCTTGTTTTTAACATTTGGAAATTCTGATGATAATGTTGATATATCCTTTTTCGTAATTTCATTATATATACAATTATCAATATTACCACTGCATTTCTTATATATACTATTGGCTTTGTATCTTAATGTTTGATAAATTGTATTACTTTTGAAAGTTGAAGCCATTCTTATAAATCTTGTTTTTTCTCTTTCACGTCTGGTTACGATGTCATCTTTTATTGTTGTAATGTATTTATCAAGCTCACTTGATAAATTTGTTTGATAACTTGTTCTTATTTCGAGAATATTTGGTTCATCTTTACTTTCACTAATCATATATTTCCTAATATTTCTAATAACAGTCTTCTTGATACCGATATGAGCAAGACTAAAATCAATACTATGTTTATTGCTTTCAGAAACAATAACTGGATTGTCGCAAACATCCTTTGCCATTTTCACAACTGATACATTTTTATTAAGTGGTGCATAAAACACCTCATTATCGTTATAAGTAATAGCAAACAATGATTTTATAGCGTCTTGTCTTATTATATTATCTTCTTCTAAAGAAATGAAACTATTATTAAGTGGATCATATTTGATAATTTCACAGTCCTTAACTATGAAAGGCATCATATTCTCAGTAATATTTTCTTTTAATGAAAGTTTCAACATAACTAAATTGTTTTCATCTTCTTTATAAGTAATATTTGGACAAATTTGAGTCTTAATATTGTCAATATTAGTATTGTTGAATTCAAGTTCATAAAATTTTTTATCATTAATTGAAACTAAATTTTGAGAAGTATCAAATGAAATAGTAGAATTTGTTTGAGAACCTACAGCATTTGTTATGTTCTCAATATTGTTTTCAGCTGGAACAAAACACGATGCCCAATGAGAAGGATTTCCGTATTTTCTTTCAAGATTTACGTCTGCAACATTTTTTTCAGGATATACATTTTCATTATTTCTATGAATTTCTTTAGTATCATTACCTAAAAAAATGTACGTTTCACAAGGATTATCAAAAAAATCTGGATTATTTTTTTTAAATTCAAAACCTTCATTCAATATGTATCTTTCGTTTTCAGGTAAATCTTGTTTACTCATTTCATAAATCAGTTGGCATTTACCCATATTACCAAATCTTGACGCACAAAATTTCTTCAGTTCAATAGGAATTGATGATAATTTGCAAGGACGAAACTGTATTTCATCTGTTGTTTTGTGATTGTATCGTGTCATGTCAAAAGGTTCTATATTTTGCGAGTATATGAAAGTGATATATAATAATAAAATTATAAAAATGCATAAAAAAATTAATTTAAATATAATAATCATTTTATTTAAGACGTATATATAAAAATGTCCGTAGATGATATTGATTATTTAAAAGAAAAAAGTAAATTGACTAGTTTTACCTTTTTAGTAGATAGTCAAGATAGAAATTATATCATTAATCCACATCCAAATGAATATGTTATAGAATTTGATAATCCATTTAGGAATGTTGTTGGTTTTGAAATAAGTGATGCTTCAATTCCACGAACAATGTATAATGTTGATATTTATAATAACAAATTATGCTTAATTTTGAATGAAAGTAATCATGATATAAATATAGATACTGGCACAGTAGAAGGAGGCATAAATGTTGAAATAATTATAGAACCAGCTGACTATACAATACAAACTTTAATATCAACAATGAATAAATTACTATCATCTTATGGTATATATATCGCTTCTTTGTCAAATCCACCAGAATTGAAAAACAAAGTTGTTTTTACTTCATCAAAAAACTTCATACTTGATATGAACAATTCAACATGCAGAAAAGTTTTTGGATTCTCTTTGATGCAATCATTGAGTGATGGATACCATAGAGTCGTTCCTTCATTGAAATATGACGAAAATGTAAATAGATACTATCATTCAATTCAAAATGGTGAGATGTATCAAATAACATCTTCCGGAATAATTGATTTGATAGGTGAGAAATATGTTGTATTAAGGTGCCCAGAAATAGAAGAACATTTAACACATAATTTATCATATTCAAAACATAATTTAGGATTAGCAAAATTCAGATTGGGGTTAGTTGGTTATAATGAACAACCTGTTTATGTCAATCCTACAAAAATTAAAGAATTCCATCCTATTGGTAAATTTTCACGATTTACATTTAGGTTCTTAACATCACAAGGAAACCTTTACGACTTTAAAGGTATTGAACATAATATAACTGTTCGGATTAATTATTATGAAATACTCAGGGAAACAAACAGAATAACAAGTGTAATAAATCCAAATTACAACCCTAATATTTTATCATATATGAATTCTGTCGCAGAGCAAGACAATGAAAGTGAAGAAGAAGAAGAATTATCAACAGATGATTTTTATAATAAATTTATTAACAATGAAACATTATATCAAGATTGAGTTTTTTTTGGTTTATTTTTTTCTTCAGCAGAGTAAATCTTTCGAACAATTTTTGAAAGTCTGTCAAAACTCGATTTGTCGAACTGTTTAATATTTTTCTTAATATAAGCGGTTATTTCCTTGTCAGTCTTATCATCTTTTAACATTTGAAGAAGTTCGCTTTCGCAATAGTTTAACGCTTCTTCAGTATCATCATCGTCAAATTTTTCAAAGACATAGAATGAACAACCGTAAAAGGATATTACTATTGTAAGAACTGCTAAAATTATGCAAACAAGTAGAAGAATTTCTTCGTTATTCATTTTATTACATAGAAAGAATTTTTTTATGGCTACATTATAAAAGCAATGTTTGACGGAACAGATTTATCCCTTGCATATGGCAATCAAGAAGAGCAATCCATTTCACCAAAACAAGAACAACCTAAGATACAACAAGTTCAAGTACCTCCTGATGTAGAATATATACCGAATGAAGATATGTATGCCACTGAAAAAACACAACAAAGACAAGTATACCGAGACCCATCTTTTTTTGATAAACTTGGAGATGTAAAAATTGAAGTTCTCAAACTTGTTGTTTTCGCTTTAATAATTTTACTTGCAATAGCATTTGACAAAGCAATTTTTTACTATATAAAAACGTATATCGATGAAAACATTCTTTCTTGGTATCAAGAATTCTTTTTACGCTTTGCGTATCCTATCTCGGTTTTAGTAATTATATGGTTTATTAAAGCGTCCTGGTAATTCTCTTTTTTTTATTGTAATATGTAATTAAAATATGGATGTTATTAAAAATGTTATATATTTTGCTGTATTTAGTTTGGTTATAACTATCATGATTTATAGTTTATTTCTTGTTTCTGGAATTGTTAGAGGTATCATTTATACTCAACGTTGTCAAAATGAAACTATTGAATTTGAAACAAAAAGGTTTCAACTATACTCTTCAATAGAACAGGTCAAATATAGTGTGAATATGTTTTTTGATATTTTGTATCTTTTACTATACATTGCAATAATTATTGGACCAGCATATATCTTATATAATAAAAATAATAGTAGCGTTTACTTCAATTTAGCATATCCCGGAATTATGTTTTTAGTTCCAGTAATAATTTTCCTTGTAATATATATTCCCAATATACTTGAAGCTGACAAAACGAAAAGTATCGAATTTGAACAAGACGCATATTTTTATGTTATACCAATATGTTTCATCATATTGCTTATATATTATAAATTATATAGCAATGTAAATTTCAATGATATAATTACTTTAGCGCTTTATTATGCTGCATTTGCATCAACAGGATTATTTATAATCAATATATTGAATTTCATTCTGAAATATAAAGATGTTTTCGTTTTCAAGGATATATTTGAAAAAAGAGGAGAAGACTCTTTGGAACACTTTCAAAGAAGGTTTTGGATATTGTTTGTTATGACCATAATATTTCATGTCTCGTTTGTGTTCATATCAAATGAACCTAGTTCTATTACTAATATAGATTTATACAAAATTTTTACTTTATTAATTGTATGTTCGTTCATAACAATTCTTGTAATGTCATCAATTATACAAACACTTGCTATTGAATTTCATCAACATTATAAAAAGAATATTGAAAATTTACAAACTGAATTTAAAAAAATTGGAAACAGGAATAATAACACTTATCTAAATGATATAGAATTCGATAATGTATTTCAAGATGAATCTTGTTATTTTCTGGATAATAATAAAATTGAAGATTTTATTAAAGCATTTCAGCGTGCAGATATTGATAAGAAAAAAGATATTACCGATCAAAGTGAGGACAAACAAAAAATAATAAATACGATTAATAATAATAGAAATATATATGGTAAATTATATAACATTCATAAAATATATATTAAATTAACCGAAAAGTATGCACTTGTGGAAAATGATCTGGAAAATGATCTACAAAATAGTTTTACTTATAAATTAATTAATGATGAAACCCCAAATATTTATGAATCAAAATTTATTGAAAAATATATAAACAAAATTGCTATGAAAATTAAGGAAATAAATCACAACTGTGATGAATCAATTCCACTTAAACCTAAATATAGTGATACTATTGATAGTGATACTATTGATAAAGCAAATTTTATCAATTTCATATTATGTAGTGGTAATTCAGTAGGACCAATAATGACACCAACAGCAGCCAATATAAATGCCATTGTTGGAATTTTCAGAGATTTTTCAAATGAGTTCAATAAAACCCATACTAGTAATTTTGATAAATATGTTATTAATAACTACAATGCTAGTCACAACAATCGTTATAAATGCACTAGTATAGTACTTGATTCAGAAGGGAAAATTGATGCTACAAATCCTAATGAATTTGAGTTGAATGGTTGTTGTTATTTTCCATTTTTTGAGAATGATCCTGACAAATTTAAAACAAAACTGGAAACTTTTAATATCAATGCTGACGATGATGTTATGAATGATATCCAAAAATGCCTTCAAGTCATTCATCATGATGAACAAGAATTTGCTAATTATCAAATAATTACAATTTTTATTATATTAGCCGTTTTTTCTCTGGTATTTTGTGCATCGTATTTTGCTCATAAAAATATAGAGTCAACAATTTATCCTAAGGGTATATTAGTATTTATTGTATTAATGATGTTTGCAATAACAGTAATGACAATAGTATATAACATAAGAGATGGCATAAATTAAAAACTTAGTTAGGAACAAAGAATATGGATAATTTTTTTAAAGATAGTTATGATGATAAAGACTTTACTCTTTTCTTACAATCTATTAACAGCTCAAGAGAAAGAATAAAAAGAATATATTATGATAATAAACATATCGCTCCATATGTTCTAAATTTGTATCACAAATTCAAACAAACAATTTATGCGTTAGAACAGAAAGAAATAAATAAAGAAAAATTAATAAATAAAATAACACTTTTATGTAAAAATAATGGTATGGCAGAAGGATTAGAAAAGTTATTAATAAAGAAGAATGAAAATAATGATAATAAAGAAAATAATGAAAATAATAATTTTATAAATAAACTTATAAAAATATGTAAAGAAAAAGAATCACACGTACAAAATGAAGAAAAAAAGTCGCAAGGGGGAGGATATATAAGCTATGGAGGCGGTGAAAATTTACAAGATTTACAAGAGGAACTGGAAAATACAAATAACTTGTTTTCCGGAAAAACAAATGAACAAACTGAAAATACTAGTTCTCTTGCTCGTGCAAGAGAACTAGTATACAATAATGAAATTTCTACGTTCAAATATACAATGGAAGATAAATATATATTTATTGGAGTGACATTTGTTATTAGAGCAATATCACTTGTTATATTAAAATGGGCTATTGATGTTGATTTTGTCACTATTTTTGAAAGCGCTATATATCTATATATAGCTATCTATATCCTATTATTTTGTATGATATGGGCTATAATAAACTATTCTGGTATGGAAACGGACAAACTTCCATATTATTTATATTCATTTAACAGAATAAATGGAAACACACATTTGATTGTGCACATAGCATTAATGCTAATATTATCAATAATACCTTTTATAATTCAAGCAGGAAAAGATGACCTATCATTTTCAAAACATTTTTCAGAATCAATGGAGGGTAAAAGAGATATCTATAGAGGACTTTCAAACTTTACATTGTTATCATGGATATCATTGAGTTTAATTGCGTTGATATAATTTAAAAATCATATTATAATTTAAGAAGAATATATAAATGAATAACTTTGAACAAAGACGAGATTTAGTATCAGAACCTTGTAAAGCAGAAGCAGCAGCAGCAAAAGCAGTGAAAGCAGTAGAAGAAGCGAATCGAGCAGCAAAAGCAGCAGAAGCAGAATCAGCAAAAGCAAAAGAAGCATTAGAAGAAGTACAAAAAATAATTGAAAATGAAAATACAATAAAAGCAGCAGAAGCATCAGCAGAAGCAGCAAGTGAATCAGCAGAACAAGCAGCAGAAGCAGCAAAAGAATCAGCAGAAGCAGCCAGAGAATCAGCAGAAGCAGCAGAAGAAGCAGAAGCAGCAGAAGCAGCAAGTCGAGCAGAAGCAGCAAGCCAAAGAGCAGTAGAAGCAGCAAAAGAAGCAGCAGAAGCAGCAGCAGAAGCTGTTGGTTTGATTGATTATGCTAAAGTTGCCGCAGCAGAAGCAAAAAAAGCAGCAGAAGCAGCAGAAGCAGCAAAAACACAAGCAGAAGCAGCAAAAACACAAGCAGAAGCAGAAGCAAATAAAGCAAAAACACAAGCAAGCCTAGCAGAAAGAAAAGCAGATGAAGCAACAAAAGCAGTGGAAGCAGCAGAAGCAGTGGAAGCAGCAGAAGCAGCAAGAAAAGCAGCAAGTCTAGCAAATGAAGCAGCAAGTAGAGCAAAAGAAGCAGTAAACACAGTAAGTGAAGAAGTAAAAGCAGTAGTAGCATTAAAAGCAGTACTAGAAGCAGTAAACGCAGTAGAAGCAGTAGAAAAAGCAGTAGAAGCAGTAGAAAAAGCAGCAAATGCAGTAAAAAAAGCATATACATCAGCAAGTCGTGCAGAAGCAGAAAGCCAAAGAGCAGCAAAAGCAGCAAAAGCAGCAAAAGCAGCAGAAGCAGATGAAGCAGATAAAGCAGAAGAAGCAGAAGAAACAGCAAGCCAAAGAGCAGAAGAAGCAGAAGAAGCAGAAAAAGAAGCAGCAAACGCAGCAAACGCAGCAAAAGAAGCAGCAGAAGCAGCAGAACAAGCAGCAACAGAAGCAAAAGAAGCAGCAAAAGAAGCAGCAACAAAAGCAGCAGAAGCAGCAGGAATAGAAGCACAAAATGATATACAAACACAAGAAGTAGTAGAACAGATAAACGCAGCAAAAGAAGCAGCAAAAGCAGCAGCAAGTCGAGCAGAAGCAGCAAGCCAAAGAGCAGCAGAAGCAGCAGAAGCAGCAAAAGAAGCAGCAACAAAAGCAGCAGAAGCAGGAGAAGCAGCAGAAGCAGAAGAAGCATCACGTCGAGCAGCAGAAGCAGCAAAAGAAGCACGTCGAGCAAAAAGTGAAGCAATAGCATCAGCATATTCGGAGTATGTAGGTGGTGCTTCGTGTCCAAAAGTTATAAAAGATATGAAACGCCTGACAAGAGAAGGAAAAAAATTAAAAGAAAATATGCGAACTCTCGATGAGTTATTAGACCAAATTGATACCTTAAATGAAAAAAAAGTAGGGGGAGGAATTGAAGAAGAGAATAATTCACAAAAAGACACATTTACAGATAAAAACATTTTGACGGATTTTATAGATAAAATTGAAAATTTCAAAAAGCAATATGATAATGTAAAAGAAAATATTTATTTAATAGAAGGGGAACTCAATAAAAAAACAGGCGAACAAGAAAAAGACACATCAGCAGCAGAAGCCGCAAAAAAGGAAAAACAAAATAATAACGATATCAAACTACATGGTAAAAAAATATCAAAAAACGAAGCAGAAAATTTAAGTTCATATATTGAAAATAATATTCTTAAAAACGACGAAGTCAAAAATCTAGTTTCTAATTTTAAAGATACTATCAAGTCAAAGCAGAAAGATGATATAGCACAAATATCTATGTTATTGTTAAAACACCAGAATATCTATGAGAGAAAGTTTCCAGATGACTATGAAAAAATAGTCAAAGATTATTCTTCCAAAATTTCAGAATTGGAAAATAAATTCAATAAATTATATAAAGAAGGTAAAAGTACAAGAGATGGAATACAATTACAATTGGCAAGATTGGAAAAAGAGGATGATAGAATTGTACAAATAGCACGGTATGAAAATCAACCAAATAAATATAACCAGAGAGAGGGGGGACAAGGAGGAGGAAATGGAACCGAAAAACCAGAAACTGATGAAGATTTTGTTGAAATGATAAAAAAATTAACCAAATTCGAAAAATCAATATCAAAAGGGTCATCTTCTCAAATAGGAAATAATGATATCAATGTCTTTTCACAAATATATAACAAATATAACGAAAATAAAGATGAAGGGGATTATGAGTTAAAAGCGGAAAAGGACTTTGTTCGTGATTTTGAGTTATCGAGGTTAGATAAATCAAAAGAAGGAGTATTAAACAACAATGATAAGTTTATATTCATTGTCTTATTGTTATTAATACGATTATTAAGCATGTCAATCGTGAATTATTTATTAGACGGTCTCTATATAACAAGTCTAATTAGTGCATTAGTTGTCTATGTCATTATATATATTGTAATATTCATATCTATAGTAGCATTAGTAAATATGAGTGAAGGATATAAACTCAGGGTCTTATTAGGAGCATTTGACTTGAACGGAAACTTTAGCGGAGTATTTACTCATATGATAGTATTCTTCATATTCTCTTTAATGATATACAATCTATATCTAAATTTGAATGTGAATCAAAATGATGATAATAGTGAAGAAAGTCATATTAAGATATCATATAAATTGGAATTAATAACAGGAATCATATTAATATTTTCAATTTTTGCGATGATAAGTATTTCCTAAACTGTATAAGCGAATATGATTGAAAATTGGTTATTTAGTTCTAAGCATGTATAAGCGTCATTCGTATCAAAATTTGTAGAATTTGTTTTATATCTGTTAAGTCCATTAACATAAAATTTTTCAACACCATTTTTTGTTTTTATTAATAAATCATTAGGTTCTATTGATTTGTTTTCATAATTGCACACATATTCTATAAAGTTAACTTTATCAATATTAATAATTTTTAGATTATCTTCACCTATATTAACAGGTTCATCAAAATCATCTAATATTAACAATGTCCATTCGAACTTATCAATAATAATTGGTTCAGTATTTTCAATAGGTTCCCAAACATTAGATTTAGGAGAAGGGAAAATATGAAAACTAAATATTTTTCCATTTTTATTCATAAAATTAATTTTAAGAACATTATATTTTTTCAAGAATTTCAATAAGTTATCCGAAAATACAATGCACTTAAAGAAACATTTTGTGCTATTAATAGGGTGAGTAAAAGTAAAATGAGAGCGTTTATTATCTTTTTCCCAATTTCTATTAGAACTTGAAATGATATATGTTTTGAAGTATTCTTTAAATTGGTCTTGTTTAGGTAATGTTATATTAATGTTTGGAGTAATATTTGCTATATCATTGGACGAATCTGAATTTTCAATGAAATCATCAATGTTTGCTATTTTTGAATTTCTTGACTTCTCAAATCTAATCAAATCAACTTCTAAATCATCTTCTGATTTCGGATTATTATTAGAAACAACATGATTAAGAACACTTAACAAAGTTTTTTTATTCAATGCTTTAATATTATCATCTGAATCTTTTTCTGTAGAGAAATTTTTCATAACATCAGTTAATATATTACGTAATTCATTTTCATGGATTACCTTTTCAGGTAATCTGTGATACAACATTTTTTTAGAGGCTTCAAACAATACATTTTTGTTTGTATCAGAAAAAAAATACATATTTATAAGATAATAAATTGATAACTTTATATATTTTTTATTTTAATAAATACCCAACTAATATGAAACTTGCTGAACCAAGAAAAACAAAATTGAGTATAAATATTAATGATGCTGTAAATCCATTTTTAATACTCATTTTTTTATTATAATATTTGTTATTTTCTTCCATAGCAAAAGTGTTATATTCATAAATATTATTAAGATTAAAACCACTAGGTAATTCGCTTTCGTCAATTGTTGGTAAAAAGTCTTCCGATCTTTTATAAAAAAACTCTGTTATTTTCTTGTCAATTATTTTTTTCTTATCATTGTCTTCTAAAAATTCAATTATTTCTTTCTTTTGAAGTAGTATGTTCTTTTCCTGATCAATTGATAATGAAAATTTATCGTTGAACCCCTTTATAATATTTTTAGTAATATCTTTGTGGCTTTTAATACTAAGATCTAAATTATTCAATAAGTTTAATGTTTTTGTTTTGATATTTTTAATTAATGAATTTCTATCACTTGTGTTTGGAACATAATTGTAATTATATAAAGAATATTTATAAACAATGAATGCAATTATTGCGATGTTAATGATGAGTAAACTCAAAATCATAATATATATTTTTTGAGTATTTTTATCAGTACTAGAATTATAAAGAAAAATACTAAAAGTTGCTGTAATTATTATAAAACATACAGATATTGCGATAATATATATAAATAAACTAAGTCTATATGTTAAAAACTTTTCATTATGCTCAATTTTTTCATGAATTTGAAATTTGTTATTAAAGAAAGAGATTAACCATAGTATAGAAAATAAAACAGAAATTAATATTATAAACCCGAGTGATAGATAGAAAGCAAATTTATAATAAATAGACTCTATAAACTGGTTGTCAATATTTTTAATAAAATTTTCTGGAAATATCTTAAATATATTGATTAGATACATTCTATTTTATCTTAATACATAGAATTATTATCCCCAAGATGAAAACGATGATTGCGACACCTTTTGATTTTATCTTGAGTAAACTGAGGATCATAAATAAAACTGTAGCAAATACTAAGTAAAAAGTAAAATAAAATATGTTTTCCGAAAATATATCAAGAATAATATATAGAATTCCAATAAAAAGCAACATAATAAAATGGAAACTGTAAAAATTATTTCCCCAATGATCTCCATATAATAAATTATACCAGTGCTTTAGAATTTGAGAATTCATGTTAGTTTCATTTTTGAAATTTAGTTTATTATTTTTAGCATATTTCTCTAGATTTTGCATGAATGTATTTTTATCTGTAATGTTCTTTTTCAACTGGTCAAATATATTTTGTTTATCATCTGATACCAAAACAATGTCCTTGCTTTTTTTATAATAATCATAATCATAGTAATTTTCAATAGTAGAAATAATAAAACTAAAATCATTATCATTGATATTAATAGTAATATATTTTGTTAGGTTTGACTTATCATTTTCAAAAATATTAATAGTTTCTATACGAGAAGAAACATTTCTAGAAATTCCAATATTTTCTAAAATTATATTTTTCAACTTGTTTTTTTTGTTCGTATCAATAACATTTTCATCCTCAAAACACAAATACAATATGTTATCGAAATCATTTAAGAATTTCCTATATTCATTTGAAACTTTATCATAATCATTACTGAAATACTGAAAAGCAATCATTGAACCAAACAATATATTGAAAACAATTAAAAATATGAGCATAGGATAATAGTCGCTTTTATTATATATAAGAAACACGATTGCTAAAATTATAACAATTATTAAAGATGAAATTATAAATATTTTCATACTATCAGTAATATATTCTCCAGCTTTATTAATATTATATCTGAATGTCAAATATTCAGGTAAATTATTTGTTTTAGAGCATTTTATAGCTGAATATAAAGCATTTTCAATATTAAATACTAACCCTAAATGAAATAAAAAAGGAATTAAAGAAAGTATTATAACAATAACAATATTGATTTCATATTTAGAATTCATTTTACATGTAAAGTGTATATTTTAATTAGTTTTTGGGGTATAGGTGATATCGCAATTTAATGCTCAAAAAATACAAACCTATAATACAAACTGGTAAACTGATATAAGACATTGTATAGTTTAATATTGATATTTTTTCAAGAAGACTGCGTATTTGTTTTCTCTGAGCGTCAATTTCA
>Ga0222715_10000687_pt1 | contig 33744 bp, 16 predicted proteins | sample C33_9DmetaG_FD_165056 | JGI IMG/M metagenome (GOLD analysis project Ga0222715, IMG submission 165056) | Estuarine water microbial communities from San Francisco Bay, California, United States - C33_9D | ecosystem: Environmental > Aquatic > Marine > Unclassified | place: USA: California...
TCGGCGATATCAACGATAAGTACGTCGCCGTCGCCGCGTCCGCGATCAAGGCGCGCGCGATCGACGGCTACGCCGTCGCTCGCGTCGGTCTCAGAGACGTCGTCGACAAATCCTTCGTCGGTTTCGACGCCGCGCGGCGTCGCGCGCGCGAATTCCTCGCCACCGTCGTCGACGCCATCAAACCCTCCAAATCCCGATAATAACGACGCGCGTCGGCGTCGCCGTCCGACGTCTTTTTGTGACGCCATTCGCGCATCCATCCGTCCATCCGTCCGTCCCCGCCGTCGCTCGACGCGTCGTCCGCCGAATTTAAAAATCCAAATTTTTTACGAATGTCGCGCGTCAGTCCGCGTCGCTCCGCGTCGCTCCGCGTCCGTCATGGACCACGCCGCGGGCGACTGGTTCCAGGACTCGTACGCCCTCACCTCGCTCGCCCTCGCGCCGTCGACGCGCTCGAAGCTCCAGCGCGCGGGCGTGCACAGCGCGCGCGACCTCGTGCGCATCTCTGGAAACTCGCCGTCGACGCTCGCGCGCGAGTGCGCGCTGACGCTGGACGAGGCCAGCGACGCGCTGAAAGCCGCGCGGTTCGGCGGCGAGGGCGCGGCGCTGCGAGGGGCGCGGTCGGCGGCGGAATTGCTGAAGGAGGAGCGCGCGCGGTGGTCGGTGTTCACGTTTTGCGAGGCGCTGGACGACGCGCTGGGAGGGGGCGCGGCGAGCGGCGAGATCACGGAGCTGTGCGGATGCCCGGGAGTCGGGAAAACGCAGATGGCGATGCAGCTGAGCGTGAGCGCGCAGACGCCGCGGGCGTTCGGGGGATTGGGAGGCGAGGCGGTGTACGTGGACACGGAGGGAAGCTTCACGGCGGAGCGAGCGATGGACATGGCGGAGGCGCTGGCGGAACACCTGGGGCGGTGCGCGAAGAGGTGCGAGGACGAGGACGCGAGACGAGAGATGGAGGCGGCGCTGGAGACGTGCGGGCCGGAGGCGATGCTGCGAGGGATTCACTTGTTTCGATGTCACGAGGTGACGGAGCTGTTGGCGGTGTTGGAGACGCTCGGGGAGTTCATCGCCGAACGACCCAAAGTGCGGTTGGTGGTGATCGATAGCGTGGCGTTTCACTTTAGACAGGATTTTCAAGACATGGCGCTGCGAACGACGATTTTGAGTAAGATGACGAATAGGTTGATGTCCATCGCGACGACGCAGCAGGTGGCGGTGGTGACGGTGAATCAAGTGACGGTGAAACCGCAGCGCGACGGCTCGGCGCGGCTGGTGCCCGCGCTCGGGGAGTCGTACGCGCACGCGTGTACGACGAGGGTGATTTTAAGCTGGGAGAACGATGAACGCGTGGCGTTCGTCACGAAGTCTCCGCGTTTACCGCAGGCGCGCGCGCGATACGCCGTCACCGCGGGCGGCATTCGCGACGTGCGAGGCTCCAAACGCGCCGCTCCGTGACGCGAAACGAAACGACGAAACGATTCAAATCAATCTATGTGTATGCATGTAACATTTTCTAGCGCTAGTATCGATATTTCGTCGAGTAATCCCTCGGGGAGACTACCAAACCTCGCCCCTTGCGCGCGCCCGTGTACACCGTCTCCACGATGTCGATGAACTCTTGCTTGTCGTCCATCGCCCAGTTCACCTTGTTGTTGTTCCCCGTCCCGAGATCGATCTGTATGTGCTTGTTCCGGAAGAAGAACATCACCGTGCACGGATCGTACAGCTCGTACATGGCGTTGAAATCGGGCACCTGCGCGTCGTTCGTTTGTCCGTTCGTTCGTCAGTCGTCGCTTCGCGGCGCCAGCCGTCGTCGTCGCCGTCGTCGCCGCCGTCGTCGTCGTCGCGCGTCGACGCGTACCTCCGCGATGTCCACCAAGTATATGATGGCAAAGTTTTTAATCTTATCCGCCACCCCCGCCAACGTCTGCGTCGCGCGAATGGGCGAAATCGTCGTCGTCAGTCGTCGGAATCGACGCGCGAGAATCGGTCGAGTCGCGCGCGTTTCGTCGCGCGCGCACCTCGTCCATGCGCATGCACGTGTCGTCGGCGTCGGAACCGAAACGAATGACCACGACGCGGTCCTCTTCGCTCAGGATGGCCTGGTCGACGGCCCACCCGTTGCGCAAGTGGGGGAGAAGGTAGGACATGCGGCTGGCTCTTCGCGCTTCGCGGTGTGACGACGGCGGCGCGGAGACGAAGGGCGCGAGTCGGACGTTCGCGCGAAGAATGGTTGGTTTGGTGCGTGTAATTTCAATCCATGTAACGTGATGATTGTCGCGTAAGCGTCTATCGCTTTTTCTTTCGAGGGCGTTCGTCGGAATCGCTGGCGTCGGCGTCCTCTTTCGCGGCCTTTTCCTCGAGCTCGTCCCAAGACAAACCTTCCTCGTCGTCCTCGTCCAATTCTTCCTCTTCGTCGTCTTCCTCGGAATCGTACACGCTTTCGGATTCAGACTCTTCTTCGGACTCGTCTTCGTCTTCGTCCTCGCTCGGTTCGAACTCGCTCATTTCCTCGTCTTCTTCGTCTTCGCCGTCGGAGGCTTCGTTGTTTAAGAACTCCCAACCGCCGGCTTCGAGCCAGCCGTCGGGGTCTTCTTTGATTTGTCGAAGTAACGGCTTCCAGTTCAAGTTGGCTTTACCTTCGTAGTACTTGATATCGAGCGTCGTCAACCACTGCTTGATGTTCTCCAAGTATTGGCTCGGGATTTGATCGATGCGATGGACTTCGCGGTTGAAATCGCGGAAAATGATCGCCATGTCAAAGTTCTTCAAATGGAAACCGACGCGCTCCAAGTTGACGACTTCGATATCGCTAGAAGCGAGCACGAGCGGCGGGAACTCCGTGAGTTCGACCAAGCACGACGTCGTGGGCAGAATGCGCACCGTGGACTTGTACGCCACCCCTTGGAATGCGAGCTCGTGGTACGGCGAGTCAAACTCCAAATTCAACTGCGGGAAATCCTTTTCCCAAATTTCTTGCACGCGCTTGGCAAAGTGGCTAAACTCCTTTTGGATTTTCTTTTGACGCTCGCGCTCGCGTTGTTCGTCTTCGATTTCATCCGGATCGTACATGTTACGACGCCCGCCGTCTAAGTTTTGCACAGCCTCCATGACTTCTTGGTAGAATTGCACGTCTTGCGTCTTCTTTTTGCCGATCATGATTGGATTCTTCAAGTGGAAATGAATCAAAGTCTTAATCTCCTGCTTGGCCGGTTGGAAGAACGCGAATCGGATGTTATCGTACATAATGTCCACCTGCTCGTCCATTTTGGCGCCGAGATATCGCATACCATTGGTGTGCGCCTCCAACGTGCCCGCCTTGCGACCGCCGCGACCGCCGAACGTCGGAAGCATCCACAAACCCGTCAAGCGATGCACGCGGCCAGAGGAGAGAACGAGACGCTCTTGGCGAACCAAATCGGCGCGTTGTGCACGCTCAGTTTCACGCTGCACGATGTTACGTCGCAAGGCTTGGATCTCCTGCACCACGTGGTTGGCGTGACGCGTGTCGGTGCTGCGAAAGCTCACCTCCTTCAAAAAGATGGAGTTCGGGAATCGCGCCGCCGCCGCGTACTTTTGTACCGCCGCCGCCCCTGAACCGGTGGGATGCTGAAAGTTGATACGAATGAACGCAGCACCCGCATCTTGGCTCACTGACGCAGACTTGACGGACATGACGTGAAAAGGCACGAGCTGACCGTAAATCGGCACGAGGACGGTTTCGCGCTCTTGGTCGACGGCGAGAACGAGCTCTTTGTTCTTCGGCGTCGGGACTTCACGCATGGACTTGTACGAGACGAATTCTGCGGATGAGCCCATAGTGGCTTTTTGCATCTCATCTTCGCCCGCTTGCGTTAATCTCTTGTACGTTTCGGCATTCTTTTTGTCCGCCAACGCGCGCTGACGACGCTCGCGATCCTCCGCCGAGCTCGGACCGGATTGCTCGGCGCGAGTCTTCGCATCCATGATGACGCCTCCTTGTTTGATTTGGACCTCGGCTTCTTCTTCGTCGTCTTCGTCGTCATCGTCGTTCATGATGTAAGAGATCTCCTTAACGCCCTTTGGGTTCGTGGTCAACACCGACGGCGTCTCGCCCGCAGCGCCCACCAAGACAGAGTCGGCGATCATCATGGCGTACGTTTCACTCTTACTACCTTCCTTGGCGCTCGGCTCCTTCAAGCCTTGCACACCAACGGCGAGATTAAACAACATACCAGCCTTGATTTTGGTTTCGCACTTGCCATTCAACACAAAAGTCATGTCGCGGAATTCGAGACCCATGGCGGTGCCGACATTTTTGTTCAACTTTGAAGCTAACATTGCGCCGTCGACGCCTTCCGCACTCGTCAGAGAGGACTTGACGGCTTCGTATACGGATGCACACGTCGCACCGTCGACGAGAGCGGCGATACCCGCCTCTTGCGCGGCGAGAATAGCGGCGTACGTCGCCTCCTGCGCGGGCGTCGGATCAACCATGTACGTGCGACCGACGTTCGCGCAATACTGCGTGTATCGAGCGCCGATGGACATGTGCACCACCGCGGGCGGAGAGGCGTAGTGAAGTTTCGTGTTCGCGCTCTCCGCGCTGTATTTTAAGTCGTACTCGCCGCCAGATTGGAAAATCGGAGGATAGCAAATATCCACGTCCTCCGGCGGGAATTTCAAACCGAGTCTCGACGGATCGATAATCGCATCCTCCGTCATCTCCGACAACTTGGCGTGCGTCAACTTCTTCTCGTCCTCAATCGTGCCCTCCATCTCTTTCACCGCGAACCCCAAAGCCTTGCTCGTCAGCGTCACCGCCTTATTCACGAAACCGAGCTCCTTTTCATCCTTGGCCGCCATGGCGAGCGACACGCCGCTCGTGATATCCTTAATCTCCATCCCAGCCTCCCCGAGCGCCTTCGTCACGTATTGCATCATCGTGCCCTCGTTCTTCTCCTTCATCACCATCCCAACCACCAAATTCTCGCTCTTAATCGCCTCGACCACCGCCGCCGCCTGCGCCGCGCCGTCCTCGCCCTTCGGCTTGACGTGCACCGCGAGATCCAACCCGCACTCCTCCCTCAGCATCTCCCGCGCGTTCTCCATCAGCGCCGCCTTCTTCCCTCCCGCCACGACGTGCATCCCGCGCTCCGTGAACATCAACAGCGTGTCCGGAAGCTCGTACGAGAACAGCCACACCTCCAGCGCCACCGCCTTCAGGTACCGCAAGTCGTCCTCCTTGTTCGCCCCCGTCCCGACCACCAGCGCGCTCGCCCCTCCGAACGCCCCGTCGCGCGCCGCGCGCCACGTCTCGTACAGCCGTCGCATGCGCGTCGCGCACGCCGCGTCGTCCATCGTCGGCGCGCCCATCGCGCGATCGCCTCGCCCCGTCGCGGACGCGCGCGCGCGTTCAAACGCCGCGTCGGCGCGCGCGCGTCTCGCGCGCTCGCGCCGCGCGCACGCGGGTCGCGCGTTTTCAAATCTCGCGCGAGACGCGTTCGCGCGACGCGCGCGCGGCGCGGTGTCGCGACGCCGCGACGTCGCGACGCGCGCGTCGCGAGATTTGAAATCGCGGCCGTCCATCGGTCCGTGTGTCATTTTTAGTTTTCGCGAGTCGGGAATCGTCGTCGAGTCATAAATAGAGTTTCGGACGCGCGGGTCGTAGTGCGCGCTAAAAAGCGGGAACCCGAGACCGTTAGGCGCGGGCGGACTGCGCCCGGCGAGGGGACGGCGACGCGGCGGCGCGCGCGCGACACGCGGGCGCCGCGCGACGGACGCGCGGCGCGCGCGGCGAGCGCGCGCGCGGCGAGCGGATGGCGGCGCGCGCGGCGGACGCGCGCGCGGCGCGCGGCGCGGCGGGAGGCGGACGCGCGCGCGGACGAGGCGGGCGGCGGCGGGCGACGACGGCGAGCGCGGACGACGGCGCGGCGCGACGCGCGCGACCGGTGATCGCGCTGGACGGCGCGAACATCGCGTGGTGCTACAGCGCGGCGCTGCACGCGGCGTTCGGGTCGAAGAGTAAGCAGCCGCTGTCGCGAGGCGTCGTCGCGGCGCTCGAGCACGAGGCGTGGGCGAGGATCGACGCCGACGTCGTGGCGTTCGTGCCGTCGACGTACGTCGAGGGACCGCTGCACGGTCTGGCGGACGGTGGGAGCTTAGGGGTGGTCGTGCCGAGGCACGTGCGGTATCTGGGGAACGGGACGTGGCGCAACGAGAGGTTGTTCGCCGAAGTACGGCGCGGACGGGTGCGATTGGTGGAGCGAGCCGGCGAGCGGAGCGCGGACGACTTGACCATCATAGATTACGGTCGCGCGCGCGACGCTCGAATCGTGTCCAACGATCGTTACGGCGATCACAAGATGGGTCACGGAGAGCTTAAAAAGTATTTGAAGAATCATTTGTTTGAGTACGAATTCGTCTTCGGCACGGACGCGAAGCGCATTCGCGAAGAGATCGGAGACGTCGCGAACGTCGAGGTCGGGAGCGCGTTTTTGCCGCCGCCACCCGTGGACGAGGGTAGCGAGACGTGGGATCAGTCCGTGCACGCCGAGGGGTCGTCCCGGCCGTGGGCGAGATATGCCAAGGACGCGTTGTGGGGCAAGCAGCCGCGCGTGAAGAAACGGCGATCGATGGGCAAGGTGGTGCGCGTTCAGCAAGCGAGCTCGGATGATTTAGGGTTCCCGTTCTGGGCCGTCGATGACGCGCACATTCCCGTCGAATTTAATCCTAGCTGTAAATTCTAGTCCTAACGTAATCTAAGTCTCTATCGGCTACTCGCGGCGGCTTTCTCTCCGGCGGGATCTTCGGGCAAAGGCACTAGCGCCTTGCTCGCGGCGGCCTTCTTTCCGGCGGGATCTTCGGGCAAAGGCACTAGCGCCTTGCTCGCGGCGTCTTTTGAAAACGACCACGCGATGCACCATCTCGACGTTTTCCCGTGCGAAAGTTCCGTGGTACGGATGGCGGGGACGCGATGCGTGTGAAGGAACGAGCGCGTCTTCTTCATCGTGCTCTTTTTCCCGCACATCGTCGTGAACCAATGAATCGAATCCTTCATCGCCAACGAATCCGCGAAAATTCTCTTCACGAACGCCTCTTCGCCTCCTGGACACACCATCTCCGTCGCCGCGCCCCCGCACGCGGTGTTCGGATTCCTGCCCGCCTCGTCCATCGTTTCGAAAAACGGCGGATTACACATGCAAAACGTAAACGTCTCCCCATCCCTCACCACGCCTCGAAGCACGCGATCGCGCGCCCCATCTTCACCCCGCGCGTCGCGTATCTCGATCAGCGACTCCAAGTGCGGATTCCTTCGCACGTTCTCCCTCGCGCTCGTCAACGCCTCGTCGCACACGTCCGTGCCGACGAAGCGCCATCCGCGCCCCGCCGCGCCCAGCAGCGCGTATATCGCGCTCGCCCCCGTCCCGATGTCCAGCACTCGCACGTTCGTCGCGTCGTCGTCGCTCGGCGCCGACAGCTCGCGCAACCGCGCCAACCACTCCAAATACCGCTCTCGATTCGTCGCCGTCGGCACCAACCGCCCGCGCGGCACCGTCCACGCCTCCACCCCGTACTCCTCGCGCAGGATCGCCCCCGTCAGCGCGCGCGTGCCGTCCCAGCTCTTAAAATCCACCGTCGCGCGCGCCGCGCCGCGCGCGTCGACGCGCCACTCGACGCGCGCGCCCAATCGCGCGTCCCGCCTCGCGAGCGCCGCGAAATCGCGCGCGTCGTCCGCGCGCGCGCGCTTCCTCGATCGCGCGCGCCGCGGCGTCGACGCGCGTCGCCGGTCGTCGTCGTCGCGCGCCATCGGTCGTCGCCGCGCGCGCGCCGCGCGCGCGTGTCGCGCCGCGCGCGCCGCGCGCGTTCGCGAACCATCGCGCGCGCGCGTCGAACCTCGACGCGAGCTTCGACGGCGACGATCGAACCTCGTCTCGAGGTTCGACGCGCGCGCGCGCGATGGTTCGAACGGCGATGTCGGCTCGATCGCGGAGGCGGTTTAAAATCGACACTTCGCGTCGCGACGCGCGACGCCCGGCGGCCGCGATGGCGCCCAACGTCCTGGATTCGTCGAGCGACGACGACGAGACGCCGCTCGCGGCGAGAGCGCCGCCGGCGGGCGCGGAGGCGGCGCGAGCGCGAGCGAATTCGGATGCGAATGCGAATGCGGGGAAACCGAGCGGCGACGGCCGCGGCGCGAGCGCGGAACGCGCGATCGCGACGAGGGAAGCGTCGAGCTCGGACGACGATGACGTGCCGCTGGCGCAGCGGGCGGTCGGCGCGTCGGGCGCGGCGAACGGGGGGACGGGGGGGGGCGTCGCGCCGGGGAGACCGACGGCGCCGTCTCGGGCGCCGGCGACAAACTTTTTCGCGAAGACGGAGGGCGCGACGGTGGCGAGACCGCCGATCGTGACGCCGAAACCGCCGATTGGTGGAGGTTTTAAGATGTCGAAGCGACCGGTGGCGATGCCGGCGAAGCAGAGCTCGAGGTTGGATAGCTCGAGCGACGAGGCGCCGATCGCGGCGCGACCGGATCAGGGTTTGGACGAACGCCGACGACGGGAGGAGGAGGCGCGGGCGCGGGAGAGAGAGCGCAAGTATCGGGAAGAAAAGTTGAAGAAGCGCTTGGAGAAAGCCGCGCGAGCCGACAGGTTGAGCGACGATGAGCGGCGTCGAATGCTGAAGAAACAGAAGCGGATGCGCGAGGAGAAGGAGCGCGCGCGAAGCGAGGCGCCGAAGCGCCCGAAGATGAACCGAAGCGAGACCGGGGCGAAGAAGGGTGCGGTGATCATGTGGAAGACGCTCGAACACAGAGGTGTACTTTTCCCGCCCGAGTACGAACCGCACGGCGTGCCGTTGGTGTACGACGGACAAGAGGTGAAACTCTTGCCGCACGAGGAAGAAATCGCCGGTTTCTTCGCCGTGATGAAAGACTCCGACTACGCGACCAAACCGGTCTTCGTAAAGAACTTCATGGATGGTTTCAAAGCGGCTTTGAAGAACGGCCCGCACGCGTTTATCACGGACTTCTCCAAGTGTGACTTCACGAAGATGTACATGCACTTCTTGGCGATCAGAGAGAAGAAGAAGGAGATGACGAGCGAAGAGAAGAAACGCATCAAGGCGCAAAAAGATATCGATGAGGAACCTTACACGTGGGCCACCATCGATGGTCGCCGCGAAAAGGTTGGTAACTTCCGCGTCGAACCGCCTGGCTTGTTCCGCGGGCGCGGCGAGCACCCGAAGATGGGGAAAATCAAGCGTCGCGTCATGCCGGAAGACATCACCATCAATATAGGAAAAGATGCTAAGGTTCCCGAACCTCCGGCTGGACACTCGTGGAAGGCGGTGATTCATAACGACACCGCCACGTGGTTGGCGGGATGGAACGATGTCATCAACGTGAAGGACTGGAAATACGTCCAATTCGGCGCCACATCTACGGTCAAGGCAGAGAGCGATCAAAAGAAGTACGAAAAGGCTCGCTCGTTGCATAAGTATATCGAAAAGATCCGCAAGGATTACAAGAGAAACATGATGAGTGAATCCAAGGAAATGGCTCAGTTAGCGGTGACGACTTACTTGGTGGATAAACTCGCCCTTCGTGCTGGTGGCGAGAAGGATGAAGATCTTGCCGACACCGTCGGCGTGTGTACCTTGCGCGCCGGTCACATCAAGTTTATGGATGATAACGTCATCGAGTTTGATTTCTTGGGTAAGGATTCTATCCAATATCTTCAACAACACAAGATCGATGAGGTCGCATACAAGTGCTTGCAACGGTTCGTTCAGGGCAAGGGTCCGGATGTGGACATCTTCGACCACGTCGACCCGCAAAAAGTAAACGCGCATCTTCAAACTCTCATGCCCGGTCTCACGATCAAGGTGTTCCGTACTTACAACGCCTCTATTACTTTGGATCGTTTGCTGAAAGACACGAAAACGAATGATACGACGCTTCAAAAGAAAGCCACGTACGACGCGGCGAACAAGGAGGTGGCGATTTTGTGTAATCACCAGAAGGGTGTGAGCAAAGCGCACGACGCGCAAATGGACAAACTCGCGGAAAAGAAGAAGGATCTCGCGAAGCAGGTGGCCGAAATGAAAAAGAAGACGGACGATAAGAATCAAAAGAAGAAGCTCGCGGCGCTGAAAGAAAGGCAAAGCAAGTTGGCGATTCAAATGAACATGAAGGAAGAATTGAAAACCGTGTCGCTCGGAACGTCGAAAATCAACTACCTCGATCCCAGAATCACGCTCTCTTGGTGCAAACGTCACGAAGTGCCGCCGAACGTGGTGTTTACAAAGGCGTTGATAGACAAGTTCCATTGGGCGATGGACTGTGAGATGGATTTCAGCTTCGTGCAAGAAGACGCCCTCGAAGTCAAGCCGGCTGAATAAAAAAAAACGTTTTGACTTGTTGTTAAAAAATGTGCTATCATCGTACTCAAAAATAACGCGTCTACACGAAGGCGAGCGAAAGTATAATCAGACTCGAGCCAGCGCGAACACGTTCGCGCTTTCGACTCGACTTCGTCACGTTTCATCTCGACTCGCTTCTACTAAACGCGGCGCGCTCACGCCGAGGCTTCGTTATACGAGGCGTCGAGCGGGCGCGCGATGACGTCGTCACCGATGCCCAACACCGCCGCAAACGCGCTATCGGGCGCACCTTTGCCCGTTCGTTCGATTTGTCTGAACAACTTGATCAACTCCGACGAGTGAACCGCTCCGGACAAGATGTGTTGCGCTCCGACGATGAAATTCGGAATGGAGTTGATGCCCATCTTTCGCAAAATGAGCAGCGCACCTTCGATTTCCATCTCGCCTTCGCCCGACTGCAAAAACTCCATCGCCTCGTTCGCGTCGACTCCAACTCTCGACGCGGCCTCCGCGAGCATTCTCTTGTCGTTGAGCTTTTGCCCATCCTCAAAGTGTCGCTTGTTCAAATCGTTGTACAACGTCTCGCTCGCCGTGCAGCCGTGATTCTTCGTGACCCACTGGACGAGCCTATGCGACGCCATCGTGCTGCTCGCCAACCGATCGAGATTAAAATGTTTAATTCCCACGTCTTCTCCCCTTTCCTTCAATCGGTGCCTCCTCTTTTGCGCCTCAAACTCCCGCTTTCCTCCCCACTTTCGCTCCAACCTCGTTCGATTCGTCTCGCTCCACGCCTCGTCTCGCGGATACTCCGGTTCCAGGAAAAACGGCACCCGCAGCACCGTGAACCGCAACGGATTATTCGCATCGAGAGGTTCCCGCTGCACCGCGCGCATCGCGCGCTGCAGCTGTCGCTTCCCGATGTATCCGTTCGGTCACATCGTGTCGCTCACCAGCTCCACCGTCACCAGTTGATGCTTCGCCCTCGCGCCTCGCGTCCCGACCCTCGCCGCGCCCAGCGCCGCGCGCCGCATGGTCCTCGCCTTACTTTTCGTCCACGCTCGCTCGCGTGTGCCCCGGCGGCAGCGCGAACCCGTCGACCGCCTCGCTGAATCGCACGACCACCTTATCGGCGCTGATGTCCGCGCGCTCGACGCTCACCAGCGCGTTGATCACCGCGCGCGCGACCTCCTTGCGCGCCTCGGCCGTGCGACACGCCTTGGGTAACCTGCGGATCGAGTCGAGGCGTCAGTCGAGGTCGAGGCGCGTCTCGGCGCGGCGACGCGCACCACGCGATGTGCACGAACGGCATCGACGCGCGACGCGAAGTGACGCGACGCGCGCAGACCGCGACGCGGCGAGCGCTTCGCGCGCGGAGCGACGCTCGAGGATCGCGCGCGCGCGCGACGCGCGTCACCGACGCGTCCGCGGACGCGCGGCGCGCGCGCGAGGCTCGAGCGCGACCGGGACGGGACGAAAAGCGGCGGCGGCGGCGGCGGCGACGCGATGAAGATAAAGACCATCTCGCGCGTCGAGGAGGACTACACGCGCGAGCGGAAGACGGACGCGCTGAAAGTGCATCGAAACCTGGCGCCCGAGCTGCGGCCGATGGGACGGGCGACGGAGTACCAACGCGCGCTGAACGCGACGAAGCTGGACAAGGTGTTCGCGAAGCCGTTCGTGGGACAGATGAGCGGACACGCGGACGGCGTGCTGTGCATGGCGAAGTCGCCGGCGTCGCTGATGGAATTAGTGAGCGGGGCGGCGGATGGGGAGATACGGGTGTGGGACGTGCCGAGCCTGAAGACGATGCGGGTGCTGAAGGGACATCGAGGGGCGTGCCGAGGCGTGTGCGTGTCGAACGACGGCGGCGCGGTGGTGTCGTGCGGCGACGACGCGACGATTCGGTTGTGGACGATGCCGAAGGCGGGAATGGGGGAGATGAGCGATCCGACGCGGAAGATTCCGGTGTTGGAGACGTCGGAGATGTACGTGGAGAGCAACGGTTTTAGGGACTGCGACGCGCACTGGGGGAAGAAGGAATTCGCCACCGCGGGGGCGAACGTGCAGGTGTGGAGCATGGAACGGAGTCATGCGCTGCATACTTTCGAGTGGGGGTCGGATACAGTGCTTTCTGTGCGATATAATCCGGTGGAGACGGATATTTTTGCGTCGTGTGGGTCGGATCGATCCATCGTGTTGTACGACGTTCGAATGCAGACGCCGTTGAAGAAGATCATCATGCAGACAAAATCGACCAAACTGTGCTGGAACCCGATGGAGGCGTTTAATTTCACCGTTGCCAACGAGGATACCAACTTGTACTCGTACGACATGCGAAAGCTGGATATCTCGACGTGCGTTCATAAGGATTTCGTGAGCGCCGTGATGGATGTCGATTACTCGCCCACGGGTCGGGAATTCGTGGCGGGGAGTTATGACAGAACCGTGCGCATGTTTGATTACAACGCTGGACACTCGAAAGATTGCTATCACACCAAACGCATGCAGCGCGTGTTCTGTACGCGCTTTTCTATGGATGGTTCGTACGTCTTCAGCGCCTCGGACGACATGAACGTGAGGTGTTGGAAGGCGGACGCGAGCGCGCAAATGGGCACGCTCTCGGCTCGTGAAAAGCGCAAGCACGCGTATAACGCGTCTTTAAAGGATCGTTTCAAGCATATGCCCGAAATCAGGCGCATTGCGAATCACCATCACGTGCCCAAGGCTATTCACAAGCAAACCAAGTTGCGGCGGACGATGCAAGACGCCGAGACTCGCAAGGCAAAACGTCGCGTCGCGCACGCCGCGCCTGGCGCGGAGAAGAAGGAATTCAAACCCGCGCGCAAGAAGAAGATCCTCGCCGAAGTGGAGTAGGGAACGATATTAGCTTGCTGCACGAAACAGACCTATGTAACTGGTGTACAAACAATGATTTTATTGCTCACTTGCGAAGAGCGTCGAGGCGCGCCTGTAAATCGTCGTCGAGGCCGCCGCCCCCGGTCGCGGGCTCAGCCGAACCACCCTCTAGGACCGCCGTTGGTGTGACGCGTTCAGCATCGACGGCGACGCCAGCCTTACCCGCGGGCGCCGAAATTAATTCCGCCCCGACGTTGCATCCCAGTTCGTCCAACACCGCGTTCACGAGTTCATCCGTCTCCTCCTCTTCATCCTCACCCTCGAACGCATCGTCGATCGCGTCCCCCATCACCTCCGTCGTCATTTCCATCTTTTCATTCTGTCGCTCAAACTCCTTCAATATATTTTGCAACGACGGTAAATTCAGTTTGGTGTTCATCGACTTCATCGCCGTCGTCACCCCTCGCATCGCGTCTGCCATCGCCTGCGAGCTCTTCAACGTTTGCATTCGCAGCGACACCCCTTGCAATTGCGATTTAAGCGCATAGAATTTCGTTATCGAATGTCTCGTGCGCACTAAATCCTTCGCCATCACCTACGTCGCGCGATGCACGTTCATTTCGTTCCGTCAGTCGCCGCGGTCAATTCCAACCGCCGCGTCGCGCTTCCACCTTGATCCCCTTCAACGCATCATCGCGCCCACACCGCGCGTTCTCGCCCTCGCGCGCGATCGTCCACGCGCGCACCTTCACCGCGCCCATCTGATTCGCCTTGGCCACGCGCTTAATCTCCGCCATGAGCTTCTTTTCTTGCGACATCATGGCTGACCGTTCGCGATCGATTTCTCGAATGGATCTGTCGAGCATGCGCTTGTTCTCGCGCAACAGCTCCTGCGGAGTCTTTTGTTTCTTGAAGAGCCACATGTTGCGCGCGCTCGACGCGGCGTCTGCGGCGCGAGCGGCGAGCGGCGGCGTGTGCGACTCGAGGATTAGAATCAAGTGGACAGGTGGAAGTTGGCGACGCTCGAGCGCGCGGCGGCGAAACGTTTGCGAAACGAAACTTTGGTTGGTTGCACGACTAAGGACCGCCCTTGTTGATGAAAACTCTGGCGGCGATGGCGATGGCGCACGCGATGGCGAACGCGGAGGGACCGTACTTCAAGACGGCGTCGCGAGAGGACGCGGAGGACGCGCCGGTTTCCACGTGGGCGGCGATGACGGATTTTAAAGCCTCGTACGCCTTGTCCACGTCGTCGTTCACGATGACGGCGTCGAAGAAGCCCTCAACGTCTTTTTTTGCCATCTCCTTACGAGCGTTTTCGAGACGCTTCAACACGGCGTCTTCGCTCTCTGTGCCTCGACCGCGAAGACGGCGTTCGAGTTCCTCCATCGACGGCGGCGCTATGAAGACGTACGCGGCGTTCAAATCGGATTTCTTCACCAACTCTGCCCCTTGGACGTCGATGTCGAGCAGGCATATCTTTCCACTCTTCGTCACGGTTTTCACCGCCGCGAACGAGGTGCCGTAGATGTTCTGATGCACGTGCGCGTACTCTAAAAACTTTCCATTCTCGATGTCTCGCTCCATCGTCGACTTGTCTACGAAGTTATAATGCGTCCCGTGCACCTCTCCCGGTCGAGGCGACCGCGTCGTGTGACTCACCGAGAATCCAAATTTATCGGGAAACTCCCGCTGAAGCATCGCGATCAGCGTCCCTTTCCCCACGCCGGACGGTCCGACGACGACGAGCGGTCGCGCCATGTTTGCCCCGCGCGACCGACCAACTAATCGATTAGTTCCCGTCCTCTTCCACGTCGTGCACCGCCCGATCGAGCCCAAGTCTTCGCGCGCGTTCGCGTTCGCGCTCGAGTCGTCGAATCGCGTCCGCGTCCGCGTGCGTCGCTCCCTCGGCGCCGCGTTCACGCGACTTTAAGTAATCTCGTCGGAGTTGTTCAAACTTTAGTTCTTCGTCGTCAGTCGCCGCGCTCGGGTAGCGCGCGCTCGCGTTCGTTCGCTCCGAGTCGGCATCGCGCGTACCTCTTCTTTATCCTCCGTTTTAAGCTCGATGCGCGTCGGTGGACGTCGCAACATGCGCGCGCAGGAGTGCGGCGATGGCGTTTTGTTTTGGCTCTGTGAACTCAGAGGCGCGAGACGGGCGAGACGGGCGAAAGCGGACGAGCGAGCCACGAAAGATGGAACTAGCGTGATAGCCGAGCGATGACAATACGAAATATATTCAATAACGCGAGTTAACGACCCTCGGCGATGAGCTCACGCGTCTTCGCGATGTTCGTCTCCACGACTTCGAGTCGACTCTTCGGCAACGGCGCCAAGCCGTTGAACGAAAAATGCCCCGCGAGTTGGTTCAGCGCGTTATAAAACGCGCGCCCCGACGCCATCTTCGAGCTTCCGCCCGGGGCGTACTTGCCCGACCAATCGTTGGATTTCTTTTGAAACACCGCGATGGCTTTTTCGCGCGTCGGGTCGTAGACATCCTTGGCCAACAGCGCCTCGACCTCCTCCAAGAACGCCAGCGTATCGCTTTGATACGTCGTGAGATTCGGATTTGTCGACGCATTCGCCGCTTTGAACGTGCTCTTCTTGCTGTCGTACGTGTCCGCGCTCACGGCGTCTTGCGCCAAAATTCTAGCTCGGCAGTCGGCGCCGTCCGCCGTCGGGTCGCAGACTTCCTTGAACGGTCGATCCGAGGACGCCTCCGCGCGCGGCGCGTCTGTCGTCATCGCCAGTGCGAGCGCACCGAGCGCCACGAGCGCGCCGCGTCGGCCTCCGTGCGCGCTCGTGGACGCCGCGGCGGCGATGTCCCGGTCGGCGTCGGATGTCCCGATGAGCGCCGACGACGTCGACGTCGACGACGCCGCGAGGACGGCGCGCGAGGGCGCGGACGCGGACGAAGCCTCGCGCGCGTTGATCGTTTTCCGGTGCGCGACGACGGCGGTGGTGGAAGCGAGTGCGAGCATGGTGCGTGGTTTGCGAGTGCGAGTGTGACGATGACGAAGCGCTGACGTCATTTCTTTTCATCTTTCTTTGCATGACGCTTTGACGAAGACGCGATGGATTCGCGCGCTGTCGGATCAATTACACCCACGGCGCCCAGCCGGCATACATGACGGCCAATTTGTGTGGATCGCGGGCGTCGTGGAGGAGTTGTTGGACCTGACCTTCGATGGAGCGGAGCTCGCCGTCTTCGTAACCGTCGAGTTTTTGTTTGACGCGCATGAGAGCGCGTTCGGCGTCGAGGTTGCCTTCATCGCCGGGGACGACGTCGCGTTCGGGATTGAGGGCGTAACTGATGACGGCCCATGGGTCCATATTCTTTTGACGACGACCTCCGACGGCCCACTTTAAGATGGGGTCGTGCACGAGGACGGCGATAATGGTGGTGAGGGCGTCTCTGTTCGAGCGAAGCACCTTCATGGTTTCTTCGCAGCACCGGCGCATGATGCCTTCGACGCCACACGCGCCCATACCATCGACAATGTCGCGGGTCAGACGGAATGGAACGCGTTCGGGAGTCTTCAGCGTCAAGCCTTGCTCAAACGTGACGCCAAAATCGATGTGGATGAATTCCGCGGTCCATTTGTCAATCATGATGTTGCTGCTGTGCCGATCACCAAGGCCGATGACGTAGCCGACGATGGAGTTCACCGCGCATGATCTCGAGTATGCAACGCGACGTTCGAACCAATTGCTCGGGTCCGGGTAATGTTCCAGGAAAAAGTTGTGCATCACCGGTTTAAAGTTTTCGCACACTTCTTCATATATCTTGTGTTGCGCTTCGGCTGTTACCGCATCTCGCATCATCTGCGAGATATCGCTAGATTTCATATCGTGAGGTCGATAACGCTCGTGCGCGCCCTTCTTGGCGCGAATGAGATAGTTCGAAAGTAAAATAGTTTCGTCCACCCATTCGAGAAGACCAGCCTCGGGAGAAAAGGGAATGACTTTGTAAGTGCGAATTCGCATGCTGCGCGAATTTGTACTCGTATTTTGCTTTAGCAAAGTGTTCACGAGCCCGAAAAACTGCTGAATTACCGCATCCTGGCGTAAATCATCGTTTCCACTCTTCGCCAGCTGTCGATACAGCTGACCATCGGAACCGTGACAGCCCAAAAGCTTCGGCTCATTGATGCCGCCCACCAAGCGCGTGTTGTCGGCAAAGTGAAGAAAGTACGGGAAACTTCCGTCTGGGTATTTGCACGCTGGATCCACCGCCATCGGTGCCGTGGGCACCGGGATCATCTTTAAGTTGCACAAGGCTCGCTTTTTCACATCGTTTGGAAGAGGATGAAAAACGAGGCTTTCGTCTTGAGATAACTTCAACTGAGCGATGTGAATGTATGCTTCGATCAAGCGTTCCATTTGCGACAACATTAATTTTCGATCGTTCGATTCCGAACTGTAAGTCTCGAGTAATCGTTTCGCCGCGACAATCTTCTCATTTGTCGCACAGACGCCCGCGCGCGCAACGCGATCACCCCGCGTCAACGCTTGTATTTGATACAGCACGTGATACGGATGATCTCTCATGATACGCAACACCAGTTGTTCAAGCACCTTGATGAAATCGTTCTCCGGAGCACACGGCGAGCCGAGGCGACTGACGATTTGATGGGACAACTCGACAAAAACGTAGCTTGGAATTGTGGGGCGGTTGATGAGCTTTTCAAGCTCAATATTCACCGCTTTGATCACCTTGAGTGTTTCCATTTTGCTTCTCGAACGATTACTTCCGCCGCCGCAATGCGTAAACCAAAGCGCGATCATTCTAAAAATGCTTTTCTGAGAATTCCACCCACCAGCTTCGAGAGACCGTCTGTAAGCTTGCAACGCGGTAATAAGCGAACTCGTGTGCTCGTTGTACATGCTCACGGTTTCGTTTTGATCGTTCAAAACTTGCTTCTCCAGTGGACCACATCGGGCGTTCATACTACGAATCGCGTTTGCGAGCTCGTTGTACGCTGCACTTCCCTTCTTTTTAGAGCGAAGGGCGTTCTTATTCACCTCTCGCTCGCTTTTGAGATGCGTCAATTCGTTTTCATTGCGTTGTCGCAAGGCTTCGGAACGAATCCATTCTGGAGAATTCATGCGTTCTTCGAGATGTCGATACTGCGAATCGGTGAATTGCGCCAATCGAAAATGAGCGCGACTCAGCAATCTGAGCTGCGTAACGGGGTTGATCCCGTCTTTGGTGTACACCACGACGTTTTGACCGCGACTACCCCTAGTCGTTTGCGTAGCTGTCTGGTTCTTCATGCTCATTCTGTACGCCAATGTCAAACCGTTGACGCCATCCAACAGTCTGCGTAAAATCACCTTGCTCGACTCAGTGCGTGCGCTCGCCTGCCACTTCGACAACAAACAAAGAAGTTCAAAGAATCGAGCGTCTGGCTTTGCGTTTGGCTCTGTCGCGGCTACTTCTGTCGGAGTTCCAATTTTCGAGTTCGTGACGTAGGGTTCTTGTCCGGGAAGCATGAGTTGCACGATGGAATTGACGACGGCGATGGAGGATTCAGCTTTTCCCTCGGCCCACAACAGCTTCGCTTCTTCGACTCGCCACGGCGCCGTCCTGGAAAGAATCAAGTCCGGCAGAGGTTTTCCCGGAGAAACCGACGATAACCGACTCGCCATTATTCGTAATGCGCGAATGGCTTGTACGCCTTCGGTGATGTGCCCTGCTTTACGCGCCAGTATGGATGTACGAGTTGTGTGCTGTGCAAAATTTTCACTCAACCCAGCCAACCGTAAAAGAACGCCTTGCAGCGCGAGTGATGGTTCGATGAGCTTAAACGGACCATCTTTTACGTGTCTCATCTGCCAGGAATCGCTCAAACTTTTGATAGCAGTTTGCATCGCGTCGATGTTGTTACCCATGAAGTGACGCCATAATCTCGCTGCATCGGTGACGTCGTCGAGCATGCGCATACGCATGATCGTTATATTCATCGCGTCAGCCGATTCTGCGGCACCACTTATGACATTTTGCAGCAGTTGCGCACGACACCGATTGGTCTCATATATCGCGCAGCCTACGTCACCTCGTTCGAGCGCTCGCAACGACGAATGAAGATTCTGATTGAAATCTACAACGCCCGAATTTTGCGTGCGCGTAATCGCAGCCGGCAGCGTCCATTGACCCGCTCTCCATGCGGCTTCATATTGCACATCCTTGAGCTCTGGTGCGGCCAATTCGTCGTCTGAAAGTGCCTTGGAGTATGCACGAAGAAGATGCAAACAACCGAGCTGACGTAATGCGTTCAGCATCGGCACGCGTGAGCTCGCCATTCCAACGTTCATATTGTTTTCGACGTCGCTCTGCAGCAAGTCGTAACCGGCGAGCGCTCTATCCCAGTGACCTTCGTGCTCACTCAAATGCAATTGTAATTCCAGCGAGTTTGAGCGTAATAGACCGTACAGACCATCGGGCTCTGACAGTTTCGATTGTGCTTCGAGCAGGAGCGTGAGATATGGAGGCACTGCGTCGGACGTTTGTCCTTGAGAGTCCATCGCGTTCAGCGAAACCGTGCCGGTTTTGTCTTCGAGCCAATGTTCCACAAGAAGCGTAGCCGTGAGAGGAGCTTGCGCGCGAATGGCAGCTTGTGCGACGACGAGATAGTCAACATTCAACCAGTATACTTTTTCCCATTTAGTTGGCGCCAGGTGTCGAGGCACCTGCCTTTGAACGGCAGAAACTTTTGAGTCATCCAGTGGAAGCGTATCAACCATCCTAAATGCCCGCATGCGCTTACCGCGCAAGTAATCAAGAGCGCGTAACATGAACTTCGCCGCCTTTGTTCCTTCTGGCAAATTTGTGCGACTTAAACAAATTGAAACCCCGCGGCTCAGGCGATCGCGCACCTCTCGATTCGCAGGAATCGACAAATTACCGCGCGTGCTAGTGATCTCATACAAAATGGGCGCGAACACCAACTCTGCCAATCCGGCGTCAGAAATCATCAACGGTCCCAATAATTCGAACACCGTTAACGTAAACTCAGGCTCATTCTTACTCTTCGTATGTGGTTTGCACTCGCTTATCAACCTGTGGCTGAGACGACAAATCCATTCTTCGTACTTCGTCTCGGAACCGTTCTGCTTGACTGTCCAAAGACGTTCATCATCGAGAGCGTATGCGTCTGTGACGTTGATGGTTGCGCTGACAGATTCAGGCACCAATGGCAACGAAGGATGCTCAAGAGGCAGGAGATATGCCTTGTCTATTTTAGACATCCGGTCCATGACGGTGGCCGCTTTTTTTACCATAAGTAACGATTGAATGGTAGTCGCTGCCGCGCGAACAGTCGAGCTCATCGGCGAGCAGAGAAGGCCGCTCAAGTACTTGAGAACATCAAACACGAAAGAGCCCGCTTCGGATAGTCCGACTTTGATATGCTTCGAGTCAATCGGAAGTTTCATCTCTGGCGTGATGAACGCCAACGTGTTCGGTCTCAAAGGACCGAGTAAAGAAAGAAGCTCAGCGGCGATCGCGAAGAGTTCAGTGTCTCCAAGCGGTGAGACGAGCTCTGCAAATTTCCATACGTTTTCAGGAATGGAAGATGACTCGTTCTGACTGTGCATTCGCGCGAGCTCTGTTTTGTGCTGTAGAGCCTCGAGACCGCCGGCTCTCAACACTACTCGACTCAAGGCTTTCGGCAACGCCGGTGCTTTTTCGACGAGCGACATCAGACGTATATCAAAGCTCGGCTTCTCAAATGCGACGGAGAGAATCGATCTGACTTCGCTCAGCATTGGTACATCTGGCAACGGCGGTAGCACACATAGCGCGTGATGAATGAACGTCGGTGGATTGGTGACGATTGCGGTCAATAACTTTAGAGCCTCATTGCGTTGAGCGTTCGGACTTGACTTTGACTCCACGACAGAAGACAAGACAAACATGAGCGGCATAATGAAACTTTCCATCGCTAATGCAAGTTCACTTTCGGCGTCGTCAGCTTGACGCAGCTCGTCGTAGGCATTGAGAGTTAGGTTGACCAAAACTTGAATGCACTGCGTGCCGATCGTATGATCGTTGATATTTGGAATAAGCATGAAGTAGACGTAACGGAATATGGACGGACTTCGAACCCTTTCGTCACCGATGCACAGGAGCAAAACTTTCAGCGCGTTCAAAGTCTTCAATTTATGTCTCGATGACGTAGCCATATCAACCGCCTCGTGGATGCGCAACATGCATTGAAATATAATGTTAACATCCCACCGAATATTCGTGTCCTTTTCATCCATAAACTTACCGACGACTTCCACAATATCGCTGGATCGACTGTAAGGAGGCGAAACAGGATCCCGTGCTAAGAGCAACAGCTCGAATAAAATCTGCATCTGCACCGAAGGATGTCTGGGGTTCCATCCACCCTTGTTTTCCACCATGGAATTTGCGTAAGTGAGTGCTTCAATAGCTTTGCGATCGGGATTAGACGTTGCCGCCAACGCGTACAAACGCGCGTAAATGGCGTCCCAATCTCCTTGAATCATTTGCTTGAACTTGTGTGCCATTCCGCAAGTCGACGCCAAAGTTTTCAATCCATCACGGTCTTGCTCACATATCAACGCTGGGAGCAAAGATCTTTTGAGATGATTCGCGACGGACTCTCGCTCAGCAGATTGAGACAAGCCGAAGAATTCTGGCACTTCAAACAACATCGACAAAGGTGCGCCAGAGTCTATCCAAAGTTTCCCGATAGTTCGGCTGTGATAGGCAACGAAAGATTCCAGAGATGTGTGGCCGGTTGCTTCCGCGAGATACTTTAACGCGTTTATCGCAGGTATCTGCACACGTTCACCATGACGCGCTCGATGATGAACGATTATGTACATGCACCACGGTTCCAACACTCGAGAAACAACACCAACGGCGGAGATGAAATGCAAGCTAGACCATTCAGCTTCGGTTTCTGCAATTTCACCATCGCCAAGGTTCAAGCTGCCATTCGGGAGAAACTGACACTTGATGGCCAATCCAGGAACGACGGTATTTTGAAATATACTCATGTGGTCCGCTTCTTCGTAGAAATCTAGTACGGACGCAATTGCAGAGCCTGCATGTATGCGCACCAAATAACTTTCATCCCCTAAAAGCCAAGCCAATGAACTACCGAATCTAGGCTGAAAGTAGTCTATATTCAGCTTGAACAACGAAAAAATGCAGTCAGCTAATTTTGCGCGAGCGACGCAATTTCTCAACGCTGCTGGAGCTTCACCGTCCAAGATACCGGCGGCTCGTGACACCAAGTCAGTCAATACCTCGTGTATGTTACTGGGTATCGTGCCCTGAGTCGAAACCAGATCATTTGAAGCGTTCAATTTAAGCCTGCATATTCCGTGACACAAGACTGTGATCTGATGCAGTAACCATAAACGAGCAGAAGAAGTGAGGCCCGTGTTCTCATCCAAATTCACTTGCCCTCTCGCCACCGCCTGAAGACAAGGAACGAGGTGATCAATAAGATACTCCGTGTCGGCTAATCCAACAAAGTCTACGACTAACTCGGCGATGTCTTGAGAAACACCAATACCGCAGGGTCCACGAGGTGGCGCACCTTCTGGAGGAACGGCGTATCGGAGCAACATCGATATAGATGTTGTCACTGTGTTTGGAACCACCAAAGACATCGACTTAAAGCATTGCAGAATTTTCCTTATGACTTGCTCGCCACAAGCAATTGTAGTTTCTCGTTCATTAGACCCCGACGTTGTCGCCACCTGAGATGTATTTGAGCGCTGCGTCTCTGACAGAGGGGCGTCGGCCATCTCAAAGTCCAAATTGTCATCAAACTGAACGGCTTCTTGCGACTGGTGAGCACTAGCTGGCACGCTTCCGTTGCCTTGCAGTGCATCTCTGATGATTTTCAAAAAGTCTTTGGTCATTTCAGTCAATACCTTCACGAGTTTGTGGGAGGTTGCTTCCAAACTCGCTCCCAAACCGGCTGCTTGTTGAATTTGCTCAAGAGCGCCCGCCAAGATTGGGATGGTTTCGAGCACACTCGTCTTCGCGTTCAGCATCACCATCGTATCATATTCTAACGCCGTAGATATAGTGTTTTTGACCGTTCTGATGAGCGACCCGCTCACGCCCCAATCTAGACTCCGCACAGAACGCGACGATCGACCCACCGACGCCACAGCTCCTATAATACCTAAAGCTATCGTGCATAGTCGCATCGCGTCTTCAGATGTCGACGCGTTCGTCATCGCGTACTCCAAACAGTCTGTACCTACGCGATGAACTTCCGGGTCCATGCTTAGTTCCTTCGTATCGATTCGCTTCGCGCCATCGTCCTCTTTGCGCCCTGCCGCATCTCTAAACTCAAGCTTGAGTGTGGCGAAAGGTTTTGCAACTAAGTGAAGATCGTCCACGCCTCGCAAAAACTCTGAATGCTCTTCATCGGGCACTTCTAGCCACGCACGACGCGTCATATCGTCTATCCAAGGTTTGTGAGAGCCAGCGATGAATGAATTCTGGATCGCCGATTGCACACGCAACAGCGCTAAATCGTACGAAGACGTCACATTTGCGCGACGCCCGTAGAATGACATTCGATCGTCATTCTTTTGCGACAGTCCACGAATTAGCCACTTAAAATAATTGTCATAAGAGCGACCCGCCAAGACGTGATCACACAGCCCGATGGACGCCACCGCACCCACGAGCTCCAGCGTAGCCAAACTTGGAATCTCAGCAAAATCAAAGATGCTGAGCAACCAGAATTTCTGTCTCAATAACGACGGGTGTACGAGTCTATGACTGATCATGGCCGCAAAAAGTAAAAGCACATCGTTCGTTAAGCGAACGTCGGATAGATGCGCTGGAAGCCAGTAGACGAGACAATTCGTCACATCCGTCCACAATGCTAGCGTTTCGTTGTGCATCGTGCCAGCGATTTCCTGCAAGCATCGAATCAACCAGATTGCGTGAGCCAGGGCTTTCATGTCTGACATGCTTCCTTGAGAAAATATTTCGCTCAACGCGTGCAACAGTCGTTTCGCGCAACCAGCTAGCTCTTCCTTCGTTAACGCGGCGCTGTGCCGTTTCAAAAGCAAGCAAAACACGGCGCTCCAGCAACCACTGTCATTCAAAATCTTTGATAGTATGCGTTCCACGGGTCTTTCGTTCCGCGCGCGCTTCGGCGTTCGCTCACCATCGTACAAACACGCTCCCGCAATTGATTTCTGTTGCTTCAAAATCATGACCAAGTCTGCGAAGAGCTCAAACAACAACTTTTGCGGCAATTTCACTTCAAATCTTTCGGCGTTGTCGCCGCCTATGGATCTGTCCGAACCAATCTCATCGATCTGTCTTGCAAGCAACTCGACGAGAAATTCAGCGCCGCCATCACTCACTACATCTAAATTGACGTGCACGTGGCAGTATTTAATCAGTTCCTCTTTCAAGCGCTTGTCACGTGCGTTTCCCTTGAGAGCCCACGAGAGATACGGCGCGACACTCTCGTGAAGCGAAGCCATGCGCGAACTCACGTCCAAGCTCGTCTTCAGAAGAAAGCTGTTCATCGCAGAAACAATCATAGCGGGTGTACGTCCATCCTCGTGCATATCTTGAAATATTTCTTTGAACACCTCAAACAAACCGTTTACCGCGTTCGTTGACAAATCAAATGGGCAGTTGCGCAACAACAAATTGAATGCCGCCGCGCCACGGTACCGCTCCTCCTTCTTTTCACCGTTAATCACTTCACCGCGATACGACGCAAGATTAGAGGCAAAGTACTGAATCAATCCCTCGATCACGCTTTGCTTCGCCCGCGAGCAATACTCTGGCGCGACGAGCAAATTGGTGCGCAATACGTGCACATAATCGACGACAAAATTCACATCTCCCGTTTGTAAGACGTAAAGCACGTGCGCAAACATCTTGCCCGCGCGCCGAATTAACGGCGCCGAAAGCCCATTCGTCTTCTTTCTTCCCTCAGCAGCCGTCACCAATTTTCTTAACAAAGACGTCGCGTTCTTGTCCACCACGCGCTTCTCGTCCTCCAACTCGCTCGTCACGCACACCATCACCGAGCTTATCAATCCCGCCCACGTGCGCTGCACGTCACCGCTTCCCGTGGAATCATACGCTCTCGTGCCTAAGTCGAGCTGTTTCACGAAATCGCTCGACTGCAGATGAAGCAACAGCGTCTTGACGCCATCCTGTTTGGATTACTCGCGCGCGCCGTCAGTCATCTTTCGCATCGATGCCCGCACGTTTGCGCGTCCGCGCGCGTCATCACCGACGCAGACGGTCGAGCGCGGTCATTCGAGACGCACCCGTCGCTTTCGAAGCCCATCGCTTCGCAAGGCGTCGTGCAGGGCAGCGATGTCATCCATCGCGCGCGTCGCGTCTCGGAACGGATTCGCCGCGCGCGCTACCGCTGATGAAGGCGGCGGCGGCGGCGCGCGACGATTGAATAGTTCGTGTCGCGTGTTCGTTCGCGCCCGGTCTACGCGGCGCGCATCACGTCTCGCGGCGCGCGGCGCGCGGTCGCGATTTGAAGTTTGAGCGTGGCTGTCGCGCGTGGCTGTCGAGGCGGGGAGAAGCGTCGCAGTTTGTCGTGTTTGCATCTACATGTATCAAAGTTACTCGAATCTATCAAAGCCAGGGACGCCATCCGCTCCACGCGACGGCTAAGAGTTCTGGGTTGGTCGCTAAGTCTAATAACGCACGAATTTGATGCTCGACGTCGGTGCATTTCTTCGCGGGCGGCGCAATCGCGCCGACGAGCGTCTTGCGTAAATCTGCCCAATGTGCGGAATTCTTGTGCTTTGATTCGCACTCGTCGACGACGACGAGGGCTGGATTGTCGAGTTCTAATTTGCCCCACGCGCGAGTGATTCTGTTCTGGATGTGTGATTGCGTACCTGCACTCAAGGATTCGCGTTCCCAATCGATTAGGGGATCGCGAAGGAAAATGTCCATCACGCCCTTGAGAAGAGTTGAGCCGTCCTGAAGCGCCTTCATAGTTCGGCACATGTCCGTTTCCAGCCACGTACGCGCGTTCATTGGAGAGAGAACGTCAAGAAGAGCTGAAGTCGCCCTGAATGGAACGAGTTCAGGAATCGGAAGAGCGTGTGTAGCGGTGCCAAAGGCATACCCAAAATCGATGTGCACCAACTCTCCCGTCGATATATCGAGAAGGATATTGTCCAGATGCCTATCGCCTACTCCAGCAACGTAGCCACAAATGCTGGAGGATGCCAAAGATGTCGCAAATGACTGCCTCATCATGACGAAGGCTTCTGCGCTGCCTGCGGCAGTAAACAAAATCTTCCTCAGAGCATCTGGCGACGTCGTCGCCGATTTCAATCGCTCGAGTATAGCCAACGAGTCGTCTTTCGATGCTTTGCCTATCGCACTGAGGTAGTCGCTGTGTGTCGTCGCTTCTGCGTGTGCAGATTCTCGTTTTCGCTTGCCAAGTCCCGTCGCGCGCTCTTTAATCCATCGTTGATGTTCAACGAATGCAGTCACATTCGCTTCTTCAACAGGCTTATTCAGAAGCCGAAGCAGCGGCGAAGTTTTGCGCAAAAATTCAATCAAACCGGTTCGATTAGATAAAGGGGAGACATGGAAAGTCCGAACCTCTAACCCCCTACCACGAGACTCCGTATTAGAGGCCAAGAGTCCGTTCATCGCTCTGAATAAGCGCTGAATGCGCTCGTCTTGACGCAAGTCCTCTCCACCCTTCACGATGAACTGATAATCTCTGCCATCGCTTCCTCTCATCGTTATTTTTTTTGGTCGCTGCTTGGATTCGAAGACCTGTACTTCGGGTGCAAATCCCATTATGGTGACGTGTCGTTCCATATCTGGCGGCGCATTCACGTCGTCGTACTGCCCGGGAATTTCCAGGGCAGTTGAGACTCCGGTAAAGTTCGCATAGCTCGCAAACCATAAAGAGAAATCGCTAAGTCGGATTCTTGATGCGTTGTTCAGGCCCGGGAATTCTTTGACCCAGTTTGCGACGATTTGAGCTTCGGCATGTTTCAACGCGGCGTTCACGCTCGTTTTCTCCCTGCGCGCCGTGGCAATCGCGCTCGTTAATAATGGTGACGCGATTTCAACGAACCGTTTGTTTATCAAGCCCAACAACGGATCTTCTGTGTTTGTCAAATCTGAAATCATGTCATCGATAATATTGCTTGCGGCGTTCACGTCGTGCTGATACTCGCGAAGTTGAATTTGTTGACGCCAAAAATTCAATCGATTCGAAGGGAAATCCAATAGCTCCATACCACGATTGAATCCATCGTGTAGCGACGAAGCGAGCGAAAAGTTCATCCTTTCACTTATATGTTTATCCATCGTTTCTTTGATGAGGTTGAAGTGCGGTCGTACGGCCGCAGGATACTTTGACACTAATCTTTGTACCAACGGCGCAGCGACCTTTCGAAGATTCAGGTCGGAAACCATCGATAAAAGCTGCGGAATCCAATCCAAAAATAACCAAGTCGGGACGCGTAAGAGTGTCTGACTGTAGTCGCGAGCGTCGGAGCAAGTTTCTCTGAGCAAGGTCAGAAGTCGAGGTAATAGATGACGCGCTGATGTAGATTTATGCGTGCCGGAAGCCGCCAATGCCTTCAAAGTGTGTAGGATGAAGACTTCTGCAAGACTCGATGCGTCGTTCGCACTCGATGCCAGCCAACCGTTTAATGCTTCTGCACATTCAGTCGATACAGAAGTTTGCACGTATTCACCGTGCAGCTTTTTTAGCGCTGTGTCGCAAAAGTGAGCGAGTCTCAACGACGCCTCGGACGCCTGCGCTGCATTTGTGCTTCCTTCTGCAACAGAGATATAAGAATTGATCGCCGCGATGCCGTTGCTGAACGAATCATCGTCGCGAGCACTCGCTAAGTGCTCACAGAATTGCGCTTCTAAGATGGTCAAGCTCATTTTATCGTCCTCCTGCCATCGATCTTCACTCTGCAACTTTCGGCACATTTCCAACGATTGTTCCATGGCGGTGTTCGTACCCATCGACAGCTTGAGCTTAAACACGGCTTCATGAAGTCTCAGATCCTCGGGCGCGCCTGTCTGTACCACACTTTCGATGTATTGTCGCAAGAACTTGCGAGAAAGAACCACTTGACCGACTTGTCTCAGACCGTCGGACGCGCGTAGAAACATTTCAGTCCGCATCGTCGCAATAGAATCTGTGCGAATTTCTGGGATCACGCTTGCAAGCGTGCCCAGCATCCTGGAGCGAAAAGTCACGACGCGTTCCCAAACCTCAGACGCATCGTACGCAGCCGAAGGCCAACGTGTTTGCCATTTGCTTTCGAGTTGATTGACGATAGATTCCGCTTTCTTGATGTCCATATTCTTCAGCTTGCGAAGTCCTGTCTTCAGTTCGTCAATCGTGCGCAATGTTTCGTCGATCTCGACGGCTGGTTGTAAGGCCTGCAGCAGTTTCCGACGAATGGCAACAGATGCGCTACGGGTCGTGCTCCACGAGTCTATGAAGCTTTGGTAAACTTGCTGCAATACATCATGCACCTCACGAGTATCGTCGCCAACACTGTCAGATAGCAGCGCGTTCATCGCAATCTCTACACCGAGATGCTTCTTCAACTTGCGAGAAGACTCCTCCTGCATAAGAACTTTCTTCAAGAATGGCGACCAGTCTTCCAAAGGTTGACGAAGAGCGACTCTAAATGCTGTGCAAATACTAGATCCACCCGAAGCTTCTCCAGGAATGCAAGACAAGTCTTTGAGTTTAAACTCGCCAGTTCGCACGTCCTCGAGATGTTTTCCAAGTTCGTCCCATTCTCCGAGCCGCTCGGCGCAGCGAAAAAACTCGTGTTTCAAAAACTCGCGCTCTCGCGGAGATCGATCAATTTCATCACTCAATAAGTCTTTGTACGCTTGCACGGCATCTCGCACATTGCCAGCCATCTCTTGTCGAATTGCACACATCGTCTCCTCCTGGTGAGGAAACGCATTCACAAACGACAGCAAAGCGGCGTCGTCGTAACCGAGCGATCTGCATAGTTTAGCCAAAGCTTCCCAAGTCTGTGGTGACTGATCACCAGACGTGATCATCGACTCCATCGCGATGATGCCACTCGATAAACTTCTACCGCGTGTCGCGAGTCGAACGATGTGGTCGACAGGAATTTCCGCGGCTTGCGGGATGACTTCACACAAGGAAAGGATGAATCGAACGAGCGACGCATCGCTGCCTTCAATGTTTCCGACAAAATCTTTCAGCGGTTCTGCCACGATCGCCATCGCTTCCTTTGCTGGGCGTGCATCATTTTGGTCTTTTAGAATGAATGCAAACTCATGCTGTGCTGAACTCGCGAGCTCTCGGAGAAGCGTGCATGCGACTGCCGAATCGCGTTCGGCGCAGAGGAGGAAAGGCGCAATCAATTCGTGGCACGATATTTTTACGTCAGGTAAGTCACCTGTCCTGTAAGATCGAGTCAACTTGACGCTATTTTTCAACTCTTCGACCAGAAAATCGTCGATCTTCTTTTTGTTGGCTCCAATGTCAAGATTTTGCGCAATCTCGTGGAACGCACCAAAGCCTTTGACGCGCTCTTGCGACTGCAATACTTTCGCTAGCTCGTACGTAAGCGAGGTCGCGATCGTTGGTTCACCACGTGCACGTTGCGTGAAGTTTCCCAATATTGTTGAGAGTACGACGCTTCGCTTTTCATCCGCAGCCGAGTCTTGCGCTTGAGTCGAAAACAAAGGAGCCATGGTTTGAGACGCTCCACGGCGCAACGAATCCAGCTTCATCGAAATGAACACGCACTCCGATAGGTCATTGTCAATTAACGGAGCCCTTGACGCCGGATTCATCTCTTGTACCGCAAACAAGAGTCTGCACGCTGCAGCGAGCCATAAACTCTCAACTTTCGCGTGAGGAATCAATTGGAGGGTGTCGTGAAGACGCGTGACCAAGTTATCAAATTGCAGCCGCTTGTTCCAAAATTGTAAAGCTGTTTGTTGACAAGTCACGCTTACGGGATCAGCAAGAGCTCGTAAAAGTGGACCTTGCAACGACGATTCATTCATGAGTTCAGGATACGTCTCCGCGACGGCAATGCACAAGTTTGTATGCGATTCGCGAACTTTGACAGCACTTTCCATCGACACTGCATTATCTGCTTCAACCAGAGCATTCTTCCACAGCTCGACATGATTTGCGTCTCTCTGAGTTCGTGTGATTGCCTGAGCGCCGCGCGTGAGCGCTTCGAAAAGTATAATCATGACTTCACGATCCCGCTGCTTCAGTAGAGAACCAACGAACGGCAATAGTCGATCGTATGTCCATTGTACCCGTTCTGGTCTGTGATCTCTCGTCAAAATCAGCAGCGCCACGCACCGCGGTTCGCCCCAGAGTGTGTCAAGACGTGACTGTATCGATGGTGCGAATCCAGCATCGTGCACAAAAGATGGACAACTTATCGTGATTTGATCAAGCGTGTTCAGTAAGACGTCGTCGCTCACACCTTTTAACTGTTTTTGCAAGGATTTGTGCCATCGAGTTTGTGCGACACCGCCATCAATTTTCATGATTCTACCAAGTAACGACGCAGCAAGCGTTAGCAAACCCTTACGAATGCCTTTATCGATAAAACTCAACAAAATATTCAAAAGAGGTGACGGTATTTCTTCGTCAATTTTCTTCCCCTGAGCAGTCGTGATGAAAACACTCGTGTCGCGAACGCACATTACTGGTGCTTCAGCGTTGATTAATATCTCGACGAGTTTAATAGCGAATTTCTTGCGAAGCAAACATACTTTCACGAGACTCGTGTTTCTCGAGTCTTTTGGCGTGCACTCAAGATGTTGTTGCACGTGATTTATCGAACTTTGGAAGCAATGCGACGTAGGTGTACCAGTCATTCGCGCGGTGTCACGCAAACGCGAGAACAACTTGCTGCAGAGTTTGAGATTCTCTCTGAAGATGTCTTCGTTCCTTGAGTACCCACTCTTAATGACGAGCTCGGTGGCCTCCAATAAGCACGGTTTTGCTTCCTCGAAGTTCGAAGACCACAAGTTATCGCACTCCAACGCGATGTTCATAGTTTTTCGCAAAGGTGTCGACACGTACGCGACATCAGATTCCTTCGTGATTTCAATCATCGCGGAGAGAAGTGCAATCATAACGTCCGAGTGCGCGGCCAGGAACGATGGCTGCGTAATCAAAACCGTCATGCCGACATCACCACAGGACTCAGATGTGAGATCATCGTTTAATCTAAGTAACGCCTTGACGACGAGAAGTTTGACCGAAGCCAAAACCGCGGGAGAGTACAGCAGACACGAAACCATTTCCAAAAGTTGCATCTCCGGTCGCAAGCCACTTGCATCGCCCGTCAAACCGCGCGTTACGGCGAGCTTTAGCATCTTGAAGACGCCATCAGACACCGGGTGAGCCTCAAGTTCGTCTCGCGGGGTGCCTTTTGGATGGTCGTCTTGTTGCGCAATATCTTCGTCGTCGAGATTATCATTCTCGACAGTATCAGGCGGTTTCAGGGAGTACATCGCCGCAAGATTTGAAGACAAAGTGAACGATTTGAGCCGTGTAGTACTCGAGTCCGCTTTCGAGTCCCGTTGAGCTCGTTTCACTTCCATTGTCGCCTCAAGTTCCACGCGTTTTTTCCGGTCGACAAGATTATTCCATGACGCAACGTTCTCGAATAACTTGGCGTAAAACTTGATATTTGTCTGTGTGCAGGTGAGCAGCGACGCAAAGACAGAAAATGCCATTTTTGTCGCGTGCAACGCGATACTCTCTTGACCTAACAGCGATTTACTGGCCGTTCCGTGTCCACTGAGTTCGCTGATTACAGCTTTTGAAACGAGAGCATTCAGTTTTGGAATTTGCACGCAAGGTCCATCCATCACCTCTTGCTTCGTGCACTTTGAGTACATCGCAGATAAGACACCGAAAGTCCTTAATCGCAACAGGATATCAGTTTTACCGCCACCGATATCCTGCGCGATCGCTTCTGAATTATCCGTGAAAAACGCCAAGACTTGCGCGGGGTCGCTCGACGACAACAGTTTCGGAAGAATGCGACACACGGCGAGCGCGCGAGACTCAAACGCCACATGTTCATCCTCTGCGATGAGCCACATCCGTTGCGCTACAGCAGCATTCCATCGTATTTCCGTGACGTCTTCTTGCAGTAAAAGTGACTTTGAATCTGAATCATCGTAAAACGGAAGAAGCGCAGCAATCAGCGATGGTGCTTGGTACGTGGAAAACGCTTGTTTGAAGGCTTTCACTGTTGATGGAAAACGTCTCTTGAACGTGGTTGAATCACATCGCTCTTGAACGACCATATTTTTCAATGAATCACTCAAACTCTTTTCCAGCGCATCGCGAGATGATTTTGACATGTTAATTCCTTCCAAGATCTCAGCAGCGATCATGACGGCATCAACTTGCGAACTCAGAGAGATGCAGTCGCAACGCACGCACCGCATCAGGCCAGCCATAACAGTTAAAAAGCTCGTGTAACTGTCCTCCGATGCAATCGACTCGTAGCTCGGTCCAAGCGTTCGATTTAGCTTCACCGCGGCGCGAAGGATTGCCAAAAATCGTTGATGACAGGTATTTTTCACGATGGCAGAGGCGTCTTCGTGATCCTCGTACAGATGACGCAATTGCGACATGTTCTTTTTCAGAGTGGCCAGTACACATCCTCCATCCAAACTTCGAGTTTGCTCCGCGTTTTCCTTTGGAATGGAGAGCCCAATCACACTGACGATGATGTCGGTGGCGACGGCACCACTGGGTGATTGAACGTCCGTCCCTGCGACTTCGAACAATTCACACGCATAATCGTCGAATGAGTATTTGCATGCGCGCACGATGGGTTCTCGGTAATTGCGATAGAATGTCTCACCGAGTTTCGCATCTGAATCTTCGACCTCTCTGTCGAAAAGAAGGCAAAGAAGAGTACTAGGGGCTATGTTAAGATGCAGACAAAGCTGCATGACGACTTGGCCGACCACACGCTGAGGAGGATTCGCGTGGAACAAATTACGCACAACTGTCGCCGCGCGACGAGTCAGATTCTTTGCGGATGATTCACCTTCCTTTGGTAGAATGCTGCGGAGTACGAGCACATTCGCGAGCTTGCGATATCCGTCGGTGAGTCTTTGTGCGGCTATGCAACCTTGTGAACTCTCCAAATTGATCGCACCGAGATCAAACTTTGGTAGCGCAATCAGTCCTCTGAGACACGCGACTGCTTCTTCCCCTAGCCGCGCGATTTTGCTCGAACCATGATCCTTCGTAAGCGTTCGCAGAAGCTGCGCCGCAGCGGGCGTAAGGTATTTGCGACTAGAATCAGCGTCATTGGCGATGTTTTGCGGGTAAAAGATGGATGACGATATCAGCTTGATCACGCGTCTGTTGCCATTTTCTTGCAGTGAGGAGAGCGCCAAGAGCGCTTCCTTATCGCCACCACTCCACGGAGATTTCAAAACACTGTCAAAGAGAACCAAAATTTCGCGAGCTAAATGAC
>Ga0222715_10000688_pt1 | contig 33736 bp, 36 predicted proteins | sample C33_9DmetaG_FD_165056 | JGI IMG/M metagenome (GOLD analysis project Ga0222715, IMG submission 165056) | Estuarine water microbial communities from San Francisco Bay, California, United States - C33_9D | ecosystem: Environmental > Aquatic > Marine > Unclassified | place: USA: California...
TGGTATTCGCCGAGACGTTTCCACGCACCGTCAAAACGTTTGATCCCGTGTCGAGAACGCTCAAATTAGAACCGATATCCAAATTGTTTGTCGGCGCCGTATTGGCGATCCCGACATTCGAAGACGTGACGAACGCTGTATCCACGTTTGTGAATTGCACCGTGTTCGACGTCGTGTTTCCTTGATTCACGATCGACTCGAGTGTCGTCGCGATGTTTGAGAGAAGACCCCCGTCCCCGACGAAGTGTGCACCGGCCGTCGCGACGATGTTTCCACTCGCTTCGAGTGCAGTTGGTGTTGCGTTAAAGTACACGATATTCGACGTCGCGTTCCCGTTGATGATGATCGATTCAAAATCGGTCGGAATGTTTGTGAGTTGAGAACCGTCACCCACAAAGTACGCACCCGTATCAGCCACGATATTTCCACTCGCGAGAATTGAGGTATCCACATTCGTGAATAGCATGGTATTCGACGTCGAGTTGCCTTGATTGACGATCGACTCGAGCGTCGTCGCGATGTTCGAAAGCAAACCACCATCCCCGATGAAGTGTGTCGCCTTCACATTCGATGCCACGTGTAATTGTTCTTGTGGAATGATCGTTCCGATGCCGACGTTCCCATTGAGGTGCGAGATCGTCGAGGCGTTTGAAATCCACGTGATACCACTCGTTCCCCTGATCTTGCGAACTCGGTGATAGTTGGTACGAATACCGGTGACACCGAGGAAACCGGAGTATCGTCCGATGTAGGAATCTGTGTTTTCAGTGATTTGATACGAAAATTCAAGCTTACCATTCATGCTCAATGTGATGTAGCCACGATTGAAGTTAATGACCACCTTGTTCCACGACGCATCTGGAATGACAGAAATGGTCGCATTCGCGACCTCGGAACCTTGATAATACAGCACCGCCTTATTCGCCGGACTACCCCCGTAGAATTCGGAGATGGCGAGTCGGTATCCACCGTGATTACCCACGGTCGTGGGAGCGCTGGTATTGAAAAAGCAAAACGAGAGGCTTTCACCACCATCACCACCACCCTTATAGTGATCGAATTCCATCGTCCACGAGTTTGGCATTTGAAGTGGCCAGTACGCGTAGCCGGCCGTGTTCGTAGACGTCGCGGTCAGTTCAATATAATTACTCGACGTGCTTCGAGATGCAGTTCCGCCGACCGTTCCACTGAACGTCGTCGTCGATACTTGGTCGTCGTACAAGAGCACCGAATTGTGTGTGATGGGATTCGCAGCCGCATCGACACCCTTCGTACCTTGAATGTCCACCTTATATTGCGGAGAAGAAGTACCGAAACCAGTGTACCCACCAGTCGACCCGAGGTTGATATGGTTCACGTTACCAGATGTCGCGATGACACCCCCGGCACCAGACGTTTGAATTCTGAGATCGTAATCATCAGAAAACGGTCCTTTCATATCCATGGTGACACCCGACGGGCCACCGATTTCTAATTTTGCTAAATTGGATGTCGATTGAAGAACGACACCGGCGTCTGGGCCGTACACGTGAAGCCGATCGCTCGGCGCATCCGTACCCACACCGACATTACTCAACGTAGACAGAGACGTCGTGACATTCACCCCCTGAACCTCAATTTGAGGAACTCTCAAGGTAGCGTTCGTCACGTCGAGAACACCATCCGGAGTTTCTATTGACATTTAATATACCCAAAGAAAATTTAAGTCGAGATTATCACCTGATATAAAGTTTTCAATCGATATCTAGATATATGTCGACTGGACTTATTGGTCTCGGTGCGATGGGATATAATCTCGCACTCAATATCCAGCGAACGAATGATCTTCACGTGTGTAACCGTTCAAAAGATAAAACAGCCGCGATCGCGCGAACGAGCCCGAGAATTATTGGGCACGATTCTGTGGTAGAGATGGTATCTAAGATGAATAAACCGCGAAGCATCATCACGATGCTTCCACATGGTGACGTCACGGATGGAGTCGTGTCCCTTCTGACGAAGGTGATGCAACCTGGTGACACGATCATCGATTGTTCGAATGAATTTTACAATTCGTCGCGTGTGCGTGGAAACTTTTGCAATTCGAGACATTTGGAATATCTCGGTGTTGGTATGTCTCGCGGTGCGCTGTGTGGTCCAGCCTTGATGATTGGTGGTAAAAAAGATGTATTTAATCAACACCGTGAACTATTTGACTCTTTTTGTGACAATGTGGTGTACGTGGATCAGAATTATGATTCTGGACACTTTACGAAAATGGTACACAACGGTATCGAATATGGAATGCTTCAGGGATTATCGGATGTTTTTTCATATTGCAATCAAGATCAAAAGGAAATGCGAGACATCGTCGAACTCGCCAAAGATACCGATATCGACGGATATCTCTTGCGATCGTCACTTAATGTGCTCACGGATTACATGATCCATGAAATCTCTGACGTGGCGTCGATGAACAATACCGGACTCTGGTGCGCACAACTTGGCCTGGAGTACGGTGTACCGACACCGACGATTACGGCGGCCGTGCAAGCGAGAACGACGAGTCGCTACGCGAAATCACTCGAAACGCATCAGAGTCAAAATTTATTTTTGAGTGCTGACATCGCACTGGACGCATTACGCTTCGTGTTCGCGATGTCAATCTCCGAGGGATACGAATTGGTCAGCACGCGCAATATCAAGAGAAAGAAGGTCATGAAAGCGTGGTCAAAAGCAACGCTGATCGAGTGTCCACTTATATCGGGTGATTATCTCGCGGTTATGGATGAAACCATCATCGGTGCGAGAACATTTGTGATGCACTGCGTTCGATCCAGAATTCCCTGTCCGGCCATTCAGGCTGCGGTGTCCCACTACGATTTCATCCACCAGCGCAGAACATCAATGAACCTTTTAATGGCACAGCGCAACTATTTTGGACAACATGCCATCGAAAATGTTTGATTATAATAAATGATCCATGCATACGCCATTGGGCTCTCCATCATACTCGGGACACTGTTTTACGAGATCATGGAGCGTTCGATTCCTACGAACGCGAATTGTAGTTACATGGCCTCTCCGGTCACGGATTATTTGGCATTCCTTTGGGGATTCATAGTGGTCTATTATGGCATTACATATAACAATCCTATTCTAACCGTTCTCGGATCCACTGTGATCGTCGAGCACGTCTATCAATATCAAAGAAAATAAGCAATTTTACAAATCTGAATAAAGAGTTGTAAAAATGCCCTATATGGGACTCGAACCCATGACTTTAGCGTGCCTTCATTGGGTATGACCCCACTCACTATACATGATGTATAAGCACTACACTCTAACCAACTGAGTTAATAGGGCTCCCACTCACGTAAAGTGTGACTCCTCCGCTGAGAATCGAACTCAGATGACCCGGTTAACAGCCGGGTATAATAACCATTATATGACAGAGGATTAAGTCCAGCCTACAGGAATCGAACCTGTGACGGGCGGAGCTTTGCGCGATTAGTGAATAGTTATACAAACTACAATCCGCTGCTCTTCCAACTGAGCTAAGGCTGGGGAGCTTCCACCTGGATTTGAACCAGGGTCATTGGATTCAAAGTCCAAGGTGATGACCACTACACTATAGAAGCTATATCATCTACTTGTTGTTTATCTTTAAGCTCGTTTACATATTTAAAGTGGTAAAGTATCAATGAAAAAATTCCAGCAGAAATGTTCGTGATCGTCATCGGAATGATGTTATAATGTATGGAATAGATTAATGCTAACATACTCGCGATGAGATTTAAATGTAAAAACGCGTAGTTTATAGCTTTTGCATCCTTATTTTTGTACACATGCATCACCTCGGGTACAAACATAAGACATATTAAAATAGAACTTAAAAGACCCGCCACATCGATCCAGGTATTCATACTTACAGATAAATAAATTCTTACGTTTAAGTAGGATGTATTACGCACTTCTTATTTTATTTGTGATCGCCGTGATTATTCTTTGGGAAACCAGACAGAAGAAAATCACATTCAAGTCGTTTTTACTCACGACCAGGAATTCGAAAGAGCGTCATGACAGCTTTTTAGAATCGTATGATACACGAATTCCCCTCGAAATCATCTATAGCGAAGACACCAGAAAGCCCATCGTGGCACAAAAGTTTAAAAAACTCATCGACGATGACTATTATAAAAAGGCGATGAAGTTATATTTTAATCCGCGCATGCTTCGACCAGATATTACGTATTTCAATTTGGGGGCCATTGGATGTTACATGGGGCACCTCGAATTTCATCGACGCGCGGCGAGTCAGGGTCTTAAATATGCCGTGATTTTTGAGGACAACGTCATCATCAAGAGTAAGCGCGTATACGAAGAGATACAAAAAGTTATCGACGAAAAGGGAGATGACTTTGAAATGTGTTTCTTTCATTGTCTCTCGAGACTTCCCGAATCGAAGGAGGGCGATCTCGAAAAGGTACGATGGATTTCGAGTACGAAATGCTATCTCGTGCACGTACCAAACGTGCAAAAATATCTCGATGAATTTTTACCGATGAATAATCACGTGGACATGAAGCATGAAGATCTCATAGCAAAGGGCGCGCGTATTTACTATAAGGATCTGAGACATTGCATGATCATAGACAGAACACACAGAAGTACGATCGGTCACAGTAGACATGGAAATGACGATTTCTTTTCAAAGCAATATCCCCATCTTAAAAAGAGTCGTGTGCTCATCCCCGGATACTGATTACAAAATATATGGATGGCGTTGTCGCTCATCATTCGTTCGTAAAAACTGTGTCAATGTGAGAATAATTACCATCACGAAAATACTATCTTCTATGTCACGCGTGGAGGCATAAGACACGAGCCACAGCGTAAACGCACGCACGAATGTATTTTCTGTAAATTTCCGAATACGCTTTGGACGTTCGACGATGCCCGACGCACCAAAAAGAGAATGCAACATTATCAATATACCGTACACTGATGAAGTATTAATCACCGCGTTGACTCTGGGAATGTAGTCAAACTTGTAATGCATACCCAGACCAATCATAGAAGATAGCAACAGAATCATGAGTACGAGGGGGTTATTAAATGCCGACATATACTTTATGTAAATATTATTTTCTAAAAGACTATTAAATGACGGGACACTTGTACACGTACGTTACACATAACGAGAGGTATTTTGGTAGTCTTTTAGATTCGTGCAGACAACTGAACATAGATCCTGAGGTACGAGGTTTTGGTCAGCGATGGGAAGGTTACGTGAAGAGACACAGAGATCTTCTTGAATTTCTCGAAACTCTGGATGATTCCGATATCGTCATAAACGTCGATGGATTTGATACCGTTGTTCTATGTCCAATGACTATCATCATGGAACGCTTCAAGGCACAAAAATGTGATGCACTCTTTTCGATGACGGCAGATAATGGAAACATGTTCCAATCATACGTGCAATGGAAACTTGGTTTTTACGGTGAAAAGGCAAACGCCGGTATGTTCATGGGCTATGCATTCAAAATGAAAGAAGTGATTCGTCGAATACTCAATGACACTGAAAAATATAACGATCAAATCGTCGTCAATAAGTTTATACATAAAGATCCCATGATAAAGATCGATACGAATCGAGAAGTGTTTTGTAACATTCTAAACCTGGGTGGTACTCATGTTGAGAATGGAGTGTTTAAATACAGAAATACACAACCATGTATTTTGTCCGCACCGGGGTGTGTGGATCTCCGAGGACTTTTCAAAGAGCTCGCTATAGCACCCACACCATTCGAATGCAACGCGTCACAGAGGATCAAAGAGTATTATAAATATTTTATGTTTGAAATGCTCATCGCAATGCTCGCACTAGCGTATCTTTATACGCTACGAGTAAATATGAAAAAATGACGAACGATATGAGTTGTGTCGCATCGTATAGATTAGAGCACTTCGTGCATCGCTTAAATGTGATGACGACGTCTTTTGGCCTTTTTTCTTCTGGAACGTCTTCCACTTTCGTCGGACTGAGACGACGCACAACTTCCCGTGCGACGAAAGCGATTGTATATAATTTAAGCGAACCCATCATAGGTAATTTCAAATAAATAGCGTTGACTATAGTTAAAAATACAAAAAATTCAAAATCACCCCAATATCGAAACGTAAATCCTTCGAATGTATTGAAAAATAAACGCGCACCGGTGGCCAGGCCCGCGAATGTGAGTGCCTCCATGTCTTACACTATCTCGAGATAATCTTTGAAGGACACGATGCCTGTGGCCCCTTTGATGAAATCACGTTCAGTCTGTGCGTGTATGAACGCTTCGTTTGCCATTCGATTCGCCAATATGTTATCGTAGACACACGGCTCTCGATCGCGAATTAGATAACTCGGCTTCAAAATCTTTGTTTCCATATCGAGGCCTTTCACTATACTTTCATAATCACACGCTTGAGAAACGACGACCACGACGTGTCCCTGTGACAAAAACTTGTTTCGAATTTCAAAATCGAAATCATTATTCATCGCTTCGGGCGTCATCACGACATCAACTTTCGAGAGACGTGCAAGTGACGAATACATCGCAAGTTTACCAGATTCCTTTTCTGGTGTTTCCAAAAAGACCACACTGTTTGTACTGGACGACTCCGTGTACACACAATCGATATATCTCGCAATTTCTTGAACTGCAGTTTGAAACCCAAGAGATTCAATCTTTGGAATGTCGTCGTATATAGACTTTGCGATACCGATGATATTCGTGTGAATGTGTGGATGTTGACTCATATTGGCCGCATCTTTCATCGACCCATTTCCACATATGCAATACAACCGATCGAATCCATCAAGATATTTCGTGGCGTTGTCGATGATCACACCGTCATACGATGTTCGAAGAATGGTTCCGGCACCTTCATTTAGATCGTCAGTGTTGATGCGAGATTTCATGTTGTAATTCACACCACGAAAACCTTCGTTGAAACCGTATACACGATTTCCTTGCCTCTTTTCATGAAGAGTGATCGATCGAATTACCGTGTTCACCCCGGGACACACACCACCAGCAGATAAAATTCCAATGTTCATTTATAATACATGATAGTCTTACTTTTAATTATCGTTTTGTTCTTGTATACAATCGAACAGTATGCATCGGTGTCATACATTCCAACACTTCAAAAAGATGGATTCATCATCCTAGAGAACCCGTCGAAGAAGGAAGTACTCAGACGACTTCCCAGTGGATATGTGTTTCTGGATTATACGTACTCAATCGAGGGATGCACACTCTCGACGTTTCACAGAGACGTGACTTCGAGTCAATATATTTTCAAGACGAAACATCCAGTCTACACGTTCATCACATACGATTACATGGGTCCGGCGCTCACCGTGTGCCCGGGAAGTCACAAGACAACACCGTTCGTATTTTCAAGACCTGTCATCGTGGACGCGAATTCCGTATTGTTCAATTGTGACGTCGTGCACGCGGGATCGCTGAACCCCGAAAAGAAACCACGACGAGCTGTGCAGTATAAGATTGCACACGTGAGTGACTTACCAAAGTTGAAGCATCTCCAGGGAATCAAAAAGGTGAAGCGTGGCGATTGTTCGAATCACACGATCAACACACTCTATCGAAAATTGTCACTCATATTTTCATACGTTATCAATCATCACATGACACCATACTTACAAAACAGGGAAAGTAGTCTCCTTTGTAAGTTGATCGGTGAAGAGAGATGTTTCTATAACACCTAGAGGGATTCCATTCGGGACAGATCGTCGATGTCTCGACTCTTCCGTTTGACAGCCGTGAGTGCGCCCAACCACCGCGTAATGGCACGTTGTCGACCGAGTGTCGATGACGTCTCATCACTCACGATGATGCTCAGTCCATTACACACATCGGGTTTATTGACTTTATCTGGAAATTCGATATTAAATCCCCGAATGGACACGGCGGGAATGTCCGGGGCGTCTACAAGAAGACGATCAAACTCTTCTCGGCACTTCTTCATGAATTCGACGACACACGTTCGGTCTTTTGTCTCAAGAGACAATTCCATCTGTATATTCCTATAAAACTTTGAATATTGTATACACATCGCAGAATGTGCTTCGGCGAGGCTCGAACTTTGACTGAATTTAGAAATTGATGTGAGTATACCACCGAGAACGTTCAAAAACGCAAAAAAATATTGAATGATTGTTATTTTTGAACGCGTTTCTGACGATATGTTTTCATTGCCACTTGGGTTGAGTACTGCGAATCCACCCACACCCGTTATGCTCGCGATGACGATACTCGGATATGAAAGGTAGTCATTTTGTCTTTTATAATGCAGCCTGGAATGGTTATGTAACCATCTATATCCCGCGGCGCGTTCCGCCCAGGAACTGAGAAGGTCTACGTGTTTTTGGGTCCAGTGATCGGCTTCGGAATGACCTTCCATTACATAAGGTAAATATTTTATACGAGAAACATACCGATGAATGTCAACAAACAGAGAGTGCAACTGATAATACCGTGAATATTTCTACACGTATTATTTGTTGGCTTAGCGTCCTTTTTTGGTGGACCAAATGTCATCACCATCGGTCCACACAACTTATACTGTGAAAACATCACAGCGAACGATGACATGCAACATACAATGATCAGTATACCAGCGTTCATTTTAAATTACACGTGGATTTTAATCGTGTGGCCTCGGATCTCGCCAGATCATCGACTGCCTCGTTCATTGGGTGTCCATTGTGTGCCTTGACCCATGACCACTCCACCGAACGCATCTCACTTGAGAGTGTGTCGATCTGCATCCATAATTCCTTATTCTTCACATCTCCACCCGACGCGGTTTTCCATCCGTTTCTTTTCCAATTACGAATCCATGCCGTGATTCCATTCTTGACATAATTACTGTCTGTGATCAGTTTTATGTCAAGGATACCCCGTTCTAGACACATTTCCAGAGCTTTGACGACGGCGGTCATTTCCATCGCATTATTCGTGGTGTGTGGAATACCACCACTCATACGGAACTCGGAACATATGACACCCCAACCACCGACCCCTGGATTTCCTAAACAGCTCCCATCTGTGTATATCTCAATCATTGTACGTCTTGTACATATACGTATCCTTCTTTTAACTTTGTATACAAGAGATCGTAAATGTTACCCGTCGGGACATCAGACTGTTCGACGCGCACGAGCTTTTGACCGATCGGTCGCGCATCACCATCGCGCGCTTCTTTTGTAATCCAAAATCCGAAGAATCCGTCGATCACGTATGTATCGCCACGCTTTTGAATACGCGTTTCATTTTCACCCAAAGAGATGTAATATTCATTCACACTGAGACCGTTGTCTAGTACAAGTTCGTCGGTGACTTTGATGCCCATTTACATAAATGAATATAAAAATTTTAAGCTCATCCTGATAAATGGAGCGTCTCGCGTTGTGTTCAAAGGTGTTGTATGATCGTGACATCCTTGAAAAACAAAAACGCATATTGGAACTCGAAAAACCTCGTGTGAAGTTTAAGAATCCACGGGAATGGACGAGATTCAAGAATGACATGTACGACGAATTACGATCAGTCATAAAAGAGTGCATAGAAGACGATGCATTCGAACGTCATCACATGATCTGGCAAGGACTCACATCGAGACAGGAGATGAGGATTGCACTGTGCATCGAAAAACGACTCACAGAACTCACGAAGAATGTAAAATGGGCTCAAGAGATCGCATGGGACACGGTCGTGTACAGCGTGAACGCAATGTTTCAATCGTTTATAAAAACGAATCTATGGGAGACTTTATATCATTCACTGTCTCCTGAGGAGATGAGTGATATCATATATAGTCACATCGTGTGGCAACTAGATGACGATACGCATGCACCCTGTATTTTAGATGACATAGCCACTTATGATTGTCTGTTATGTAGTAAAATAGATGATTATGTTTCCGATGATGGGTATTGTTATGACTGTGAAGACTTCCAGATTACGAACGATAAATCGCGTAAATCACAAACATTAAAGCCGCCAAAATAATCGCCATCGGCGCGTAAATAACCGGATGCCGGCGTTTCTTTTCGAGTTGCATAATTTTATACGATTAGCTTAGATTAAAATTTTATCAGATTAATTTTTATAATATTTAGGTATTATAAAAATTATTTTTTTATATATATATTAAGCGATAATTAGCCTAGTTAGAGAACGCGAGACCGCCCATACCGGATTGGATGCGGAGGACGTTGTAGTTCGTCGCGAACATGTGCATGACTTGCGAATCGGAAACACCGGCCTTCATCGTCACCGCGACTTGAGCGTTATCAATGCGAGAGAAGTTGCACGTACCGGTCGGTTGGTGTTCTTCCGGCTTGAGCGCGAAGGAGTACGAGTAGATACCCGGAACCGGGCAACCGGAGTGGTGTTGGAAGGCTTGGACTTGGTTGAAGTACTTGCCCTTTTGTTCCTTGAAGCGGTCTTGGCCGTTGAGGACCAACTTGAACGTGTCGAGCGGACCGGCAGATTCGGTCGCCGCGGCGCCTTCTTCGGACCACTGCTTCGCGGAGCCATCGGCACCGACCGCGAGGAGCGGAGCACCGGTACCTTGAGTCACCGGGATGTAGCAGTTGGAAGCGGAGATCGCGCTCGGATCGGCTTGGAGCACAACCGCACCAGCCGTCGCCGCGTTGGACGTGAAGTTCCACAATTGGGCGTTGGAGGAGGTACCGTTGTTGAAGGCCCACACCAATTCCTTGATCGGGTGGTTGTAGGACAAGCGAACTTGCTTGGTGGAACCGGCCGTGACCGTGTCCGTGCCAGTGTGTTGCACTTGCTCGATCAGGTATTCATGACCCTTTTGCGCGAAGCGTCGGCGTTCTTCGGTATCCAAGTACACGTAGTTACCCCAGACCTTGAAGGTGGAGCCATCGGTGTACGTGGCGAATTCAGCGCTCAAGTCGAAGTCGATGCGGACTTCGTGATACTGCAACGCGATGAGGGGCAGATACAACCCCGGATTCCGGTTGAAAAAGAAGAGTAGCGGGAGGAAAACCGTACCGGCCGAAGTGGCAACCGGGTTGGTCGTCATTTTACCGTAGTTCGCCTTCTTGGATTCGTCCAAATAAAGTTCGGAGTACAAGCGCCACCAGAGTTGGTAGTGCTTATCGATGCGCTGACCACCGATGGAGAGTTCAACGTTCTTGATCGCACGCTCCGCCACCCAGCAGGAGTCAAGCGCGGCAACGCCGGCCTTGGTGCCGAGGTTAGACGCAGAGACGAGTTCGACGTACATGTCGCCGATCAAGTCACCGTTACGGGCGACCGTCACGGACACGCGGCCGTTGTTCGACGCCGTACCGTTGACGGTTTGTTCAATGTTTTCCATAGCGAAGTTCGTGTGGCGCTTGTAGACGGCCTGGAAGAAGGTAACCTTCGGGTTACCCGTCAAGTAGACGTCTTGAGCACCGTAAGCGACGAGTTGCATGAGACCACCGGCCATGTTGAGAGTTGTTTGTACTATATACCAAGATTTTTTTTCTGGGTGAAATCGCACCAGTGTTGGTGCGACAAAATATCCATTGTCTTTTCTCAGTCCATGTAAAATGTCCAACACGGAAGAGCGTCCTGAGAGTGAGGAAGAAGAATTTGAAGATGATCAAAGGGAAGAATTTATCGAAGAGGGAGAAGACTTGTTCGACGACGACGAAGATGAAGATGAAGATTTCACAGGTGACCTTGGACTTTTGATCACAAATTTATTGGCGACCCCCGACGGGGAGACCGTTTGCTCCGCCCTGATAAGCATCGCGACGCAACTTGAAATGCATAACAAAATCATGATTAAGATGTTGGCAAAGATGACAAAAAAAGATAGTTAGAAGAAAGAATCTCATGTTATAAAAGTAATATGGAGGGTTCCACTCACTATGTCGACAAAGATCCAGACATGTGCGAGTCGGAAATGGAACACATGAGATGTAGAGTCCAGTCTCTGAATGAAGAAGAAGTACGCCGTTATATTGATTACATGGAAGACAAGTGGTGCCTCAAGCGAGGCATGGGACAAGATTCGTCGACACTTGGATACAAACAGTTGATGAGTCCGGAAGATATCGACGAGGATGGTCGAGTCATTAATTACGATATGAAAGCCATAGATGATAGACGTTCTAGGTTTAAGAAAATCCTCGGAGAACTTCTCCACAGGGCCCGCGCTCTCAACATCGCCGATGATGAGAGTGTGGATGGGGATGGTCTGAAGATTTCACGTCGAATCAATCGTGTTAATGAACAAGTGAAGGATGCATTCCGCAATATCAATACACACAAGATTGCGTATGAACGGGCAGAAAACCCAACGGTCGAACCCGAAATTTTTGATTCAGATCCTGCTACCTTTAGAGGTGTAAGTATGGATGACAGTAAGATTGACGAAGCCACCCCATTCCAGAAGTCTATTCTTTGTGCCCTGGATATTCTGTATGATAAGAAATATCGTCGGTACAAGGAAGACTGTTGTGAACAAATCCTATTTGACGATCACAATACACGAGCTTGGCGAAATGTGAAGCCGGTGTCGAAGTTTGTGTACAGCATCGTCGACAAAGAGGATGACTTTGGACGATGGCAGAACTTCACGAGTCACCCATCTGTCATCAGGAATGTGATCGAACATCTGAAACACTGTGAAGATGTACAGTTTCCTGAGATCATCAAGGATAGGCACATGTGGTCGTTCCGTAACGGTGTATTTTTCGGTAAACGTTGGTCTCCGGATACGGGTGTGTATGACTGTAAGTTTTATCCGTATGAAAGTCGCGAATTCCAGTCTCTCGATCCGACGAAGGTGAGTTGTAAGTTTTTTGATAAACAGTTCGATGATTATGATCATCTCGAAGACTGGTGGGATATTCCCACGCCGCACATGCAATCAATTCTCGATTATCAACGATTTGACTCGGAAGTGTCTAAGTGGGTCTATGTGATGGGTGGTCGTTTGTGTTTCGATGTTGGGGAGATGGATGGATGGCAAATCATTCCATTCTTCAAGGGTATCGCACGATCGGGGAAGTCGACACTCATCACGAAGGTATTCAAAAAATTTTACGAACCAGAAGATGTAAAGGCACTGAGTAATAACTCAGAGAAAAAGTTTGGTCTGTCTGCGATTTACAATGTATTAATGTTCATCGCACCAGAAATCAAGGGTGACATGCAGCTCGAACAGGCTGAATTTCAGTCGATGGTCTCTGGTGAAGACGTCTCGGTGGCGATCAAGGGTCAGACCGCAAAGACGGTTGAGTGGAAAACGCCAGGTGTCCTCGGTGGTAATGAGGTGCCGAATTGGAAGGATAACTCGGGTTCGGTCCTGCGACGTATTTTAGCGTGGAATTTTGGGAAGCAGGTGAAGGATGCAGACACACAACTCGACGAGAAGCTCGATAAGGAACTCCCGGCCATTTTACAAAAGTGTGTTCGTGCCTATCTTGACTATGCACAAAAATACCGAAATAAGGACATCTGGAATGTAGTGCCAGACTATTTCAAAACCATACAGAAACAAGTCGCGATGGTGGCGAGCACACTGCATAACTTCCTCGAGTCGACGAATTTGGTCTATGGATCCGATCTCTACGTTCCCCAGAAGGTATTCGTGCAGTTGTTCAACCAGCATTGCCAAGCGAACAACTTGGGTCGACCGCGTTTCAATTCTGACTTCTATGCCGGTCCGTTCAGTTCTCGAGACATCGAAGTACGGGAAGTGGCTGTTAACTATAAGGGGCGCATGTATCCCAAGCAGCCATTCATCTTTGGTCTCGACGTGGTCGAAGAAAATCTTCAATTTTCAGATGATCATTAAGAAAAAAATACCTCAAATATAGTAAGATGAGTCATCAGTCTGTCCAAGAATTTGTGAAAAATTCAAATGTGGTGATCTCTAGAGAAAATCCCAAAAATCTCGTGATGCACGGCTCAGAACGAACAGTGCTCGAGCGCCGACAACACGTACCGGTTCGTCTCGAGAAAAAGATAGTAAATAATTCTAATTTTTCCGAGTTCTTAAACGTGAGTAATAGTAACAATGATAACAACAGAGTTCCAGAACTCATCGTGAGTCGTTTGAACATGGGAATGTTCAACGCAACGGTGAATCGAATGCTCGAACCGTTTGACCGACTTAATTTAGTAGACATACTGAAGAAAACCCCCGTCGGTAACACGAACATCGGAAATGGTCTTTATGTTGATACGAAAGAGCTCAGGGGTATATACGGACGTTTCAAGATTGGATTCACACACACGCGCGAGGATGGACCATCCGGTAACATCGAGGAAAACTTCTTTAGTGTGCAATTAGCGATCGACGTGTCTAATGGCTACGAAACGAAGGGGTGGACCGTGAACATTTATAAGAATGGAAAGATTCGCTTTTCGGGTGGTTTCGTTGGGGCCGATATCGAAGGACAAGCTGAAGCAGTTCAAAAGTATGTCATGGATACATACACCGAACGACAACCATACCTGTACAATCCATTTGAATATAATAATCTGAGTGGACAATTCAAAATTAATGGTGTCTTTACTGATATGGCTGCGATTGCCGCGAAACAGCGTGTGTATGAGTTTGACGCGGCGACGTATGACCCAGAATTGATACCATTTCTCTACATCACATACAAGCGTCATAAGTTCATATTAGCGAAGACTGGTAACGTTCAAATATCGGGTGCGATAAATCCATCATCAGTGCTTAAATCGTATATGGTGGGTATTGAACTCATGAATAAACTCAATGATAATGGACACGTAACCATAAAGAGGGAACGAATCACTGACATGCGTCGGAAGAATTCATCATCGTGCCCCAAGAACAGACAGCCGCCTTGTAAGCCGGGATTCGAGGAACGAAAAAACAAAAAGGGATTCACGTGTTGTTACAAAATTCCCAAAAAGAAGAGAGTGACGCCCATCGCGGTTCGCGGCGCAGCGCTTCCGGTTATAAACGGTGACCGCATCGGTACTAAGAAGTGTGATCGATACTCACAATCGGAACTGTATGACATAGCCAGGCGTCTCGGTATCGTGAACATCAAAAAGACGACGAAGAAGGATGTTTTGTGTGAAATGATTAAAAAGGCGGGAGGTGAAAAAGCACAAGTGGCGGCGTTCAAAAATAACGGAAAGGAGTATCGTATGACGGGAAGTGGTGAATCCTTCCGCGTCGGTAAGAAGATGGCAAAATTTTACACGAAAAATGATCTCATTCGTTTTGCAAAGATTATGAAAATCAACGTCACGACAAATAACGACAAAATGTCCATCGCACGGAAGATGGAAAAGGAGCGGAACGCGCGCGCGACCATGGCGAAAAAACCCAAAACACCACCACCACCGAAACCCACTCGCAAAAATATCATACAACAAAAACGTAACGTCGAACGTGAAAAGGTGTTGAAACGACGGGGTCTCGATGAAAACTCAGTTCGTAACGATATCATCCGATTATATGGAAAGCGATGGATGGCGCGATACAAGAATGTGATGCCACCACTCCGGAATGACGTTCGTCAGATGAAGACAAAGTTAGATGGCATGGGGCGTCTCGGTAACAAGCGTGGCATTCCGTTCAAACGCGACGTAGACGTCGTGAAGAAACGTATGGTTGAACGGTGGAAACGTGAACGCGAGCGTGATTTGGAACAGAAGATCATCAAGAATCAATTGAACACGAAAAATATTCCAAACGGGCTCATCAATAGATACAAGAATGCCGCGACGAACTACATTATGACGAGAGGTCCAACCATGAAGCAACTTGAAAATTATAAGAAAACGTGGTTGAATTTACAGAACAAAAAATAGGTTAGAGTTTAGATTTCATAGAAAAATAAGATGTCGCATAAAGACTTTTGTTTAAAGGAAGCACAATTTCATTTAAACAAAGCTCATGAAATTCTCAATATGAATGATACTGAAATGGTGGAATACCAGAAGGAAACGAATGGATATTATAAAATGCTCGTTAAATTGTTTCCAATGATGGTTCTGTTACAATCTTACGAATCTCCAGATCCTGATACCCGAAGTTTATCAGATACGCAATCGACAGACGAGTCAGACGAAGATAGTTACGCGCCTGGTACTCCGCCGCGTCGTTAAGGCATTTTATCGTTTTGAATTCGAGGACGCAATTTCGATCTATGATGATGTCGGCGCGTAAATTCCCTATCGTATGTCCATCAAACAATATCGGAACGATTCGTTCTGATTCGTATTGCACGTTATGTTTTCTCAGAAGAACTTCCATCGCGTTGTGGTATACTCTCTCACTGAAACCCGGACCCAGTTGAGAATATATTTCTCGAGCGAGTGATTCGACGTCTACCATTAGTATTGCGTCGTGTAGAACCTTTAACCACCTAAGTGTCTCGGTTTTGGTGGTATTTTTAAAATGGATCGACATCACTTACTTGGCTTGCTAGACAGCCTCCAAGAAAAGTATAAACTTCAAGATGGGGAATACAAGGAGTTTGCAGAAGCCATCGGCGGTAAAAAGAAAGAATTGGACATCACAAATGCAAAAATGGTGAAAGTGACATACGACGAATACGAATCTGTCGTTGAATGGGGTGATGAAGAAATGTTCCCGAACATGTTCTTTCAAAAAGATTGTAGTCGTATATGGAAAATCATCCCGGATGAAAATCGATACCATTTATGTTCTGTCGGTTTGAGTTTCTTACTCTTGAACAGATCTAATATACACACGACTGAAATTCAAAAGTTCATTGACGATTACACGAAAGACACACCCACGAAATTTTCATGTGACAAAAAACAACGGAAACGAATGTTTCGTGTAAAAGACATAGAAATTTTAGATACTTAATGTAAAATGAAGTGGTATTGGCCATTCAATAAAATTCGCATATCCACGTCCAGGTCGATGAGTTACCTATGGGGTGAATAATCTCAGTCATGGTATATGACTACGTATACCCAACCAATTTGCGAATTCATCTATAAAGTTTCTTCACTTGAACGCGTCGTCGATGGTGATACAATCGATGTGACCCTGGATTTGGGATTCGACGTTTGTACTCGACAACGAGTACGTTTGTTGGGTATAGACACTCCAGAATCAAGAACATCCGATAAACAGGAAAAGATATTTGGCCTTCTTTCAAAGGAAAAATTAAAGAAGTGGTGCCTCAAAGCCGTCGAATCTGAGAAGGATGATATAGAAATCGAACTCAGATGCCCAGAAAGAGACTCAAGAGGAAAGTTTGGGCGTATATTGGCCGAAGTTTGGGTGTGCGAAAATGGTCAATGGACAAATGTGAATAAATGGATGTGTGACAATGCGTACGCTGTGCCATACAACGGTGAAAATAAGATGGCGGTCGAGACGTTGCATCGTCAAAACCGGGAAACATTAATTTCCAGGTGTGAAGTCGTACTTGTGAATCCATAAATTGGCGATCCATTTTTCACCGGATATGACTTTCGTACCCGAATGGAGGGCTTTACTCGTTTCCATCTCGTAATTATCGAGTGTATCAAAAAATAAAACGTCACCCTTTTTGAGCTTATAGATCTTATTTATGTTTGGAAACGCCGTTGAACCACCTTCATACTCGTCATTCAATGCGAGTATGAACGTATACATTCTTTTATTTTGATGACCACGAATTGTGTCTAAATGTGGTCGGTAAAACCCTCCTTCTCTGTATCGAAGAACCTGCAATTTTTCACAATTACCGAGTGGTCGGTCGGTCATCGCGATACATCGTTCGGTCACACGACGAACGACCGGATCATTGAGACTTAACCACGCGGTATCACTCTTTCGAATGTTTGTGTCTATATTTTTATTTTCCGACACGGTGGATGGTTTCATTTCACTCGAAGCCTTTCGACGAATGTATTCACATTCTTCTGGGCTCAGAAAGTTACTGAATACGAGAGGCTTTCTGTATTTCGGTATGAAATACACTATGACTATTATGAGTGCCAACAATACCAATAACGACATCTCTTATTAGTAGATTACATTTTTATAAATGTGGTAAGGTGTCACACAATTATATCGCTTATGTATGGATGTGATCACACTATTTGCATATTTCGTAAGACGATACAGCGTATCTTTGATTTCACTTATTTTAGTAGGATTTATTACACATTGCCTGAGTAAATCACTCGAAGTGTCCACGTACATTCTAAATATATTGTACGTGTCGTCTAATTTCTCACGCTTCTTGTCTAATTTTTGTAATTCGCGTTTGAAATACAATTCATCTATTTTGTTGAGCATGTAAAAAATTCGCAACATTTTTGTGTCCATCAAATTCCGCCTCAAGTTTTCGTGATTTTGAAGGTCTTGTTCGTACCAAGCGATACTGAACGTAAAATTTGCGAGAGATTCGTCGGCACCCGCATCTAGCATTTCTCTGTATGATGGTAAACCACCACATGGAATATCTGAATTATCTCTATTTTTAGATCGTGTAAATTCTATGTAGTGTGGATTATGAATCCTACCACGATCTAATTGTCCCGTGTTATAGTTATATACAGCCTTACAATATGGACACCACATCTGCGAACATCCGTTTATTTTGTGAATCATGACCCCACACGATGGACATGGTTTCGTATCCTTATTTATCAGTTTCATGGTTTCTTTTGCATTTGGATCACACATGTGATTGTCATTTGTGATTTCGTTACAGTCACGACAATACTGTGTTTTGCACAATCCACAAAACCACTCTTCGCTGAGAAATCCCTTACACACTTCAGATGGACATTTTCGCGTGGCCGCGTGTGCATCGACGACGACATCATCTAAAGACATATATCTCAGCGTTTCTATTTGTGCGTGAAGGGTGTGCATTCTTTCTATGACCTCTTGAATTTCATCTTGATTTTTCACGTATTCGAGTGTGGATGCCGCGTAAAGACGCAACATGTGTTCTCTCTCTTTTTTCACTTCCTCACGAAGACGTCGCAACTCAAGTATTCGCTCAACCTCTGGTTGTGTCTGTGGCATCAATGCCTTTTCTCGCTCAAATAGTATATTTTCTCGGTGGTTGCGTTAATTTGTGTTTCTAAACTTTTTCGTACAGAAACTATCGACGAATTCTCGGTTCCACGCGTGCTTACACCCCATGCAATGAGGATCATCTATGATAGAAAGAATGTACCTCTGTGAACACGTCTTACATGATATTAAATCACAAAAAGGACACTCTACTTTTTTGTGATTTGATTTATTCAGTTGTTCGCAACACACACCACAACATTCCATTAACTAAATAATACACCAATTTCTTTAAATCAAAAAAAAATATAATTTTATTGTAAATGAACAAGACTGTCATTATCTTTATATTGTGTGTCGTTGTGTGTCTGATTACCGCGATCATATACATCAGGCGACGACGTGCAAAAAAGGCAGCGGCCGATGCAGCTGCGAAAGCGGCGACGAAAGCGGTCGCAAAGTCCGAACCAGAAGAAGAGCCTGAACCCACGCAAATCGCGACGGTTGTGACCGCACCACCCCCCAAACCCCCAGTCGTGGTCGATGTTCCTCAAGAGATGCGAACATCCACGAGTCCGTGGGGTAAGGATAGCGGTGGACGCGGGACGATGACAGCTCACAATAAGGGTCGTCTCGACGGAGACCTCTGGGCGGCGGATGTCTCTGTGGTTGGAAGGTGGTATCAAATGGATAACGGTAAAGTCGCGAAGATTGTTGGTGTCGCCATCAAGGGAAGAAAAAGCGGTGCCGATCAATCGTGGGGTCCACAATTCGTGAAAACCTTCAAAGTGAAGTATCGGGAAGGTAACGATTGGAAGGATGTGGACGGTGGTGCTATATTTACTGGTAACACCGACCACTATACTCTCGTCGAAGTGAAGTTCGCCACCCCGGTAAATGCCAGATACATTCGTATTTACCCACAAACCTGGAATAAACACATGTCTCTCCGCGTGGGTCTTATCACCAACTCCACGGATGATGGTTCGGGACACAAGCTTCTTAATATACCCGCGGGTAAGAGAAACGCGTCTTCGTGGTGGAATAATAACGAAACTGGTTCTGTGTGGCATCCCTTAAATGGGGTACTCAACGGTGGCACTGGGTGGCACATCAAAAACGGCGGTAAACCCGAAGGTCAGTGGTATGAAATGAATATGGACGCACCCACGCAAGTGACGGGTGTGGCCATTCAGGGGCGGGGTGATGCCAACGACCCTAAAAAATCGTGGGTCTGGCAATGGATCACCGAGTTCACCGCTCAATACAAGAACTCATCGGAACAATGGACGGACGTCGACGATGGCTTCCTTTTTTCGGGAACTGGTGACAAGGACCAAGTGACCTGGGCGCTCTTCAACACACCCGTGAACACCACCGCTATTCGCATTTACCCCAAATCCTGGTACGGATGGCCAACGGGTCGTTTTGATCTCCTCGGTCCAAAGTCTGGAGGTACGGAGGGTTACGCCATACAGGGATACTCTTTATTCTAAATTTTTTGATTTATAATTCATATAAATTACAAGAAAAGATTATGTTTTTTTGTAATTTATTTTTTTTACATGTATTTTTCCTTCACCCAATCGCGATCCGTCTTGAAAATTTTGGACAATTTCGGATTGGTGCGTCTAAATAAGATCATCAATACGTTGAGACGTCGAAAGAGACCGAGTGGTGGTTCACCTGCGCGAATCACACGCGCGAGAGCTCTGTGTCTCGCGAGTTTACTCTTTTCTCGCACGTCGGAGTAACCATGAGCACTGAGAATTCCGGAATTACTGATTGGTATGATGACTTTCATATACATTTAACCAATATTTTACTTCATCCCACCCTGTAAATTTCTCTTACCCTTCGAGATGGGAATTTTACTGTTCGCCCTTTTCGCTTCATTCAAAACCTTCACAGCGTTCTCACCAGCGTTGATTCGGGTGATGTATTTGTTTTGACTCTTGAGACCCATTCGCTTGAAACTGCGTATCTGTCTTTTCGCATTGTTTGCATTTGTACCAAATCTCGTCGGTTTTAGCTGGTTCTTGGGCTTTTTGTCAAATGAAAACTCACGCGTAGCTTTGTTTTTCTTTTGTGCGTTATTGAACACCTTCGCTGGGTCCTCACCTCTATTCAGACGATTCATGAACTCTTTTCTATTCGATCGTTCGAGACCCTTGAGATTTTGGAGATATTTCGCTGTATTTTTTAGAAGTTTGATTTGTTTTTGGCGCGCCCGCTCCTTTGTTTCGGCTTCGAGTTTTGCCACCTTTCGGTTTGAGTTCATCTTTGTCGCGTTTGCGACGATCTTCTTCGGATCTTCGCCCTTATTCAAACGATTCATAAACGCTGTTCTGTTTACTTTTTCGAGTGTGGTGAGACTTTGTAAAGTACTCGCGGTGTTCTTCTTGAGTTGGTTTTTTGCGCGCCGCCGGGCGTTCAAATGACCTTCAAATTCTTTGCGACGCTTGGTGATGTCATTCTTGTGTTGCATGACCCACTTGATATGACCCTGTTTTTCGTTATCTGTGATGTTTGATGCTTCGATTTGTTCACGGAGCGATGTCTTTTCGTCTAGAAGTTTTTCGATTGAGTCGAGGTCTTCCTTCGTTTTTGCACTCGTCACGAGACTTTCCCATCCACGACGAAACACACCGAATCGCCCCGGGATTTTATCGACAATCTTTTGCTTAAGTGGTGCGCGAAACTTGTCGAGGGCGGCATCATTGATCATTGATGTGATGGCATTTTCCGATGCACCTCTCAGGTATTCGTCCACGATATACTTCTTCTTTGTGGGATCGACATTGTTCGGAATCCTATTCTGAACTTTTCTGATATTTGCTTCACTCTTGCGTTCCTTTGCGCGAATATTGGCGTTTTTCAAAATCTTATTCACATTGTTACCCTTATTCAGACGATTCATGAATTCCTTGCGGTTGTTGCGTTCGAGATTGGTCATCGATTGTAATTTAGATGCCGTATTTTTGATCAATTGTATCTTCTTTTCTTTTTTATTTGCGATGTTCTTTTCGACGATTGCCTTTATCGGCTCAACATTCGTGTGATTCTGGTTAAGTTGTTTAATGTATGCAATCTTTTGTGATTTATTGAGATTTGTATTTTCGAGTGACTTTTTGAGTGCATCCTTTTCAGACTTAATTTTAGCGTTGAGATCCGATGACTGTTTCATGATGGTATTGTATGCACCCAGGTTAGACTTGAGTTTGTTAGCAAACATCGCCATGTCTTTTCCACTCAAGTGTTTGAGTCCCATGAGATGCTTTTCGAGCCTTTTCTCATTACTCTTCGCCATAGCTTGAGCTTTGATGGCGTTGACGTTTGCATTTTCAGAGGAAAGCTTGTTCTTAAACTCGGCTTTTTCATCCTCGTTTAAGTTTAGAGAATTGAGGTACGCATTAAACTTTGCAATCTTATTTGCTTCATTTTGTTTCTTTTGCTTGATGACCTTATTGAGTTCGATGATTTCTCGTTTGATTGGTTCGATGTTTGTACTTTCATTGGTGACTCGATTAATGAACGAATTACGATTCGTGTTCATAAGATTCTTGTTTTCCATAAACTTGCGAAGCTCATCCTTCTTCTTATTTGTGATTTCCGCCCGATATTTCATGTCAATGTTCGTGGCTTCAGCCTTCACGGCGTTGAGTGTGGCGCTTCCGTTATTCAACTTGGAAATCAATGAATTCTTCACCGAGCCATTCAGTGACAACGCATTGAGATGTTGTCGGAGATTGGCGATCGCCACAGCCTTATTCTTCGCCAATTTATTGAGATTCATCGCTTCTTGTTTAATCGCATTAAGTGAGTTCGCTTCAGCGTTGAACTTCTTGAGGAGTTCTTCCTTGTCCTTATTTGACACATTCAATGTATTCAAAAGATTTGTGAGTTCCTTACGCTTTGCTCGCGTCGCCTCGAGTTTGCGTCTGTTTGCCAATTTCGTTGCTTCATTTCTGAGCGTGGAGATGTTACCGGAATTCGCGTTGAACTTACGCATCACGCTATTCTTATCCTCACCGACGAGTCCGAGAGAATTGAGATACGAATTCAATTCGCTTTTTGCTGCATTTATTCGTTCCCCTTTGCGTTGCGTGACCAAATCATTCGCCTTTGTGCGCATGACCATTAATTCGGCGCTCGAATTATTAAACTCTGCGAGTATCGCATTTTTGTCTTCATTCTTCAAGTTCAATGTCTTGACATAGTTAGAGAGTGCATTTCTATTCGCTGTTCTCTTCTCGCGAATACGTTGATTGACAAGACTCGTTGCATTTTCCTGAAGCTTACCAATGTTTGAACTATCTTCGTCGAATTTTTTCAAAACGGTATTCTTATTAGCATTCGAAAGTTCTAATGTACCCAAAAACTTGGAAAATTCAACGCGCTTTTCTGCAATTCTATTCTTTATCGTTTGATTGACCTTTAACTTCATATTTTCAAGACTTATATTGCTTTGTGAAAAGTTTGAAATAAGTTTATTTCTGTCTGTGTTGTTTACACCACTTCTGCTTATATACGCATTCAGGTTTGCCATATTCGCATTCTTTTTCGCCCTCTTTATGGAGTTTGCTAATTGTGCGGCTTCGTTCTTTAATGTGTTCATGTTGTTTGGTGTTGCGTTGAACTTAGCAAGTAAACCATTTCTGTCTTGACCTCGGAGACCGAGATTATTAACGAATCCTATGAATTCTTCGCGGCGCTTTGCTATCTTAGCCTTTACCACGGTGTTCGCGGCGTTTTGAGCTCGGTTTCTCAGAGAATTAAGCGTGCCAATATTCTTGTCGAAGTTTTCAAGAATGGCAATCTTGTTCGTGTTTGGAATATTGAGCGTAGACATGAAATTATTGAGTTGTTTACGATTCGCCGCCTTTGATTCACTCTTTCTCGTATTCAAGAGTGTGTTCGCCTTCTTCGTCCACACGTTGACATTCTTATTGACGTTTGCCGAGAAATTTCGCATCAATGTATTTTTATTGTTTTGGTTGAGGGGTACTGTATTCACGTATTGTTTGAATTTATTGGTGAGTGCGGTAATTTTTTCTTGTGCACGTGTATCGACTAATTCTCTCGCTTTATTCTTCAGAAATTCAACGTTCGCAGTCTCATCATCGAAAGATTTCAATATGTATTTCTTGTCGTCATTCATCAGATTGAGAGATTGAACGTATTTGTTCAACTCTGTTCTATTCGCGACTCGCTTTTCTTCTGCGCGTTTCAGTGATAAATCGGTCGCTTCGTTTATGATTTGTTCAATGTTAATGTATGGCGAATTCAACTTTGTCAATAGCAGGGTCTGATTAGAATTGGGCAATCCCAGTTTCTTCATGTGCTCGATGAGCGTGTCTTTATTGAGCACGAGACGCTCACTCTTTCGCGTTTCGGCGAGTTCGTTTGCGTTTTTACGAAGGGTATTGAGACCCACGTTAGACTTATCAAAACGATTGAGAATAGAGTTCGTATCGTTCTGTGCGAGACCCTTGTTTTTCAGGTATTTTACGAGTGTATTTCTTTCTGTATTTCGCAAATTAATCTTTCGCTTCTGTTCGAGTTGTTTCGCTTCGTTGCGAATTGCATTCGTATTTGCGTTTATGGAAGTCACTTTCGCTAACAATGTTTGCTTATTTTCATTGGAAAGTTCTAACGTGTTGAGATACGTTCGCATTTTGTTCGTGAGGTTTTTAAATTTTTCGTCATTGCGTTGCTTCATCAAATTCTTCGCGGCTTGTTCAATGTTTGTATTTCCGTTATTGTATCGACGCATTAAGTCTTGTTTATTGACGTTCGTCAAGTTCATCTTATTAATGGTATTCTTAATTCGGGCTCGGTTTTCATTTTTACGGCGCTGAACGGTCGCGTTGTGTAAATTCTTCGCATTGACAAGGAGCATGTTTAATGTCTTCTTCTCGTCTGTAAGATTTCCGACGAGTATCTGCCGTTCTTCATTGGTGAGTTCGAGATTCTTCATTTGATTTTCGAGAATCTTCCTATTCGCATTGAGTTTATCGACGCGCCTCGAGTTAGCCAAGACATCGACGCGCTTCTTCGCATTGTTTAGTGATAAAGCACCAGTGTCGAAATCACTGAGTACCTGTTGTCCATTGACTCGGAGGCCGCGAATATATTCTGAAAGAGTTTCGCGGTTCGCTGTAAACTTTTCACCTTTGCGTTGTGTTTCCAATGTCTTCGCGGCGTTCTTCGCGTTCGATATGGAAAGACCATTACCAAACTTGGCGATTATTTCATTCTTATTTGGCTCAGGGAGTGTTAACGTATTCAGATATGCGATAAGTTCAGATCGATTTGCGTTTTTCTTATTGCTGATTCGCTGTTCTAAAAGATTGTTTATCTTTCTTTTTATAGTATTAAGATTCGTATTTCCTGTATTTAATTCTGTTATGAACTGATTTTTATTTACATTGGATAAATCCGTGTTTCTCATGTAATTTTCCAATTCTTGTCGACGTTGTGATTTGTTGGTATTCGCCTTTAGTTGAACCAATTTATTGATCTCGAGACGAAGATTTTCAACATTTGCGGTATCACTGTTAAACTTACTCAATAGTGTGTTCTTCGTTGTTTGATTAAGGTTTGTCTTGTTTAACATGTTTGTTAGTTGAAGGCGCTTTTTGGACTTTTTATCATTTCGGATGGCATTCGCTTCTCGCTTGAGGGCATCAACATTCGAAGCATTACTGTTGAACTTATTCATGATATCCTTCTTTTCCTCGGGAGTGAGACCGAGTGCATTCACATATCCATTAAGATCTTGTCGGTTCAATTTTTTCTTTTGATTCACTGACACGTTACTTAATTTCCGTATTTCGTTTTTCAATGTATTTAAATTCGTGGCATTATTGACGGAATTTATGTATCTCGTCTTTTCTATGTTATTAAGTTGTATGTCACCGAGAAATCGTCGAAGTTCTTCCTTCTTCTTTTCGGTGCGTTCTATTTTTCTGGATGTGTTCAATTTTTTCGCTTCCTCTTGAATAGACACTATATCAACACCATTGTTTAGCTTTTGTAACAATGCATTCTTATCCACTTGATTAAGAGATGTCGAGTTCAAGAACGTCATGAGACCATTCTTGGTCGCGATCTTCTTGTTGCTATTTAAGGCGGTTTGAATGTTTTGAGCCTCTTTCTTTAAAATATTAACCGATACATTCTCATTATTGAACTTTGCGAGAATCCTGTTTTTGTCAGCTTTATTTATGACAAGACCATTTAAAAACTCAATCAATTCTTGCTTAGATGCGTCGCTCTTTTCGCTCTTACGCTTGGTGATCAACGCGTTAACGGCGGATCTCATTTCATTGATATTCTTTATTGAATTGTTCAAGAGTAACAATTCTTTATCCGCGTTGCTGAGTTCATTCACACTTTGCAAATAGTTTTTCAATTCAACAGACTTCACTCGGAAACGATTATTGATCTTTCGTTTCAAGTTTTCGACGTTCGTTGTCGTGTTGATTGAATTTAGAATCTCGACCTTCTCGGCATTTGTGGCGTTCTTATTTTTCAGATACGCCTTGATTTCCATTTTCTTCTTGGCTGTTTGAAGATTAGATGCCGAAGGGGGCCCGACGGGTCTCGGAGGAACTGGGGGAGCCGGGGGAACTGGTGGCACGTTGTTCTTGGGCACGTTGTTCTTGGGCACGTTGTTCTTGGGCACGTTGTTCTTGGGCACGTTGTTCTTGGGCACCGGTGGGGGAGTGTTCTTTTTCTGTGTCGTGTTCATCCCCACTGGTTTTTTGATGTTCATTTTAGAAGGAATACTCACACGCGTGGTCGGTTTAACCTCACCCTTGGAAAACCATCCACTACCACCACCATTAACATTCGGATAGTATGGTCTTCTGGTCGTGTTTATGGGTCTTGATCTGGTGACTATGTCTTTGGTCGGACCAAAACTCAACTTGCTTGGCATCGAAACGGACGTCGTCTCGTTAATCGATTGTCGTGGACGGTTGTTCGCGTTCACACTCACATTCCTGTTCGCGTTCGCGTTGACACTCGCGTTCACGTCCACGTTCGCGTTGTTCCCGAAATTCTTGTTTGCATTCGCGGTGAAATTCTCATTCGTACGATTGTTTGTGTTCGTAATGAAATTCGAGTCATTCACAAAGGGCTTTGAAGTGATTCGCCGTCTCGCCAAAATTATAGGTTCTCGAATCTTACTCGATCGGAGTCGGTCCTTAATCGCAGAGACGAGATCACCTTTCGTCATTTCTTGTAATCCAATCACACCCATCTTCTTCGCCAGTTTCTTTATGTCCGCGAGCTTTGAAGCGGTTTTAAATAACGTTTCAAAATCACGAGCTTTTAGTGGTGATTTCCCATCCACCATGACTCGACGGTCGCGTGTCAATACTAATGGTGGAAGCGGAAGATCCTTATCCTGGATATTGGTATACGCGTCGCAAATCTGTTTACGCGTAAGATTTATATCCTTACCAATATTAGACTTTATCAATTGTCTTAAATCGTCAATGTTCATTCCTGGATCACATGCATCCATCCATGTAGTTTAATATTACGCCACAAAAAAATTAAGACACATAAGAACTACCAACCGCGAACAAACGTAACTTATCTTCGTATGATAAACCAAAATCAAATATATTCACATCCCCTACACATATATCGATCATTCTTACATTTTTTACATTATATTTGATTCGATTACGTAAAACGGATCTAATTATCGCTTCCAAAAACTGTTTGGGGTTGTTTATATCCTTAAATACGTCACGTTCCATCCTGACTGTGATGCACGTAATTTCGTGTGGCTTCTTATCCATAAACGGAACGAACGGACAATCCTCCACCGTACCACCGTCGACGTATGTGAGACCTTTATATTTTGTGGCGTTGAATACCATAGGTATCGCTATACTCATACACACAGCATCTAAAACTTTCATTTTTGGGTGTGTGTCGATAGAAAAATACACCGTCTTGCACGTGTTTACACAAAAGGCTGCGATGTACACTTTCTTCTTCAATTGTTTAAACGTTGGATCGCAGCCACATATTTCTACTAATTTTTTACGTATAGATGCCGTGTCCACGAAACCAAATTTGTTAAAGAAGCTTGTAATGTTTATTTTAACAAATTCGGAGATATCTACTGATAAAGAAGCATCAAGAATGCTATCTATAGACATCCCCAGTCCCAAAAATAAAGCTAAAATAGCACCAGCCGAAGCACCGGCTATTTGCTCTATTTCATGAAGTTCGCCTTCTAACCCCTTGAGGGACCCGATGAAGGAGTAAATACCCATCGCACCTGGTCCGATCACGAGATATTTCATCGTCTTCTATTAGTAGAACTGAGGAAATTGCTTGCGAAGAAACGCAAATATCAAAGAATACACAACCGCGTGCGAAAGAACGGACGCGATGCTAGTTTGACCCGAACGGAAGATACCGGCAGATCCAGGTGGCAATGTCAATAAAAGGCCCGGGCTGAGAATAACAAAGAGCGCAGTCGTCACCAACAAGTCGGTGCGCGTCAACACGATGCCGAGCGCCTTCGCGATGATGGCATACACGAGGAAGAACACGAGTGCGTGAAAAAGGATGGCAGTCTGATTAGTGGAACCATTTCTGAACTTGAGACTCTTACCGTTCGTGGTCAAGAGAAGACCTGGGCTGAGGGCGATGAAAAGAGACACGGGGATTGCAACCTTCTTGGTGGTGATGTCCGCGATCATGATTTAATATAATCGCATATTATTTTGTGGAGTGAATTCGGCTACGAAATCAACAAAATGATCAAATGTTGCATTTCGTAAAATCACATCCTGTAACTTTACATCTTTCACGTACTGGAGTAATTTCATCCATATATACCTCAAATGCGGCATGCTTGGGAAATACAAATACCGTGGTTCTTCGACGTGGTCTGTGTAACAAAACGCAGCAAATTCTGTAAAATTTGCATTTTCGAGCAATGTCCGTTCGAGAAAGGCATCACATAGCAATTGCTTCAACATGTCCCACATTTCCCATAGTTCATCTGAATATTTCACTTCCCAGTCATGAATAGTCATGTGCGCGTCTTCATCTTCGATGATCTCGCCGTTTTCATCTAAATCAACGTCGAGATCATAGTTACCATCTTCAATGTACTGACTCCATACCATTTTTACTTATCTTCCTTTGGTGGCTTATCTTTAATGCCGGTTAATGAGATCGTTGTACTCTCCTTGACCTTAAGGTTATCCTGAATCGCGTTGATAGCACCCTCGACCTTGACCTCGTCACCACCAAAGAATTTCGAGAGTCCTTCTCTCACACTTTCCTTATTAACACCAGCTTTTCGAACCGACTTACGTATACTAATTTTACCTTTTCTGAGGTTAATGGTATCAATACCCTGATCAAGCATATGCTTTTTCACTGACTCTTTGAGTCTTTTCTCTTCCTGTGAGAGGATTTTGATATCAGCTTTCGCTTCAGACAATTGTTTAGTGAGTTCAACAAGCTTAGAAACGCTGTTGGAGAGTTCACTTGAAACGCTAGACATATTAAACTATGTTAAATTCTAATCTTTAAGCTTAAGCGCAAAGGGATCGTTGCATCAAATCCGGCGCAATCGTGGAGTTATTCCACACAAAGGCCGATTTAGGGTTTGGCGGATCCGCACGGATTTGTTGGTTGGCATTGCGGAGACTGCCACCTGTCGTTTCTGGCATGCCAACTTGTTGGCGTGGGTCGAGGAAGTTTTGACCCTTGAGGATATCCTCCGGTGCGAATTGACCAAAGTCCTCCTGGGAGGCAACTTCCCGCGGAAGCAAGGAGGAGGCGAGACCCGTACCCGCCTTCATGGCGCAAGAGCTCGGTGCGGCGACACCATCAAAACCACTCGGCGCATACATAGATTCTTCAATGCTGTAGCTGGACTTCTTATTATTCATGTTAAAGAGCAAATACACGAGAGCGGCAATCACCGCAACCATGATAACTCGCTTCAACAGTTGACCCTTCATCTTTTATATGTAATGAACAATTTTTTTTTACTCCTCATCTTCGATAGCATAGTCTTCTGGGTAGACTTCAAGATTTTCCGGAGGGGGTGGGGTGACCTTCACCTGAACAATATTCCATACTGGACCATACGCCTTCTTCGCGAACCACAATCCGGCAAACTCAAGAAGAACGGTGCACACTGACGATGCCGTGAGAGCATCGAAATCGACGAGTTCTTGTTCTGCTGTAAAAACTTTAGTGACTCCGATACGATCGGCTGTGACTTGGTTGTTGATCACACTTGGGGTGTACGCAGATGTCAATGTATCTTCCGTGAGTGCCTTACCAAACCAGGCTTCCGAGTTTTCAACCGCAGCCTGGAGGTTTTCCGTATCGACAGCCTGAATCCGCGAAAGGTTAGCATCATTGGCGAGATCGAACGCGACTTCCTTATCTTCAACACTAACAACCCTGACCTTATTCAGCTGGACGAAATACTTTTTCTTATCGTCTCTGAGAGCCTTCACGAAGTAAAAACCTTCATCATCCTTGAGGGGATTGTCGTAAATCATTATGTATGCATAATGATCTATTTCTTTAAACCAACGAACGGAATTTGGGCCGCCTTCTTAACGAGAGTATCCGGTATCCATTTATCTCGTATCGGCCTGTAGCCATACAACGTTTTCTTTATTTGAAGTTGTTCTGGTATAGTATTGAGTTCTGTCGGTCTGAAGTTATACTCATTTTTTACGTAATTAGAAGACTTATTTCGTACCCATAATTGATTGTTGAGATTAAATCGTTGGTTTCCGTACGTCTTCGCAAAACCTTGAACGCGCATGGTTGGTGTCGAAGCCTTGAGACCGTATACAAATTGTTTGGCGATGCGCTTCTCATCGGGTGGTGTCGTGTATGCCTCGTATTTTCGGGGATTTATCTTCATCGCATCGGCGATGCTCACGATGCCATCAGTTTTACGGCGTTTCAGTGGTGTCATCTTTACTTTGTGAACTCGGTCATACACACTTTGCATCGAGTCGCTAGAGTCGAAGTTCACTTGCTTGGTGATGATTTTCGCCATTTTAATCATTCGCTGCCGATCCTTTTCTTTCTTTTCTGGACGAAGTCCTAGTTTATGCATCAGAAACACGTCATCGATCAAGAATCGCCTACCCGCAACAAATATACGATCATCTTTGACGATAGATCCTGTCACCTTATTCGTATACGTAACACCTTTTTTCTTGGATTCAACAACCTCGTATCCAAATTCACCTGGACGCATGAGTGGTATATCCAGGATACCACCTATGTTTGTATCGATAATCTTACCAGATGCACATGAATAATATCGAATCTTCAAATCGAGTGCGAATAATTCAACATCTATGAAGACATCACCCTTCGAAGGCTCCGGACCATTCCCAGATTTCTTCTTTTTGATGAGAGAATAACGCCGCTTCACATGAGGACCTTTCTCTGAAAATCCAAGACCGACAAACTTGGCGATCTTCGTCTTCGCCTGGAAACGCGCCCGAATTTTTTTGTCATATCGAGTAGCTATTTCTCCGAGTTTGTCCCATAGCAAAAGTTTGACCGCTTGAAGTTTCCCAAAGTATTTATTGTCGTATTTAAATTTGGGTACAAACTTGGTGTCTATATCACTCGTGATCAACCTATCCTTACGTTCCATGTAAAAATTGAACGCCTCACCTCCGGATATCACGAGGTCACCCGACTTATACAAGAATTCTGAAAGTTCGCCTATGATTTGATATATAATATCACGAACTGAGTCAGTCACCAACGCATAAACAATCTTTTCAAATGACTGGTTCTTATAAAGACGATGTACGCGTTTTCTAAATGAAGTTACGTCGTCGTTTATGTAGTATCTTTCCAATGTAGCGTCACCAAAAAATAGATTCTTCTTGATGAACCTATTGATGACAGCCTCAGAGTAGACGTTCTGATCCATATAATTATGTACACATATAAAAATGGACTGTTCGGACTTGAAATGTGATATCATCGATGAATGTAGGTGTTATGCCACTGAGAGCGAATCGAGACCTTTTGAAAACCAAATATGCGCAACGCGCCGTGGTGATAAAATTATACCTTGTGCACCGGGTTGCTGTAGTGGTGGATGCCCTGGACAGTGTAAAGGTGTCAGACCGCGACAACCGTTTCGTGTTACCGATAACATATTCACACACTTTCAAATAGACATCCCAGCGTATATAAAAATTATTCTAGTCGTCCTATTGGGATTGGTAATAACTAGTACCCTATCATTGGTGACACGATAATGAGACTTAAAGATGACGCGCACAGCAAAGATATAAGATGTCTCTCGAAACTGTTCTCACTGAAATCACCGCCCTCCGCGCCGAAGTCAAGTCTTTGACGAAGCTTGTCCGCAAGGTCAAGGCGAAACAAGACGATCCGGACGGCTCCAAGGCTGCCGCGCGTGCAGCGAACAACGGCTTCAACCGTAAGCAAAACATCACCCCAGAACTCCGAGGCTTCCTCGGTTTGCCGGAAGGTGAAATGATTTCTCGCAGTGAAGTCACTAAGAAGATCACGAAGTACATCACCGAAAATGGCCTCAAGCACCCGGAGAATGGTCGCGTTTTGATTATGGACGAAAAGCTTCGCGCCCTCCTCAACCCGGGCGATGTCCAAGTGACCTTCCTTAACCTTCAGCGTTTCCTTTCTCCGCATTACGTGAAGGCTTAAAAAAATAAATCATAACATAATAAATGTTCGTTGAACACCAACAAATTGAACAACTTGTTGGTACAAAGATCAAAAACCTATCTTTGTATCAAAAAGCATTTACCCATAAATCAGCACTCAAAGAATATGATGGCCTTACAGAGTCGTTTGAAACGCTTGAATTTATGGGTGATTCGGTATTAGGATTTATAATCACAAAATTTCTATTTGATAGACACGAAAGTAAACAAGAAGGATTTCTTACGAAAGCGAGAACGAAGCTCGTCCGCGGAGAAACGCTCGCTAATATAGCTTTAAAATTGGGTCTTCATAATTGGGTTCTCATGGATGAGAAAGGAATGCGTAATGGATGGAATAACAACCCAAAAATATTAGAGGATGTATTCGAGGCGCTCGTGGGTGCTATCTATATGGATTTGGGTCTGATTCACGCAAAACAGTTCATTCTTTCGATATATGAAAACCCAGAACTCGTCGATATGAATCTCATAATGGTAGACGACAATTTCAAGGATCACCTCATGCGATACTGTCAATCAAACAACTTAAATTTACCAGATTATAAGATATTTAATCAAGATAATGGAATTTTTACGGTTGATGTATTCGTGAATGGTGCGTTTATCGGGCGCGGACAGGCGAAGAGTAAAAAGCAAGCCGAACAAAATGCAGCGAGATCGTTCTTCTACCCTCCTCCTCCACCGCGGCCACCACCTCTTCCACCGATGCCATATCCAGGGGTTTAAAAGATAGGTCGTATAGATAATTAATATGCACCCCAACGTCAAGGCTGTTATCGAACGGGAATACGCAGCTCAAAAGAGTGAAGAATGGCTCGCTCTTCGTGGCAATATGCTCACGGCGTCAGACGCGGCCACGGCTATTGGGAAGAATAAGTATGAAACTCCCGAAGGTTTGCTTC
>Ga0222715_10000689_pt1 | contig 33676 bp, 66 predicted proteins | sample C33_9DmetaG_FD_165056 | JGI IMG/M metagenome (GOLD analysis project Ga0222715, IMG submission 165056) | Estuarine water microbial communities from San Francisco Bay, California, United States - C33_9D | ecosystem: Environmental > Aquatic > Marine > Unclassified | place: USA: California...
GACAAAAACAACATCAGCAGTCAGAGTGGCATATGGTCATGCTAATACAGCAGGACTAGCACACATTGGATATTTAACTGTCGCAATATTTGGATAAGGAATAATTATGGATAAAAGAATAGTATACACACAAGATAACGGCATTATTGCTATCATTGTTCCAGCAGATTGTGGTTTAACAATAGAACAAATAGCAGCTAAAGATGTACCATCTGGTAAAGAGTATCATATCGTAAACAAGTCAGAAATACCTTCTGACAGAACTTTTAGGAACGCATGGACATGGGAATAAAAATAGACATAGCTAAAGCTAAAGACATTACTAAAGATAGACTTCGTGCAGAGCGTAAACCAAAGCTAGAAGCTCTTGATATAGAATTTATTAAATCACAAGAAATAGGTGCAGATACATCTGCTATCGTTGCTGAAAAGCAAAGATTGCGTGATATTACAAATCAAGTAGACAGTATGACAACTGTTGAACAATTAAAAGGAGCAACTTGTGGCATCGATTAAACTAAAAGGCGATACAAGTGGTGAAATAACACTAACCACTCCATCTACATTAAGTAATGGAACATTAAACATTCCTGATACCACAGGCAATATTATTACATCTGGTGATACTGGTAGTATATCAACTGCAATGTTAGCAGATGATTCTGTTACAAATGCAAAAATTGGATCTGGTGCAGTAGGTGCAACGGAATTAGCATCTACTCTTGATCTGTCTGGAAAAACTGTAACATTGCCTGCTGGAACAGGTGGAAAGATACTGCAAGTATTACAAGTTACTAAAACAAATACATTTAGTACAAGCTCACAGTCATTTGTAGATGTAACAGGATTATCAGTAAGTATTACTCCTAGCTCATCTAGCAGTAAAATATTAGTCATAGCTAGTTTAGCTCTTGGAAACAATGGTACTCATTCTGATGCAAGATTAATGCGAAATACCACAGCTATTGCGATTGGTGATGCTTCTTCTAATAGAACTAGATCAACATTTCATTTATCCTCAGTCAGCAATACTGATATTCCTACACCCAGCATAACTTGGTTAGATTCACCAGCTACTACTTCTGCTACTACATATAAAATGCAAGTTGCTGTTCCTTATAGTAGCTCTTATGTTATTTATGTCAATAGAGGAGCTGATGATAGTGATGCTGGTTATGCAGGCAGACTAGCTTCTTCAATTACAGTTATGGAGGTAGCGGGATAATGAATGATTTTCACAAAGCAGTTAGAGCGTTATATAATAATGTAGTTACAATAAATGAAAATACTGCATTTGATGCTAATGGTAATGAAATTAATGTTGATATGAATTTGATTAATGCTTGGGTTGACACTGATGCTTATAAATATCAACGAGCATTAGAATACCCAGCTATCGGTGACCAATTAGATGCACTATTTCATGCAGGTGTATTTCCTACTGACATGGCAGCACAAATTCAAGCAATTAAAGATAAATATCCAAAGGGGTAACATATGGCAATTAGTATAAGTGGCGATACAGGCATATCGGCAGTTCAAGACGGAACAATCGTTACAGCAGATTTAGCAAATGATGCAGTAACACAGGCAAAGATAGCATCTGGTGCTGTAGGATCAACAGAATTATCATCTGGTGCTGTAGGAGCTACACAATTAGCATCTACACTAGACTTATCTGGTAAGACGATAACACTACCAACTGGTGTTGGAGGTAAAATTTTACAAGTTGTTCAAACTGTTAAAACAAATGAATTTACAGGAGCAGGTACAGCATGGAGAGATGTAACAGGAATGACAGCAACAATTACTCCAGCATCATCTAGTAATAAAATAATAGTAATGTACTCTATAGGAATATCTGCTGCTGACCCAACAGGGTTAAGATTATATAGAGGAGCAACTCATATTGCTTTTGGTGATGCTGGTCCATCAGGCTCACAACAAGGTAATGTTGGTAACGAATCTTATTCAGGTGATGGTAATAGAGGATTTCAATATAATATGACATATCTTGATTCTCCAGCTACAACATCAGCAACGACATACAAATTACAAACATTTACACATTCTTCGCCACATTATGTTAATAGAACAGTAAACAATACAAGCTCTAATTATAATATTAGAGGAATTTCTACAATTACATTAGTTGAGGTAGCTGGATAATGGTTGATTTACATAAAGCAATATTAAAATTGCATAATACAGCAGTGTCTGTTGATGGAAACACACAAGAGGATATTCAGGCATTAGATGAAAATGGTAATTCTGTAACTATAGACTGGAATCAAGTTAATAATTGGACAGACCCAGAGCAATACAAATATGACAGACAACAGGCATACAAATCATTAGCAGAACAATTAGATATGCAATACTGGGATTCTGTCAACGGAACAACTACATGGAAAGATCATATAGCATTTGTTAAAGCACAATATCCGAAAGGTGAATAATGTTTGGCATAAGTGCATTTTCGCAGTCACCTTACTCGTCTTTAGGTGGTAGCACCAAATTAGGCGTAGGTGCTGTCGATGCAAACGCTACAGTTGCATCTAGTTCCACCAGAATAAGAACTTTATCTGGTGATATATCATCTACTGCTACAATAGTATCTAATGCTACTCGTGCAAGAACATCTCCTGCAAGTATTAATGGAAGTGCAGATTTAATATCCACAGCAGTTAGAATCAGAACATCGTCTGGTGATATATCTGGATATGCACTTTTTGATGCAGATGGATATTCACTTGCAGTTGCTAGTGGTGCAATGTTTGCTAATGTTAGTGTTACTGCTATACCAAACAGGATAAGGCTTTTTGATGGATCTATATCTGCTGATGCAGATGTTACAGCGTTAGGTGGCTTGGTTGCTAATGGTCATGGGTCTATTGCTTCAGAATCATTTGTAAATTGTTTAGGTAACGCAATATTTGATGCTCCTGCTGACATAGATGCAGGTGGATTTACATTGTCACTAGGTTATATAGTTGGTGAAGAATGGACAGATGTAGCAGCAACATCTAATGTGTGGACAACAATAACTCCCAATAGTGATATATGGTTAAGAAAAGGTTAATATGACAACGCAAAGAATTAATTTTGAAGAATGGTTACCTGACCAGCCATCAACATCAGGGGGTTTAGTAACTGCAAACAATACAGTTCCACTATTGCAAGGTTATGGAGTATTTCCATCATCTTCTGACTACTCAAACAATGCTTCAGAAAACCTTAATAATGTATATGCAGGTAAGTTTTCAACAATTATTCAATTATTTGCAGGTGGAGCAACTAAGTTATTTAAATATAACTCTGGAACACAAAATTTAGATGATGTATCTAAAACTGGTGGTTACGGTAGCAATGACAAATGGCGTTTTACACAATTTGGTGATGTATTATTAGCTACAAACAATGTAGAGAAAATTCAATCATGGACTGTTAATACTTCATCTACATTTGATGATGTTAGTGCAGATGCACCTTATGCTAAATTTATATCTGTTGTTCGTGACTTTGTGGTTGTTGGCGATGTAGGTGGAGTATCTAACAAAGTTCAATGGTCTGACATTAATGATGAAACTAACTGGACATCAGGAACTACATCTCAATCAGATTATCAGATTATTGCAGATGGCGGTGACATTACTGGAGTCACTGGTGGAGAGTTTGGTTTAATATTACTAGAGCGTTCTATAGTTAGAATGTCTTATGTTGGTTCGCCATTATTCTTCCAGTTTGATACCATCTCAAGAGGTCTAGGTTGCACAGTAGCAGGTTCTGTATCACAATATGGGGCTGTTACATACTTCTTATCTGATGACGGATTCTATTCATGTGATGGAACACAAATTAAAGGTATTGGTGCAGAAAAGGTTGATAAATACTTTTTTTCACAATTAGACTTTGACAACATCAACACTATATCAAGTGCAGTTGACCCAGTTAAAAACTTAATTGTTTGGAATTATCCAGTAAATTCTGGAGGTCGTAAGTTAATAATGTATAACTTCCAAAATGGCAAATGGTCAACTGGAGATACTACTGCCGACTATGTTTCATCTGTAACAACAGCAGGTGTTACTTTAGAAGACTTAGATGGATTTGGATTATTAGATGACCTAACAACATCTCTAGACTCAAGACTATGGACTGGTGGAAAATTATTGTTTGCAGGTGTAGAAGATGCAAAAATAGTAACATTTACTGGTGCTAACACACAGGCAGAGTTTGTCACAGGTGATTTAGAGTTTGGATATAACTCTATGGTAACTCTAGCAAGACCTATTATTGAGAATGGATCAGCACAAGCAGCTATTGCATCTAGAAAAGAGTTAGATGACACCATCACATATGGATCATTAACTTCTTCAACATCTGAAGGCAGGATTGGTTTAAGAAGTAATGGTAGATGGCACAGAATTAAAGTTAGACCTAGTGGCAGTTGGTTACACGCTATTGGAATTGATTTAGATGTATCAGCAGCAGGATTAAGATAATGTTTAGAGTCTTACCTTATCAAGGTGGAACACCTCGTGAAATATCAGAAGTCGTAAACAATGCGATGAATGGTAAAACAAACAATCATGGCACAGTTACTTTAAATACAGGTTGGGCAACGACAACTACATTGTATGATGAGCGTATAGGTTTTGATTCTGTTATTTTGCTTGCACCATTAAGTGATAGTGCAGAAACAGATACATTACCATATGGTGAGTTTAGTAAAAACACAGACCAGTTAGCACCAAGTTCAGGTAATACAGCAGTTGTTGAATGGACTACAGAACATGAAATAAATGGTATGTATTTAGATGGAGTCAATACATCAAGAATATATGTTAGAAACGATGGCATATATAAAGCATTATTTTCTTTACAACTAGCAAACGCTAATAACGATGCAGAATATGCAGATGTATGGTTTAGAGTGAATGGCAGTGATATTGCTGATTCTGGAAAAAGGTTTGGTTTGCCAGCAAGAAAATCTACTGGTGACCCATCTCATTTAACTGGAACTGCAAGTCATGTGTTAGATTTAAATGCAGGTGATTATATTGAAGTAGCAGGAGCAACATCTTCTACCGATGTTTCTTTAGAACATTTTGTTGCAACACCAACAACACCTTACACCAGACCTGCAATACCATCTGCACAAATTAACATTACATACATTGCACCGTTTAGTATGGATAATGTATATGTATCAGCACAACAAAAAGGACAAGCTACAGTAAGTCACTTTGCTAACAATACATCGAATAAAACATATGGATATGTTATAATCGGATAGTGTATATCTTACAAAGTTTTAACTATGGAAACCAATCTTTTTGTAGTTCCTACAACACATATCCATCAATTCTGGCATCTTGCTGAAAAACATTTACAACGAGCTATAGACACTGGAAACGGTGAATTTACTATAGACCAATTAAGACAATTTGTAGCACAAGGTAATTCTGTATTACTGCTTGTTATGAATGGTGATAAATGTGAATGTGCATTTACTGTCCAATGGATAAACTATCCTAATGACAGAGTAGCATATATTACATATATCGGTGGTATGACAAATCAAAAATGTTGGGAACAATTCTTAACATGGGTAAAAAATAACGGTGGGACTAAAGTTCAAGGTTCTACTGCAAAAAAAGGCATCGTCAGATTATGGCGAAAGAAGTTTAAATTAGAACCTCAATATACGTTAATGGAGTTAAAATTATGATACACGATTATTTCCCAGAGTTAGATGGTAATCAATCCATCGACAATGGCAAAATGGGTAGACAACTATTTAAAGGTGGTGGTGGTGGAGGCGGTAGCTCACAAACTACACAAAACCAACTAGACCCAACAGTAAGGCCTTTCGTTGAATACGGCCTTCAAGAAGCAAAACAACTTTATCAAACAGACACTCCAAAGTATTACCCATATCAAACTTATGTAGACCCATCTGCACAAACTAAAGCTGCATTGCAGGCTGCACAAAATAGAGCTCAGGCAGGTTCTCCATTACTGCCAGCTGCACAACAACAGATGCAGAATACGATACAAGGTCAAAATTTAGGTTTAAATCCATATTTTAGTCAAGCATTACAAGGAGCTGCAGGAGTTGCAACTACACAATTCCAAGACGCATTAAAAAATATTGCGTCACAAAGTTCACAAGCAGGTCGTTACGGATCAAGCGCTATGGCAGACTTACAATCTCGTGCATCTAAAAATCTTGCAGATTCTTTAATTAACAAAGCTGGAGAACTAGCTTATACTAATTACGCAAATGAAAGATCTGCACAAGAACGTGCAATTGCAAATGCTCCACAAATGGCAATGGCTGACTACGCAGATATACAGCAATTAATGAACGTAGGGCAAACTGCAGAAGATTATCAAAGACAAGCACTTGAAGCAGATATTGGTAGATATGAGTTTGAACAAAATAAACCATACACTAAACTACAATCTTATTTATCTGCAGCTTATGGTGCGCCTATGGGTCAAGTCTCTACGACTACATCATCAGGAGGAGGTAAGTAATGGCACATATATTAATAGGTGCAGGTATCGGTGCAGCTACATCTCTTGCAACTGGAGGTGATCCAATTAAAGGTGCATTATTAGGTGGTGTTACTGGAGGTGCATTTGGCGGTACAGAAGGTGGTTTATTAGAAGGTGCAACATCTGCAGTAAATGCAACTACTCCACAATTAGGTGGACAGGTATTAAGTGGTGCAACGACTGGTGCAGTAGGTGGTGCAACTGCAGGAGGTGTCGCAGGTGCAACTGCAAGTCCATACGCATTTGGTAATAACGCATTAGAAGTTGCAGGAAGCACAATGAATCCTGCGCTTATAGGAGCATCTTCTGGTGGTCAAATACCTATGACTGGATTTGATCGTGCAATTGATACCATTACACCTGCAGGTGGTTATGATGGCCCATCAATATTAGACAAAATATCAAAGAATACAGGATTTGATGATATGTCTACTATGGATAAAGTTGGGTTAGGTCTTATGAGTGCAGACGCATTTACTCCACAAGAACAAGCGCAACAAGTGATGCAAGGTGGACAACAGAAAATCAACCCAGGCAAACCATTGAATACTACTCAAACAGGAACAGGTATGTTAGATGTAAATGTTCCTAGTGGTTTTATTGATGATCTAAGAAAACGTCAACTTTTTTATGGACAATAAGGACAAGTAATGGGAATATTAGATAAATTAATTCCAAAGAACACTAACATCTTTGGTGCAACTACTCCAACATATCTATCAGGTATTGTTGATAAAGACCAATTAGACCTTGCAAAAAAACAGTCCTTATTTCAAGGATTACTAGGAACTGCATTAGGTTATATTGCACAACCTAAAAATCAAGGTTATGGAAGTTCATTACCTTATCTTGCAAAAAGTTATATGCAAGGTATGTCTATGGCACAATCACCATATGATAGATTAGAGCGTGATGTTGTAATGAAAGAAAAGTTTGACCAGATCGCATTAGACAAGCAACGTGAAAAAGATCGTCAGAATTTAATTGCAAATATGTACATTCCTATTCCTGCAGAAACAATTACCCAATCTACATACCAACCAATAGATCAGGTAGGCCCTGGCGGTGAACGTGCAATTGCGCCTAGTTATGCACCATCTACCACAGAAGAAATAGTTTTAACTCCACAACAAAAAATTCTTGATAAACAAAAATTAGTTGACTTTGCATTAAAGTATCCAGATCAAGGTGGTAAGTTTGTTGATACTATTACTAAACTAGATGAATTAGGTAGACCACAAGGTACAAAACAATTATCTGTTGCAGAAAAATTACAACGAAGACTTCCATTAAGTATTGAATACCAAATTAACAAAGAAGGTACAGTATCTCCAATTGGAGGAACAGAGCAAAAACCTGTAGATTACGGTGTCGAAAGAAATGCAAGAGCTGCAATATTAGGATATGACACATTTAATCTTGCACCACCAGATGTAAAAGCAAAAATTCAAAAAGATATAGACACTGCACAAGAAACAAACGCTCAGTTAATGGGAGGTATTCCTGTAGAGAAAAAAGGTAGTGATCTTGCACAAACTAAATTATTTGAAAGTGGTGAAAGATTAATCAGTTTAAATAGAATTTCTAGTTTATACGACCCATCATTTTTAACATGGAAAGGCGATATTGACTACACAGTATTGCAGAAAAAAGATAAACTAGGACAACTAGATCCTAACTCTCCAGAAGGTCAATGGTTTGTTCGTGCAACACAATTTAAACAACAAGCAGGTCAAGATCTTAACGCATATATTAATGAAGTTACTGGTGCGGCTATTGGTACTGGTGAAGAAGAAAGAAGGATTAGAAGAGGTACTCCAGATTCAGAAAAAGACGGCCCTGTTCAATTCGAGTCTAAACTTAAAAATACATTAAAAGTATTAAGAATGACTGAAGCTCGTGCAAGATATATTGCAAAAAATAAACGATTTGATATATCTGACATACCTGTTGTTGATGAGTTTGGCAATCCTACTAATGATATGCCTAAGATTATTAAAGAACGAGGTATGGAGTTAGAAAAAGAACTTTTACCTAAAGGTGAAAAAATTGAAGATAGACCAGACATACAAAATGCAATTAAAAGACAAGTTGCACAAGAGTTTGGTTTAACACAATACTAAAAGGAAAATAAATGGCACAAGATTATCTTGACGATTTAATCAACCCAAAACTAGGGAAAAAACAAAGTGCAACTTCTGGAAGAACAGAACAAGCACAATTTGGAGCAAGAGTATCAGAACCTACTATAGAGCAAGAATCAGGTGAATACACTCAAGGTGTAGGAGGGTCGTTTCTTGCAGGCGTGCCTATAAACAAGCAAGATGCAATTAGTTTTTTATCTAAAAGAACTGGGTTACCTAAAACTCGATTTGTAATTACATCAAAAGGTGATATTGCATATAAAGGTGATGACGATAAATATTATCCTGCAGTTAGTTCAACAGGTTATTATGCTCCAGATGTAATGCAAGGATTGTTAGAAGTTGGTGCAGGTGCTTACGGTTCTCGATTTGGGCCTTTTACATCACCAATAGTAGGAGGAGGAACTTCTGGTGCTATAGAGTATGGTAGACAAAAGTGGGGACAAGAACTCTCAGGGTCAGATACAATAGATCCATTTAGAGTTGGTGTTGCTACATTCTTAGGAGGAGCAGGAGAAGCGTTACCTACTGCATACAAAATGTATAAAGGATCAAGGATAGCAGATGATATTGCAGACCTTAACAGAGCAGATTTGGAAAACATATTAAATTTATCTGAAAAATATGATGTTCCACTAACAACTGCAGAAGCAACTGATTTATCATCATTAAAAGCTAAACAATTTGTTGCGTCAAAATCTACACAAACTTCTAGAAAACTTGATGCTTTTTATAAACAAAGAGCAAGAAAAGTAGAAGATGCAGTAAATAATTATCTTGATAGTATCTCTTTACAAAAAGAAACTTATCTAGGTGGTAAAACAGGAATTGAAACTATTGCGGCTAGAAAAGCACAATTAAAACAATCTAGGAAACAAGCAACAGAACCATTGTATAAAGAAGCACTTCAAGATGCAAAACCTGTAGACACTACAAACATCATTTATAAAATAGATGGATTTTTAGAAACTGCAAAAGGAGATTCTGTTGGAGTATTCAATAAAGTTAAAAATGATTTTTATAGAAGTACAGAAATTCCTGTAATTGATAAAGCAACTGGTAAACCAGTATTAGATAAATTTGGTCAACCAAAAATGACTATTGTAAGAGACTTAGATACAAGACCAGAAGCATTGCATGAATTAAAAGAATCATTAGATGCAATGTATAGAGGTGAAGATGTTAAAGGTCTTGACGCAAAAGTACAAGCAAAACTTCAGGAAATTAAAAACGATTTAAACAATGCAATTCGCAAAGATAATAAATTGTATAAAGAAGCAGACGCAACATATTCAGAACTATCTAAACCCATTGACGAATTAGATGATTCTAAAGTTGGAGATATTGTTAAGAGACTAAAAGACTTTGATAGAGATAAATTTATAGATAAGTTATTTAAAGACTCAGATCCAATGTCTATCAGATATGCAAAAGAACAAATGGAAAAAGTAAATCCAGAAGCATGGAATGAAGTAACTAGAGGTTGGTTACAAAAGAATTGGGAACAAGCAAGTAAACAGTTTAGAGCGCAAAAAGATGCTCCAATTGATGCAGGGTTATCATGGAAGAATTTATTATTAGGTGATCAAAAGAGTCAAAGAACTTTAAAGGCTGCATTATCACCTGAACAGTATGACACGTTAGTAGAACTATCTACAGTATTAGAAGTTGCAGGAAGTGTTAAAAAAGTAGATTCTGGTACTGCGTTTAATACACAAATGATAGAAGAGTTTAAAAAATCTGGTTGGGATATAGTAGATATAGACTTTACTAAACCTGCAGGTACTGTAATTAAAGCATTAAGAGAAAAGAAATTTAGAGATAATATTGATCAATTTACAGACATTATTCTAGATCCTACTAAAATCAATGAATTAAAAGAATTGCAAAAGATACCACCAGGCCGACCAGAGTTTATTGGTGGTCTTGTAAACGTATTAACACAAACTGGCGCTAAACAATTCACAAAACCTTCTCTTGGAAGTGAAATGTACTCCTTACAAGAAACACAAGAAAAAGAACTTGATAAGGAACAAGGTGCAAATTATCTTAATGATTTGTTAGGATTATGATATGGCATACATTAAAATTACCTCCCATCAACTTATACAACGCACCAAAAAGAAAGGACTCTAGTGGAACAAGTACAAGAAAAAGTAGCAGTACATTCTGCTGAAATAAATCATATGAAAAAAGACATAGACCATATTATGAATAAGGTAGATAAAATGGACAAATCTATTGATGATATTAAAAGTACACTAGATGAATTTAGAGGTGGCAAAAGGGCTGCTATGTGGTTCTTTAGTGCAGTTGCAACCGTTATTGCATTTATTGTTGGTCATTGGATAGACAAGTGAGTATAATATATGATGTTATATTTATATTGTTTAAACTATTTGTTGTTCCAGTCTTGTTCTTCTTTTTCTATTTTCTTTTTGCAATTACCACGATCATAGAAAAGATATTAACAGGCATTGACAAACTATTAGATAATATTATGGAATGAAACTTGATATTAGAATATTAGAATCTATATACGATATGCTTATCTCAACTCATGTGTTAAGAGATATTAAATTACCTCCATCGTATGAAATAGAATTTGAAATATTAGATATGTCTGATGATTGTATGGCATCTTATACACCTGACCCTCATACCATTGGTGTATGTCCTCAGCGACATCGTTTTCTCACCAGTGTTATTAAGTCTATATTACATGAAATTATACATATGATTAATCATATACATGGTAAATCATATTTAAGGCACGACAAACATTTTAAAGACATAAGAAAACATATAGCTAATGAACTTGGCTTTGATGAAAACGAAATATAAGGATTAATATGTGGACAGCATTAATTGGCCCAGTAACATCATTATTAGATAAATTTATAGAAGATAAAGACCAAAAGAACAAATTAGCTCATGAGATAGCTACAATGGCAGAAAAACAAGCGCATGAAGCTAATATGGTACAAGCAGAAACAAACCAAGCAGAAGCACAACATCGTAGTGTTTGGGTTGCAGGTTGGAGACCATTTATTGGTTGGGTTTGTGGAGTTGCATTAGCTTGGCATTTTGTACTTTCGCCTGTTATAATATTCTTAGCAGCTTGGTTTTCTGTAACACTTCCTGCATTACCTGTGTTTGACATGGGTTCATTAATGACTGTATTAATGGGTATGTTAGGTCTTGGTGGCTTAAGAACATTTGAAAAAACAAAAGGGTTGACTAAATGAAGTTATCGCCACATTTTAGTTTGGAAGAGCTAGTCAACTCTGACACAGCCACAAGGCTTGGTATTGATAACACTCCTTCAGTTGAAGTCATTGATAACTTAACTTTTTTAGCAGGTGAATTAGAATATGTACGAGATATACTTGGTAATCCTATGCTTATTAGTAGTGGTTACAGGAGTTATGTTCTTAATGATCATTTGGGAAGCAAGCGAACTTCTAGCCACTGCAAAGGTCTGGCGGTTGACTTTATCTGCCCTAGTTTTGGTGATCCCCATAGTGTTGTTGATGCTATAGTATTAGCAAATATAAACTATGATCAGGTAATACTTGAACATGGTCGCTGGGTACATTTGTCATTTGCAAAAGAAAACCCAAGAAAACAAGCACTTATTATTGACAAACAAGGGACAAGACCCTTCTCATAAATATGAATAAATCAGTATTGGTAATATCTGATCTACACATACCATACCATCACCAAGATGCGTTTGATTTTTTAAAAGCATTAAAAGATAAATATCAGCCAGATATGGTTGTAAATATAGGTGATGAGCTTGACCACCACGCAATCAGTATGCACGAACATAATCCAGATCTTATGTCTGCAGGAGATGAGTTAAGAAATGCAAGAGCGTATGTTAAAGAGTTAGAAAAGATATTCCCTAAAATGACTTTAGTACACTCCAACCATTCTTCATTAGTTTATAGACGTGCATTAAAGTTTGGACTACCTAAAGACTACCTTAAATCATATAATGAGTTTCTAGGGGTTGGCAAGGGTTGGCAGTGGGTAGATGATCTTACTTTGACGTTATCAGATGGTCAAAGATGTTTCTTTACACATGGTATGTCTGCTGATGTTTTAAAGGTTGCTCAACAATATGGCATGAGTACAGTACAAGGCCATTATCATACAAAATTTAGTATTGGATATTACTCTAATCCAGACCGTTTATGTTTTGGTATGCAGGTAGGTTGTCTTATTAATCAGAAATCTATGGCATTTGATTATGCTAAAAACTTTAAATCTAGATTCATTGTAGGTTGTGGAATGATTACTGATGGTCAACCAAAACTTATGCCTATGGTATTAAATAAGGACGGTAGATGGAACAAGAAGATAGTTTAACATTACTTGAGTCATTTATTGGCGAAACTGTAGAAAACGTAGAATATATGTCAGATATAAATTCTGATCTAATAAAGATTACTTTTAAAAACAAAGAATCATTCGTTGTTAATGGGGATTTTCAAATCTATATTGCAATACCAAAAGATACGGAGTTTCATTAATTATGCAAATGGCAGATATAACAGAAATTGCTAAACATATGGAAGGCGCATACATCGAAGATGTGCAAGTGGTGTTTGGAGAAGATACCTTAATTATTACTATAAACCATAATGGTCAAGTATCGACTGTAGAGATGATTGTAGACAGCATTTACTTGGAGATAGATGAGTAAACAAAAGATAACTTTACCTAACGGTATTGAAACAGATAACTACTCTAGAGATTATATGTTATATTGCGAAGCATTAAACCTAAGCAAAAAACCCTTAGAAAAGAGACAGGAATGGTTAGAAAAATTAAAAGACAAGGAAAGAGTCAAATCATTAAAAGAATGGTTGACTTTTATATGGAAGAATCCTTCCTCGTTTTAATATGCAGTTACAGTGCGTATGTTATATGCAAACTGTTATACCATTCTTATCTGTCGTACACACTATAATTGTACCATCTGGTGTAATTACAGTTTTTGAGTTTGCATTAAAACTTAAAAATAAACTAAACATCAAACATAATACTACATAATCTATTTTATTCATTATTACTCTCCTCAAGTTTAATGATGTTATTTGGAAACATTTTATAATGTTTTCCCTTCCAAGAATGACTAACTTCTACCCTACAAGTTCCATCATCTTGATTATAGAATACCACATCAAAATGGTCTCCGTCAATTATTAATTTTCTTATTATCATTTTTACATATTCCATTTCCATATATATCTCGCCCACACCACCAAACCACATGGAATGTATTGGCAGGTTTTTTACATTTATGACAAACCTGATTACCTAGTTTAATCTTCGTCATGCAAAGAGTCGTCTATCCACACATCAGGCATGATAGGTGGTGACATCAGTCTTGACAACTTATCAGCATATATTTCTTCTTCTCTATCTAAGTACCATCTTTGTTTTTTGCACTCTTCAATCCTGTTCTTTAACTTTTCTACTTCAGTTAAATCTTTAGATTGTTTATGACCTCTTCTATCAAGATACTTTCTGTTATTACCCTTACAGTATCCGATAACTTCTTCTTCGGTCATTTTGGCTTTTATAATGTCAAATGTTTCTATACCACCAACCTTGTAATGGTCTGGATTAATAGGATCACTCATTTTAATACCTCGTTATCTACAATAATTAAATCTTCAAAAATTTCACATTGTGTATCTTTAACTTTTAGATAAATATTATTCAACTCCATTGACCTAATTAATTTACCTTTATAACACATGAACTCTTTTTTATGGGGTTCTTTTATCAAATCATAATGAATATATATTCCAAATGCAAGGAATATTACTAGAAAACTAACAAAAATTTTAAGTATTTTCATGACCATAAACTAATTCTCCATTCATAAATTTTATTAATACCAAGAGTATAATTACACTTGTAATACAAGTATTACAAATTTAGAAGAAAGGGGAATGACTATGTGGACAACACCATCAGCAACTGAAATGCGTTTTGGATTTGAAGTAACAATGTACGTTTGCAACAAGTAATTTTATTTTAGGGGCTGCTTTTAAAGGCCCCTAGTAATTTTGCAATATCTGTTAATTCGTTATCCAGAACAACATAGTTGTTTAAGTAACCAAGATTTTCTACTCTATTAATTTTAAGTATTTTCTCTTTAGTAATCCAACCTAGTATATTCCCATTAAAAGTTTCTGGATATAACCTAACCGAAATATAAACATCTTTTGGGTTTTTGTTATATTGTTCTACCATTTCTAATGTTCTGGTATGAAACTTTTGCGTTCTTGTTTTTACATCAACTGTAATACCATTAACAATAAAATCATAATCATCAGGTTTAGTGTAATGAGTATTGTCCTCTTGATACATTATATTGTGATCAATTAACCATTGCTTAAATATCTTTTCACCTAGTTTACCTTCAAACATTTTTTGTTGCTTGTCATCTAATGTGCCATTATGAAAGTCATGTCTATTAGATGTATGTGATCTAGATAATAAAGCATAATCCTGCGCTTCATCGATAAGGTCTTGACCAATGTAAATCAATGGGGAACTCATTATCTCCCCATTAATCTATCATAACAAACAGTATTATTTCTTATCCAATTAAAATCTAACTCTACACTTACCATATGTTTTCTCCACTGTTTTTGTGGAGTTGCATTGCCTGTAATCCTAGCATTTTTAGGTAAATATTTAAGATTATCTCTATGGACAAATCTAATTACTTTAGAACGGAATATCATCTTCTAATTCATTTAATTGATCAGATAATGATACTTGTTCATCTATTGATACTTGTAAAGGTGAATTTTTTGAACCGTTACCATCTTGATAAATTACTCTTACATTACCAAGAATAGGCGTTTGTACACCGCCTTCTCTTTCTTCTTTTGACACAGACTGACTAATAAATCCGTTATTCTCATACTGGTCTTTATTTTCAGTATCAATAAAAGTGGTGAGATCGAGATAAGTACCTTTTTCACCTTTGTATAATCTTTCTTTATCAATCTTAGTTACATCTATTCGTACGCTTAATCCTACACGCATATTATTTCTCCTTATTGTATTTTGGTTTTCTAGACCATCGTTTTGGTTCTTTATCGGTATTTAAACATTCCATAAACTCTAACGCATATGGAGTGTACCACTCGATAAAGTCTTTATCATAGTTTACCAGTTCAGTGTGTGTTTCATTCGGTGTCCATACGAAGAAATAACAAGCATCAGTTTTCGTACAGCACATTTGAAGTTGCATTTGAAACCAGTATCGTTCTGGTATACCATCATAAATCTGTTGTGTGAACGGGCATTTAATCTCCACAGGAATACCTCTAAGATACGCATCTGGAGATGCGCCAAAAGGTAAACTATCATGCACGACTAATTTATTACCTGATTCACATATTTCTGATTGTTCTAATTCAAAACGAGAGAGAGCAATATGTTCGTTTGCAGAACCATAAGCTGTCATCTCATTTCCCTCAAATGGAGGTTCTCTAAATGTGAGTTGTCTCCATAACTTTTTACGATCATATATTGCACTCCATGCTCTAGATGCAGTGATGATATTATGTCGTCTATTATCTTTAAGATGTTCTGAGTTCATTTGCAAAGTCTCGTAATTGTTCTTTTTCAGATGGGTTCATTCTAAAGAAAAATTCTTTAAGGTTACCTTCTTGATGTGCTTTTACCATACCCTCTTTAAGTTCTTTTTCTTTTTCTTCAGATAACGGTTCTATCTTAACTTCTTTTTGTACAATTGCATTACCAACTTCGTCTGCAGATGCAACAGATGTATCTATACCAACCCCAAAGATACCAAGCGCACGTCCAATTGCGCTTGTCTCACAGTTTTCGATATAAGAAGTCTTGTTAATAAATGTAGAACCTTCTTTCTCATACGCATGACCTACTGCAACAATTTGATTGTTTACTACGATCTGCGCTCTAAAGACACAAGTACCCATTTCATTAGATAACATCTCTGTAAGAATAGACGCATCTTTATAGTTTTCTCTAAAGTATCTAATACGTTCATTAACCTCAACGTACTCTTTACCTTTAATATTTACTGATTTTAGTTTAGTCATTAGACTTCTCCTTCTGTTCTTGTTCTTGTTGTTGAATTTTTGCAAGGGCTGCATCATTATCTGCTTGAAACTCTGCGTTCCATTCTTGTAATAGTTCTATAAATTTATCCATATCACTACTCCTAATCCTATGATTAATGTTAATAATATTAATTTATCTTGACGGTTCTTACGATGAATCTCTTGTTGATATTCTTGACGCTCTCTCCAGTGATTAAACTCTTTCATACTTATTCTCCTTGTAAGTATTTAATATATGTTTCTGCGTGATCTTCTGTATCAAACGATTCTAAGTATAGACCATTTTCAAAGACCATGTAAATTTTTTCTTCGTTATCGTATTTAATGTCGAATACTGCAGGTGGTTGTTTTTCCAACCACCCATCATAATCAGTCAACCAACTATCGTATGTTCGTGTCATCACTCTCTCCTTATTTAAGTAATGCGTATTGAATTAAAATTTGTAAGTGCAGTTTATGTGGGTTATCTTTTTCTACTCTTTTAGACAACCTACGCATTGCGTTTACTGTTTCTTGATCTCTATCTTCGCAGATCTTGTTTACTATTTCTTGTGCAGTTAAAGTTCTCATTATCTTACTCTTTTCTTAAATGCAATCCAGTATGCTTCATCTATCGGTAACTCGTATGAGGTTTTAAGACCTTTGAGTTTGAAGATAAGTGAATCACCTTGTAAGGTAACTATGATGTTACGGTTACCTCTTTCAAACTTAACTACGTCTGTTTCTCTTGTTATTGGTTTTGTTAATTTTGTTGCCATTTTTCTCTCCTTATTTATTTAACCTACATACATATATTACCATAACTGGCTACAATTGCAAGTCTTTTATAAAGTTTTTTTATAAATATTTTATAAAATAGTTATTGACTTATATAAAATAATACTTTATTCTTGTCATGTATTAACTAAGGAGAGTAATATGAAAACAGAATTTAAAGTAGTACATCAAGTTCCAGAACTAGAAGAATTACAAAAGTTTGTAGGTGGTTATGTAGAAGCATTAACTTTAAGTAATGGTGATGTATTATATGTATGCGAAGATGGTAAACTATTAAATTTACCAGTAAATAAAATGGCAACTGCATTTTGGGTTGCTAGTTGGGGTTCGGAAGAAGAAATTCTTGGAAACACTTTATATCATTTAAGGAGAAGACATGAAGTATGAAGACGCAATAAAATTATTTAATAACAGTGCAAGGGAAATGGGAGAGACTCTAGGTGTCTCCCAACCTGCAGTTCAATATTGGAAGAAGACTGGGGAAATTCCTAAAGTTCGTCAACAACAAATTGAGTTACTAAGGCAAAGTGCAAACAGTAAAAAAGAATATTATAGTGATGGCAAGAAAGTAAGTAAATCTGTATTTTACAAATTAATGAACTGGTAGGTTTATGAAGTGGTATGAATATATAGTTATCGATGATGACGGAGTTCCAATTCGTAAGTTTACCAATATAAAACTTGCAAAGGAATATATTCGCATTAGACCTGAATTTAAAATATTAAAGGTTTCTCATGATTGGATTGAGGAAGTTGGGGAGTGTTTATTTTGAGAATTAAAAATTGGGATAAGTTTCAACATTATAAGCCTATGAACGCAAAATATAAAAAACAAATGACGTGGTTAAAGTTATATGGTGGGGATATTTTAAACGATTTAGAATGGTTTGAATTATCAGATACACATAAAGCTATCTATATAGAACTACTTTGTCTTGCAAGTCAACATGAAGGTAATTTACCAGATATGAAGAAGATTTGTTTTAGACTTAGAAGATCTGTAGATCAGGTAGAGACTGCGTTTAAAGCATTAGAACATTGGTTGGAAGACGGTGTATATACAGCGTATATACCAGAGTATAGTAGAGAAGAGAAGAAAAGAGGTACTTCTATACGTTTTGAAGAGTTTTGGAAATCATTATTACCTAAGCGCAGAAACAACAGGGTTGGTTGTCTCGACAAATGGGAGATACATAACCTTGATGAAAAAGCAGATGATATTATCCGTTGGGTAAAAAAGATGAATATAACTAAAGAATGGAAAGACGGTTTTAATCCAAGTCCTGAAGTTATCATTAATCAGAGACGATGGGAAGATGGAGTCATAAACATTAATAGATTTAAAGGAAATATGCTATGAATGTCGGAGAGATGATGGATCGTATTATAGTCACTAAAGAAATGGTAGATGAAACCAACGGAGAACACATTGTTACTGACTATAAAGTAAAATCAACAGATGGTTATTTAGAACAACTTAAAAAGTTTTATAAAGAGGAAAGAGGTTCAGGATATTCATTGCCTTGGATAAAACTAGAAAGTAATTTTGGTATTCGCAAGGGAGAGCTTACAGTTTTTACTGGTGTATCTGGTCATGGCAAAAGCATGATGTTATCACAAATCAGTTTATATTTAATGCACATGACTAAAGTGCTTATAGCCAGTATGGAGATGAAACCTGTACTTACTTTAAGTCGTATGGTTCAGCAAAGATTAGGTGATCCAAATCCTACAGAAAAATATTTAGAAGAGTTTTGTGAACATTACAGAGATAAACTTTATATCTATGATCAACAAGGAGTAACCCAGTCTGCTGATATGTTTGCAATGTTAGCTTATGGAAAGCTTGTTCTTGACATAGATGTATTTGTCATAGATAGCCTTATGAAAATTTCTGACGTGGCTGAAGATAATTACGAACAGCAAAAAGTTTTTATTGATCGACTTGCATCATATTGTAGAGACTTAGACATTCACGTCTTTTTAGTTTGCCATACCAGAAAAATGGGCGATGAAAGTCAAAGACCTGACGCAACAAATATTATGGGTTCATCTCATATTAGAAACCTTAGTGACAATATAGTTTTGTGCTTTAGAGATCGTAGTGTTGCTGAAAGGATTGCTGAGGGAGATGTAGAAGCAAAAGATTTACCAACTGCATATTTGTTTGTACAGAAACAACGAAATCATACATGGGAAGGTGGATTACCATTATGGTTTAATGAAAAATCATTAACATTTAAGGAGACGAGATGACTATAAATGAAGTAGTAGAAAAACTTGCAAAAGAGTTTAACTCAACAACATATAGAATAAAAAATAAGAATGGAGTAGTATTAAAGTTTGTAAAAAATGGTGTGAATATGGAGGTGCAAAGTGAAATTAAAAAAAACACTTCATGTGACAGATAAAAGTGACTATTTACAAGTCGCACTTGCAATGGTTACTTCTTTAGAAGAAGGAATCTATGACATAATTATTATGGATAAAGACTTTGCAAGAAGTCATGACCAGAATAGTTTGTTATGGGGAGTAATTTATAAAGGACTTTCTGACACTACAGGCTATTCACCAGAAGAATTACATGATTTATGCAGATCTAGATGGTTAGTTGATGAAGAAGGTGAGTTAATGTCTACTGCAAGTTTAACCAAGAAAGAGTTTAACGATTACATTGACAAAATTATTAACTGGTCTAAATCGTTAGGAATTAAACTTGAAAAAGTCTGAAAAGGAATATCTTGAAAAACTTGTTGAATTTGGTTGTGTTGCTTGTAGAAAAGTTCATGGTGTTTATACTCAACCGTCTATTCATCATATACGAGCAGGTATGGGAATCGGACAACGGAACAGTACGAAGAATTGTTTGCCACTTTGCCCTTCACACCATCAGACTGGCGGTTATGGTGTTGCATTTCATGCCGGAAAAAAAGCATTTGAAGAAAAATATGGAACAGAACTAGAACTTTTAGATTGGTTGAAAGAGAGGTTGTGATGTTTGAATTTTGTTTAATTGTTTATTTAACAATGGAAGAACCAAAATATATAGGTAACTTTGAAAGTTGTGCAGTTGCTAATTTATATGTTGCAAAATATTATAAAGATGCTCCATATACAATATGTTTGCATGAAGATTATATTCATTTGCCAGACAACCTTATTAAAAGAGATGTTAATGTTTCAAGTGAATAAATTATATCTTGATAACGATGAAATAGTTTCAAAATTATTTAAGTTAAAAAAATACTGGATAAAACGATTCAATGTGCCATTTTACACATTAGGACGTAATGCTTACCTTGATGGTAAAACAAATGATTATTATAAAAATATAAATGAAGTAAAACGTGAGTTATTGACTAATTTTCCTAGTGAGTATGTTCATATTATATTGCTGTTAGAACATTATTTAAATGAAAAGATATATATTCATCATGATTATGCTATACCATCGTTTCATATTTTTGAATGTGATCCTGTGTTTTTAAATTTTCCAAGTAATTGGCACACAGACTATCCACATGAAACTTTAGGGTTAGGTAATAAGGATCATCATAGTTTTACTTATGTGGTTAAAATTCCATCATCAGGAGCAGGACTAGAATATGAAGATAATGATGAAATTAAGTATTTAGAATATAGTCCATTTGATTTTATATTTCATAAAGGTAATTTTTTGCATAACATTGCACCATTAAAAAAATACAAACCAAATGAATACAGAATTACTTTACAAGGTCATATTATTAGACATAAAGACAAATTAATAATGTTTTGGTAAAATAAAACAATATAAAGTGGAGAGATAAAATGAGTAATTATTTTAAAAATGAAGGACAAATTAATAAAGTAGAAAACCTAGATTTATTTGGTGGGAATGAAACTTTTGATTCTAGTTTAACAAATACTAAAACTTACCTTACAAACCAAGCATATGAGTGGGAAGGTATGTTGGAATATAACAATATATTTCAAGAAGGCCCGGAATATTCAATAACTTTAAAGTTTAGAAATGAAAAAGATTTTCTAAAATGCAAAGAAGAAATAAGATCTAAACTATATAATGGAGAAGTGTTTCTTAATGGAACACAAGATAAAAAATTCAAACAAGCATGGTATCCACTTAGAGAACAACCAAGTGACCATGTGTATATATCAACTAATCCTAAAAATCCAAGATTTCCAATTTATATTGTTAGTAAAGGAAGATGGGAAACTAATCCAACAAGTCGTGCATTAATAGAAATGAATGTACCCTTTAAAGTCGTCATAGAAGAACCTGAGTTTGATAATTATGCAAAACTTGTAGGTGAAGAACGATTATTAATTCTTCCTGAAAAATACAAAAAAGAATACAACACATTTTGGGAAGATGATGATGGTCGAGTAGGGCCAGGAGCTGCAAGAAACTTTGCATGGGATCATTCTATACAAGAAGGTCATGATTGGCATTGGGTAATGGACGATAACATAGGAAATTTTTACAGATTTAATAACAATGTTAGATCGCCTGTAAAAGACGGTACATTGTTTTATGCGTGTGAAGATTTTGTATTGCGTTATGAAAACATTGCACAAGCAGGGCCTAACTACACAACATTTTGTCCTCCTGCAGAGGGTAGACCACCCATAATGATGAATACAAGGATATACAGTTGTCTTTTAATTAGGAACGATATGCCTTATAGATGGAGAGGTCGTTATAATGAAGATACTGATTTATCATTAAGAATGTTAAAAGATGGATATTGTACTGTACAGTTTAACTTTTTATTACAAGGCAAAATGGGTACTCAACAATTAAAAGGTGGTAACACTGAAGAGTTCTATGCAAACGAAGGTACAAAAAATAAGTCTCAGATGTTAGAAGATATGCACCCAGACGTTGCAAGTGTTGTATATAAATTTGGTAGATGGCATCATCATGTAGATTACACACCATTTAAAAATAACAAATTAAAAAGAAAAGAAGGTATAATCATTCCAGACAATAATGATAATTACAATATTATTAAAATAACTAAGGAAGAATATGGGAAAAGGAAGCTCACCTAGGCCAATCCCTGATCCTAAAAAGTTCGAAGAGAACTGGGACAGGATATTTAAAAAAAACAATGAACAATCTAAATCAACAGACAAGAAAAAGATTAGTTGAACAAGGATACCTTGTTGAAAATGTAGAACAATACAATACATTTAGCAAAAGAAAAAACGATTTATGGGGCTTTATAGATTTTCTTGCAATAAAAAAAAATGAAGTTCTTGCAATACAGGTTACATCTAAAAGTAATATGAGTAGTCGAAGACGTAAAATAACAGAGCATGAAAATTTAGCTATAGTTAGAGAGTCTGGAATAAGAATTGAATTATGGGGGTTTTACAAAAAGGAGAATGGAAGATGGGAAGTGAAAATAGAAGACTTATCGTAAAAAGTAAACATGATTTTAAAAATTATGAATACGAAGTAAATGGGAAGAGTTGTCAAAGACAAGAAGCAGTAGATATGATACTTGATTTAATGGCTGGAAAATCTATGACCATGCAAGAAATTGGTAAAGAATTAAAAATTAATAAAAGATCAATGTTTAATCTTATCAAAGTTATGCGTGAAAACAATTTAATTACTAATACAAAATTAAGGCGTGATAGACACTATTTGTTTAAAACAAAAGATGATTGTCTTATAGCAACTTATTTGTATCCAAGCGCAAAAGAGATTGAAGATAGTTTTACAATAAAAGACAGAAAAACTTATAAAGCAGAAGATACAAAAGTCGTAAGTTACAACACAAAAACAATAGTTAAATATGCTACAACTTCTCTTGATTTTGTCAGTTAAATATTATGCAATATAAACTGTTAATGGAATATATGGATATGTGGAAAAGATATATGAAACATGATAGCCATAAATTAGGTTTTCCATCACGAAGTATAGGTTTAAGCAATTCATCATCTACATCTTTTGATGATATGGTAGAGGAATTAGATAATGATATTGTACGCACAATTAATGCAGTTGTAGATTCTTTGGACAGTGAACAAAGAAAAGCAGTGTGGGCAAAATGGTTAGGAACAAAAAAACCAATGTATTATGAATTAAAATTACAACTTGCAGTAGATAACTTATTAACGATTGTGGGAAGAAGATTAAACATATAGTATTGACTTATTTTAATAAGCCCTGTATAATTGAGTCTGGATAGGAGTACTCAGCTTATTGCTTTTAGACGAGAAGGTTACTCTCCCATCAATCCTACTCTCTCGTCTGTCTCAGTAGACCCACTTCGGTGGGTCTATCCTTTTGAGGAGAAATAATATGTATGGCAAAAAACCAATGAAAAAAACTAAAAAACCAATGAAGAAGAAATAACATGACTTTAGAAGAAATAATTGGAATGTTAGGATCAGCTACTCCAACAAGCGCAGAAATGGCAAGAATGAATCAATCTGTTAATCCTGCAATGGGAAAAAGTGTATTAACAGATCTTGAAATAGCTAAAATGGGTAAACCATCACTTACAGAAGCTTCAAGAATCCAATCGTCCTTATCTCCTGTAGATCAATATAGACAAATGATGGAATCTATACCTATGCCTGTATCTAATATGGAAGCTGACGCAATTGCAGGAGCAATGGCTGGAAGAAATGCAGGGTTATCTCTTCCTGCTAATGAAATGATGCCTAACTTTGCAGACGGTCAAATGCCTTTATATTCAGGTGGTTTGTTAGAAAATATGCAAGGCAATATGGTAGACCCACAAGAACTTATGAATCGAGCATATGATATGTCAGCACCAAGAGAAATGCGTATTGATGCTATTAACAGGTTAAGACAACTGGGAGTTATGTAATGGCTTGTAAAAAACATACAGGAAAAAAAGGTTACGGTAAAAAAGGTAAATAATATGGCTAAGGGATTGTATGCAAACATTCACGCAAAGCGAAAAAGAATTAAGCAAGGATCAGGAGAAAGAATGCGGCCAGTTGGAGCAAAAGGAGCTCCAAGTGCAAAACAATTTAAAGAAGCCGCAAAAACTGCCAAACCTAACAGATCTACTAAAAAACGTAAGTGATTGTGTATGAGCGATGCAAGATTAAAACGTGTAGGGGTATCAGGATATAATAAACCTAAAAGAACACCAAGTCACCCAACAAAATCTCATGTAGTGGTTGCAAAATCAGGAGATCAAGTAAAAACAATACGATTTGGTCAACAAGGAGTCTCTGGAGACAAAACAAACACAAAACGTGCAAAGTCATTTAAAGCACGTCATGGTGAAAACATTGCAAAAGGTAAAATGAGTGCAGCCTACTGGGCAAACAAAGTTAAATGGTAGATGATAGTCCATGTAATGGGGTATGTCGTATGAAAAATAACAGATGTATATCATGTAATAGAGACTACGAAGATTTAGCACAATGGTTATATATGTCTAGAGAAGCTAGACTAGAACGAATGGAACAACTTAAACGAGAACGAAATGGCAACTCTTGAAGAAATAATACAACAATCATTATTGCGTGATAAAGAGAAAATGACATTTGGAGCGTCTGGTTATTATGCAGACCAAACAGGTGAAGGTCAAACATCTCTAGGTAATAACGAATATAGTCAAGCAATGCAATACAGAAACATGGTTGATAACATGATAAATGCACAACCACAAATTTTACAGTACAATGATATACCATTAGACCAAGACCCATTTCAAGAATATGGTGGTAGAATATCTACTGGAATACCATTAGGTGAACAACAACGACTACAATTAGGACTATCTGCACAAGGATTTAATGATCCATATTTTAGTCAACCATTAAGACCTACAGGTGTAGATGCAAGTTATCAAACAGGTAATACTGGTTTCGGAGTAAGTTACGACCAATTATCTCCAGACCAAAAAAGATTATTATTTAGTATATTCAGAGACTTTTAATATATAATAAAGGAATGTAATGACCCATTTGGAGTTACGATATGACAGACAGAACAGACGCACAAAAACAACAATTAGAAGACGCTAGAGAGAAGGCTCGAGAAGTCAACAAGGGAAATAATTATTCCAGTAAAAACAATAGGTTACTGAATAATACTCTGAAGCTCATAGTAACTCAAGATGATGCAAAACGTGCAAGAAGAATCATGGAAGCATTAGTTGCAAAAGCAGAAGATGGTGACACTAAAGCAATAGATATGGTATTGGATAGATTAGAAGGTAAAGTCGTCCAAGAGAATAAACTATCTGGAGACAGTGAACAACCATTAATCATTAATGTAGTTACTGGAATTGATGACTGAGGAAAAGAAACATACTGGTTATCAACCAAGAGAACATCAAAAACTTATTCACAAGATGATTAAGGAACATAGGTTTTCTGTCATAGTAGCTCATAGAAGATTTGGTAAAACAGTAAGTGCAATAAATCAATTAATACATAGTGCGTTAAAGTGTACTAAAAAGAATCCAAGATTTGCATACATTGCACCAACTTATAGTCAGGCAAAAAGAATTGCGTTTGATTATTTAAGAGAATACACAAGACCACTTGACGCAGTGGTAAATGTTGCAGAATTAAGAGTAGACTTCATGAATGGTAGAAGAATATCATTATATGGAGCAGATAACATTGACAGTCTTCGTGGTATATATCTAGATGGTTGTTTTGTAGACGAATACGCTCAGTGTAATCCATCATTATTTAGTGAAGTAATTAGACCTGCACTTGCAGATCGACTTGGATATTGTGCATTTATTGGTACACCTAAAGGTGCAAATCACTTTAAATCTCTTAGGGATCGTGCAGAAAAAGGTGAAGACAACTGGAAATTGTTAGAATTTAAAGCATCAGAAACAGGAATACTATCACAATCAGAATTAGACTCTGCATTTAAAGAAATGGGAGCTGATAAATACAATCAAGAGTTTGAGTGCAACTTTAGTGCAGCTGTAGAAGGTTCATACTACGGTCAGATAATGAATGATCTTACTGAACAGAACAGAATAACAGATATACCTTATGATGGTCTTGCAAAGACATTTTGTGCATGGGATTTAGGTATGGGAGATTCTACTGCAATCTGGGTATGTCAGACAGTAGGTAAAGAAATTAGATTAATCGACTTTGAAGAAAATCATGGTGTTGGTCTTGATTACTATGTTAAGTGGTTGCAAGACAATGGTTATCATCATGCAGAACAACTATTACCTCATGATGTAGAGGTTAGAGAGTTAGGAACAGGAAGATCTCGTAAAGAGATGTTAATGGAGTCTGGATTAAACATCAGAGTCATTCCTAGACTTGGTATAGACGATGGTATACAAGCAGTAAGAAGAATATTACCTCGTTGTTGGTTCGATGTAAAAACAAAACAGGGTATAGATGCACTACGCAACTATAGACGTGAGTACGATGAGAAACGTGACGTATTCTACAATAAACCTGTACACGATTGGTGTTCTCACGCATCTGATTCATTTAGATATCTTGCATTAGGACTAGATGAAGGTAATGATGAGTGGAGTAAACCTTTAGAGATAAACAATTCATGGGTAGTTTAAATGGCAGATGACAATAAATTAAAGAGTATTCTAGATTCTGAGATAGATGACGCAATTGGTTATTTAGAGACAGAAACTACAGACGAAAGACAAAAAGCACTAGAATATTATCTTCGTGAACCTTATGGAAATGAAGTAGAAGGCAAGTCTTCAATTGTTACTGGAGAAGTAGCAGAAGTAGTGGACGGCGCATTACCTCAGCTCATGAGGGTATTTACCAGTTCTGACGATGCAGTTGTATTTGAACCAGTAAGTCAAGGTGATGAAGAGAAAGCAGAACAAGCAACACAATATGTAAACCATATCTTCTATAAAGACAACAATGGTTTTGAAATCATGCACGATTGGTTTAAAGATGCTATCTTACAAAAAGTTGGTATCGTAAAAGCATACTGGGAAGATAAGACTGATGTTACAACAGAAAAGTATTACGGTTTAAATGACGATGAACTTGCAATGGTTGTTCAAGACCCAGAAGTAGAAGTTGTAGAACAAGACACAACAATAGTTCAAGAAGCACAATTTGATCCAATGACAGGTATGCAAATATCACCTGCAATGTCTGCACATGATATTAAAGTAAAAAGAACAGAAAATAATGGCAAGATAATTATAGAAAACGTACCTCCAGAAGAGTTCTTAATTTCTAAACGAGCAAGAACAATTGCAGACTCACCTTTTGTTGCACATCGTAAGATGGTAACTCGTGGTGAACTTATTGCGATGGGGTATGATGAAGACACAGTTTACTCTTTACCTACAGGTGATGCACTAGAGTTTAGTCCAGAAAGAATTGCTCGATACACAAGAGGTGAACAACCTTCAGACATGGACTCAGATGATGAATCAATGCAGTTGGTTGAGTACTACGAGTGTTATATAAAAACAGATTACGATGATGATGGTATCCCAGAGCATAGACGAGTATGTTACGCAGGTACAGAAATATTACATAATGAGGAGTGTGACTATGTACCATTTCATTCTATTTGTCCTATACCTATTCCTCATAAATTTTATGGTCATTCTCTAGCAGATCGAGCAATGGACTTACAGTTAATTAAGTCTACAATTACTCGTCAAATGTTAGATAATTTATATCTAACTAACAACTATCGAGTTGGTGCAGTAGAAGGACAGGTCAACTTAGACGACTTACTCACATCAACTGCAGGTGGTGTGGTTCGTATGAAGAACGCAAACGCAATTGTTCCAATGACAGTGCAAAGTAATGCAGCTCAATCATTTCCAATGTTGCAATACTTAGATGAAGTACAAGCAAAACGTAGTGGTGTCAGTGATGCAATGAATGGTTTAAATCCAGATATTTTACAAAATGTGACTGCAACTGCAGTAAATGCAATGCAATCTGCATCTCAAGGTAAATTAGAGTTAATTGCTCGTATCTTTGCAGACACAGGTATATCAAGTCTATTTAAAGGTATCCTACAATTAGTATGTAAATACCAACAAAAAGAACGTATCATTCGCATTAATAATAAGTATGTACCATTTGACCCAAGAGAATGGTCACATGAATACAATATATCAGTCAATGTAGGTTTAGGTACAGGTTCTAAACAAGAGCAACTTGCAACAATGCAAATGATATTGGAAAAACAAGAACAATTACTTACTACATACGGTCTTGGTAATCCATTAGTTAATCTTAAGCAGTACAGAGATACATTAGCTAAGTTTGTACAAATGGCAGGATTCAAAGATGACAGTCAGTTCTTAATGGAAGTTACAGAAGAACAAGCACAACAACTAGCACAACAACAAGCGCAATCTCAACAATCTGATCCTAATACACAGGCTGCACAAATACTTGCACAAGTAGAACGTGAAAAAGCACAATTAAGAGCGCAAACAGATCAAGCAAAATTACAGTTAGATCGTGAAACAATGCAGTTAGAAAATGAACGCAAAGCGTTAGAATTACAACAAAAAGAAGTACAACAGACTGCAGATCTTGCGTTAAAAGAGTTAAAGATTAGACTCGATGCAAACAATGACGACAACAAAACTAAAACAGATCAAACTAAAATGATCATGGACGCATTAGAAAAGATTAATAATATTGCAACAAGAGGTATGCAGTAATGTTACTTAATTTAGGTCTTAATCAATTAGCACCATCATTGCCTGCTAATTTAAGAAAAGCACCTAACATTGTTACTGCACCACAATCTAATATAGATATTAATGCCATATTAGGATTAACTCCAAGCCAATATTCTGGATTACAATCTGTAGGTAATACAGGTTATTACTATGGTAATAATCGTATGTATGAACCATATACTATTACAAGTTCTCCAAGTTATGGTATATATGGCCCATATAGCAATACTGGTTATAGTTATAGTCCGTATGGCGGTAATCCTTATAATCCATACGGAGGAGCATATCAAGGCAATTCTAATCGTGCAGAAGGAACAATCACTGTAGGAAGCCAAGCATTTAGACCTGTTGATGCAAACATTACAGGATTTAGTAAAAGCAAAGTTGGTGAAGAAGATAGTAAGATATACGAATACGCACCATCTATGGCTTATGTATATTCACAAGCACCTAAACCTGCACCATTACCAACACCGAATGTAACATCATTTTTATCGACCCCAACTGCAAACACTTATGTAGGTAGTTATGGTGCAGATAGATTTACACAAGGAAATGGATTACTAGGACTTGACTTTGGTCTACCTAGTGGAAAATCTGCAAATGAATAAACAAGACATAATAAAAGGCATTTTAGAAACACCAGAATTTCAAGACGTAATTAACGAGTTGAGAGAAAATCAACTCAACGGTATTAGGTACTCTACTCCATCTGATAAAGATGCTAGAGAAACCTTTTACATGAGATTACAAGTCTTAGACGAAATCATGAACTATCTTGAATCAATCACTAAAGACGGCGACATTAAAGATAAAGCATGGAAGATATTATAGACTTTTCTATAATGGCAACCCTTGCCAAAAGGGAACATTAAGGAAATACAATGAGTGAAGAAACCATGACTCCTGAACAAGGAAGTGGAGAACTAACTGTACGAGATGCAGCTACTGCGTTTGAAGGCATCTTATCAGCAGGTGAGGACTCCAATGAGCAACCAGAAACTGTTGACCAAGAAGTTGAAGAAACAGTAGAGGAAGAAGTAGAGTATTCTGATGATGCAGAGGCTCCAGAAGACGATACAGAACTCCAAGATGAAGGTGATGAAGAAACCGAAGACAATGAAGAGGAACTCGAAGAAGAAACTCAACGCTTTACAGTAAAAGCTGCAGGCGAAGAAAAAGAAGTGACCCTCGAAGAATTGATGCAAGGTTATCAACTTGGTGCAGACTATACTAAAAAGACTCAAGAAGTCGCAGAGCAACGCAAAGCTGTAGAAGCAGAACGTAATGCGATACTAGAGGCAAAACAAGTTAGAGATGCTTACGCTCAACGGTTAAATGCAATGGAACAATTCTTGATTTCAACTCAAGATAGACCAGAAAATTTAGCCGCAATGAAGGAAAACGACCCAATAGGATATGCAGTTAAAGTCGCAGAATTGACTGAGAAAAAAGAACAGTTGCAAAAAGTTCGTGTTGAACAACAACGCATTGCACAACAGCAACAAGCGGAGTATCAACATCAACTTCAACAACGCACTCAGGAAGAAGCGCAAAAACTTTCACAAGTCCTACCAGAGTTTTCAGACCCAACCAAAGGCGAACAACTCAGAAATGAGATTCGTAACTACGGTAAAAGTGTAGGTTTTAATGACCAAGAGTTATCACAAGTATACGACTCTCGTCATGTATTAATGCTACACAAAGCGATGATGTACGACAAACTACAAAAATCTAAACCTGCAGTAAACAAAAAGGTTGCACAAGCACCAAAAATGGTTAAGTCAGGTACAAAGGTAACAGAAAGTAATCGTGATAATCGCAAAAAACAAATGAATAAGCTTAAGCAAACTGGCAAAGTCAGAGACGCTGCGGCTCTTTTTGAAAACTTTATATAATAAGGAAGTGAATTAATCATGGCAACATATAAACAGTATGACGCAGTAGGGTCTCGTGAAGATCTATCTGACGTTATTTATAACATTTCTCCAACAGACACACCATTTATGTCTTCTGTGGCTAAGACTAAAGCTACTGCGGTACTTCATGAATGGCAAGTGGATAGCTTAGCATCAGCAAACGGTTCTAATGCAGCTGTTGAAGGTGCAGACGCAACTTCTGCAACATTATCTCCAACAACACGAGTTGGTAATAGAACTCAGATTTCACAAAAAACTATCCAAATCTCTGGCACTTTAGAGTCAGTTGATAAGGCTGGTCGTAAGTCTGAAAAAGCATATCAATTAAGTAAAGCATCTGCTGAACTTAAACGAGATATGGAAAAAATTCTATTATCTAACCAAGTTGCAGCTGCAGGTACAGGTGGCGGTTCACCAACTGCAAGAACTTTAGGTGGTTTACAAACTTGGTTAAACACTAACGTATCTTTAGGTGCATCAGGTGTTGCAGGTTCTTTAGGTACTACTGCAAAAGTTGACGGTACTAACCGTGCATTTGCTGAAGCACAACTTAAAGAAGTAGTTCGTGAAGCATACACAGCAGGTGGTAACCCATCAGTTGTTATGTTATCTCCTGCTAAGAAACAAGAGTTCTCTGCATTTGCAGGTATCGCAGAACAAAGATATATGGCTCCAGCAAACAAACAATCTACTATCGTAGGTGCGGCTGACATTTATCTAAGCGATTTCGGTACATTATCTGTTGTTCCTAACAGATTCATGACTGCAGAAGCAGATTCAGGTGAAGTAGCATTTGTATTAGATCCAGAATATGCAGCTGTTGCATACTTACGTCCATTCCAAACAAACGAATTGGCAAAGGCTGGTGACTCAGAGAAGACACAACTTTTAGTTGAATACACACTAGAAGTTAAAAACGAAGCGGCTCATGGCTTAATCGGTGACTTAACATAAGGATATTGACCCTCTTCGGAGGGTCTCCTTTTTAGGATTGTTATGGCAAAACTATTAAACAAAGACGAATTTAAAACACAAGTTGCATACAACACAGATGACGGTGGAATTATTATTGCAACAGAACAAGACGTAACAGACATAATTGAACAAAACAAAATAGAATATAACGCAACAAATGGTCGATGGAAAGAAGACGTGTTATCAAACAAGATTGCATCAATTCCTATGACTGTAATAGACACATTAAATAAAAAAGGAATCATGAAGGGTTTCGATGTAGTAGATCAAAAGAAATTCAGAGCATGGTTAAACGATCCAGACAACAGATTCTTTAGGACACGACAAGGTAGAGTATAATGGCATTTACTTCATACACAACATTAAAAAGCACGATTGCAGATTATCTTGCTCGTAGTGACCTGACAACACAGATAACTGACTTTGTTCGTCTTGCAGAAGAAAGATTGCGTAGAGAGTTGAGAATAAGACCAATGTTAAAGGTTGCAACTGCAAATACAACTGCAAATGACTCTACTGTATCCTTACCGTCAGATTTTCTTGCAATGAAAGATTTGCATATTGATGGCAACCCTGTGAAAGTATTGCAGTTTCAAAACACATCTAACTTTTTTAGAAACTCCAGATCATCAGACAAAGGTGTACCTACCATGTATACATTATTAGGTAGCGAGTTTCAATTTGCACCTTATCCAGATGCTGTATACACATTAAGAATGGTGTATTACCATAAACCAGATTTCTTATCTGATAGTAACGCATCTAACTTATTTCTAGCTAATTGCCCAGACTTGCTTTTATACGGTGCATTAGCAGAAGCTGAACCCTATCTTATGAACGATGAACGAATTCAAACTTGGGCATCTTTATATGATAGAGGTCTAGCATCATTAAGAGCAAGTGATGATGATAGCGAATATCCATCTTCTCCTATGTCAATAACATTATCAACGAGGTAAATAACAATGGCTGAATTTAGTAATTATTTAGAGAACGCATTGATTAATGCAGTTCTTCGTAACACAACATACACATCACCTGCAACAGTGTATGTATCACTTTACACAACAGACCCAACAGATGCAGATTCTGGTACAGAAGTATCAACATCAGGCACAGGTTATGCAAGAACAGCAGTAACCTTTGGTGCGCCATCTGATGGTGTATCTACAAACTCTGCTGATGTAACTTTTCCCACAAGCACTTCAAGCTGGGGTACTGTAACTCATATAGGTATACATGATGCAAGTACAGCTGGAAATTTATTGTTTCATAGCCCGCTTGATACCGCCAAAACAATCGACTCTGGAGATATTTTCAAGATCACATCAGGTAACTTATCAGTTACATTAGCGTAAGGATAAATAATGGCATTAGTCGTTAAAGATAGAGTACAAGAAACTACTACGACCACAGGCACAGGTACAGTCACGCTTGCAGGTGCAGTCACAGGTTTCCAA
>Ga0222715_10000690_pt1 | contig 33671 bp, 22 predicted proteins | sample C33_9DmetaG_FD_165056 | JGI IMG/M metagenome (GOLD analysis project Ga0222715, IMG submission 165056) | Estuarine water microbial communities from San Francisco Bay, California, United States - C33_9D | ecosystem: Environmental > Aquatic > Marine > Unclassified | place: USA: California...
GAGGGTGGAGGTTTGGTGAGCGAGGAGCGTCATTTGGGAGGACATGTCGTGACGTTCAACCGATCCCTCCATCTCCTCAATGACGGGCATCATCGAGATCATCATGAGGCCGATGATGGAGAGGACACCGCCGAACAGGAGAACCGTTGCCACGGCGGCGGAGACCGCTTCATCTTCACGACGAAGTTGGCCCCTCAACGACTCACCTCGATGCGTTGCAGGTCGACTTCAAAATACAGCGGCAAGTTGTGAGACGAGACGCTGAAACCGTCAGCGCCGCTTGCTCGTTCGTACGGGGAGAACCCGATGTAGGTGTCGAGCGTCCCTGCAGCGCGCTGAACGTTGTACTCCGAGAGCCAGTTATCGTGGTATTGAGGCGTCACCACGTCATGAAGAGCGTTGGTCACGGTGAATTGAACGTTGTAGGCGCGGCCGCTGAAAAGCGTCATGGGGCCTTGCGATACAAATTGCAAACCGATGTTCGAACCCGTTCCGATGCTTCCGTTGGTGAGGACATCCGTCAGGAGCATGGACAATCGCAACTCCTCGTTGGCCATGCGGTCAAACTCCACCAGTGGCATGGCGCTGACTTCCCATGCCCCGTTCGGGAAACGTTCTGCTCGGGCGTTGTTCATCAGCACAATTTGATGTTCACCCTGGCCGAGCGAGGTGTGAATTTCCAAGCCCGAGAGGGTCCATGAAACCTGCCGGTAAAGGGGCTCATCGTCCGCACCGTACACGGTGACGATCATCCAGTGGCTGGCGCTGGCGTTATGCGAGACCATCACTTCCTGATGGCTGGCAACCACCTCGCTCGTGAACGAGACACCGGGCGATTGAACGGTGATGCTTCGAGCGGTTTCATTGGCGACAAGGACGGCGATGGTGGTGTCGTTCACATGACGTAACGAGATTCTTTCCGACGCAGTAAGGTCGGCTCCAATTGTCCAATGCTCGACGTTTTGAACCGGTCGAATCGACGTGGACTGGATGGCGAGCGTGTTTCTGAAACCCGTGCCGTCCGGGGCGTTTCCGGCCACTTCAATGCGGTCCTCGATTCGGTCGGCGAGCCCGGAGGCAGAATTCCAGTTCGTGTTGTCCTCAAAATCGGACAGGTACGGGTTGAGGAAAATCCAGACCCCGCCCATGATGGTGATGACCATGGCCAGCAACATCACGACGCCCAGAACTTCGCTCACCGCCCGTTCTTCACCCCGCAGGTGGCGGGTAGCGGACTGCGCCGTTTGCCGGTTCACGCTTTGGACACGATGAGGTATCATTTAGCCATTCACCCCAAATCCTGCGATGAGGCTTAGTTGTGCAGGGGTGATTCGGCCTCGGTTTCGGATGGCTGCCCGATGTAATGGGAAAAATCAGGGCCGTCTTGTTCCGAGATTTTCAGGTCGCCAGTAAAGACGTCCGCAATGTGATAGAGCACGGTTGATTCTGCAATATGGGGACGGTTGTTTTTCTGGCTCAGGTGCGTCAGGACGATGGTTCGCGTGGCTTCCGTGCATACTTCGGCCAAGAATTGCCCGGTTTGGTCGTTCGACAAGTGGCCTCCACGGCCGGAGATGCGATCCTTCAAACTGTAGGGGTAGGGTCCACCAAGCAACTTCTTCTCGTCGTAATTGGCCTCGATGGAAATGTGTTCGCAACCTCGGACGTGGGTGACCAATTCATCGGTCCACGAACCGAGGTCGGTGATGATGGCGGCACGCTCACCGTTGTGGCTCGCGACGAAGGCCACGTTGTCCGAACCGGCATGGGGGACGGGAACGGGCAGAACGGCAAGGTCATCACCGACCCGTATCAAATCGAGCGCAGCGAAGTGGGTGGTCAACGGAGGAAGCAGGTCGAGTTCAAGCGCTGTGCGCTCGTTGGCGAGGATTTGGGTGTTCCACCGTGTTTGCATGACGCGAGCGCCGCCCCCGTGGTCGCCGTGGTGATGGGAGATGAAGACGCAGTCAATGTCCTCGGGCGTGAGGTCAAGGCGAGCGAGCCGTTTCTGCAGTTGTGCGCCGCTAAAGCCCTGGTCGATGAGGACCCGAACCTTGGGGGTTTCCAGCAGCGTCGAGTTGCCCCGGCTCCCGGTTCCAAGGTGGGTGATGGTCATCGTCATGCGAACAAGTACAAGCGGTCGCGGGAGATTCTTGAACACACCGACAGAACCCGACGGTATCGAGTGTTTTGGCGTGCTTTCGCACGACGTCAAGGCGTGCATGTATGAACAATGTTCCATCACCCTCATAAGCAATCTGAGCAAGGTATTCTTTGAGCGAAGCGTATGCTTTGCAGCAGGCGAGAACATGAGGCGCAGTCAAACCACGCTCCTGACCACCCTCGCTGTCGTCGCGAGTTTGCTCTTCATGTCGCAATTTCCTTCGATTTCAAACGTGGCCAACGTTCACCCCGACGACACCACGCAAACCCCTCCGCCCAACACGGATTCGGACGGAGATCTCATTCCCGACGTTCACGAAACGCTTTTCGAGGGTTGGATGAACTGGACGGCACCCGACGGTCGTCCCGTTGCGGTGAAAGGTTTGGACAAGGACGACGCTTCCGATGCTGACACCGACCGAGACCTTGACGGTTTGAACGCCACCGAGGAATTCTGTTGGCCCTATCCCGCCAACTGCACCGCTCCCGGCTTCCCTCGTGGTCTCACCGGTGAGCTGGATGAGAACAACGACCGAGTCTATCTTGACCCTCGCATGGCTGACACGGACGGCGATGGCATGCCCGACGGGTTTGAGGCGTACATGTGTCAGCGAATGGGCGGTTTTGACCTCGTGAACTTGCGATTCATCTGCCCTTCTTTTGACCCGTTGAACGGCAGCGACGTGACCTTGGATTCGGACAACGACGGCTTCGATGTGGACAGGGACGGTTTCATGAGCGAAGCCGAACGTTACACCGCACCCGAAGAATACGCACACGGCATGCCGTCAAATTACACCACCGAACTTGACGGCTTGTGGTGCTTTGCAACGCTTCCCGACGGGGCTCTTCTCAAAAATTGGCCGTACATCCCTTCGGGTGCAAACGCCACGTTCCACAACCTGTTGCCCGCCTGCACCAACCGTGACGTCGCACACGTCGGCGAGGATTTGTGGCTCGGTACCGACCCGTTGCTCGATGACTCTGACCGCTACTTGTGGGACGGATTTTCCATCAGGACATTGTACCCCTCGTTCGGAGACGGTATTCCAGACGGTTGGGAAGTTCACTTTGGTCTTGACCCGCTGAACCGTTCAAACGCCCTTTCCGATCTCGATCGGGACGGATGGGACGCCAATCGAGACGGTGGCATTTCCGAAGACCTTTCTCGGACCTACACGGCCCTCAAGGTCGGTGAAGCGCTCTCGACGCTTGAAGAATACACGGTTCACTATGACAACGGAAACATGGTTTATCCGGGCTTGAAAACCACGTACGTTGGCGATGAGGAATCGTTTTCCACCTTCCCTCTGGTCTACGATGCGGAAGCTGATGCGCTTTCCGTGTTGCACCATGACGTGCGAGCGCTTGACGAGCACGACGGTACGGTCTACGTCATGACGCGATACGGTATCAGCACGGTCAACGAGGAGGAGTCCACCCAATCCCATCAATGGCTTCCGCAGGGCGTTGAGTTGACCGACGGTTTCCTCGCTCGCTCGAACAACCTGCCGTTCGGTTTGGTGATGGGCACCACCGCCGGTTTTGCCGTCGCCCCTTTGCTGGCTGACGGAAGCCTCGGTACGCCCGCCACCTGGGATTGGTCGTTAACGGGCCATGTGAACGCCATCGCCCCGCTTTCCGGGGACGGGACCTCGTTGTACGTCCTCGGTTTGGCCGATGCCGGTGAGGGCGCGTTGATTGAACTCGGCAACGCTGCTGCGATTTCAGAGACCCACGAACTAGGTATTGGGTTGGTCTCAACGCTTGCCGAAGCAAACGCTACGGTCACCGATATTGAACACGGCATGGCCGGAGGCTCAACCCTCACGCTCTTTGTTGGAACGGACCGCGGTCTCCTCGTCGTTGAAACCGCCTCAGCCCGGGACGAGGCGACCGGCGACTGGCGCTTCTCGTACACCCAAGACGATGTGGACCTTCCAGCGAACGTGGACGAGGTTCGAAGCCTCCCCCTTGGCTCGACCGGCAACCCTGCTGAAGTTCGTACCATGATTCTCGACGGCCCCACGTCCACCAACGCCCAAGTGCTCTGGTTCGGCACCCCTGCCGGCTTGCACAAACTCAACCTTAACGACGATTCCATTGACCACAGCGGGCTGCTCCTCCATCCGGGCGTTGACGGTACGATGGCGCGTGAAACGAACAGCATTCAGAGCATCCACCCCACCGGTGACGAAATTTTGGTCGGTTCGGATTGGGGGCTTTGGGCGGTTGCTGGCGATTACGCCTCGGTCTACGGTCTTCAGGACCAAACCCGACTGCCGGGTGAAATCGTCGCCATCACGACCGCCGTCGGCGAAGGGAACGTGACCGTTTACGGTGCAGCCTCCCCTGGCCAATACGCCAACCTCTTGCTCATGGACCCCGGGGCAAACGACTCCGATGCCGACGGGATGCCCGACGGTTGGGAGGTCGTCCACGGATTGGATCCCACCGATCCTTGGGACGCCCTTTACGACAACGACGGGGACGGCATTGACCTTGACCAATCCGGCGACATGAACCTCGAGCGACTCTGGACGAATCTCGACGAATTCAGGTACACCAAACTCACACCTGAAGGCTACGATTCAACCGACCCTCGTGTCGGCGATACCGACGGGGACGGTCTGGGAGACGGCGCAGAATACTTCGGTTTCTTCTTTGAACAATCCACCCTTTGGTGCCATTACACCGTTCAGTTGGTTCACGTCTGCGATGACGCAGCGGGTCAAGCCGCCAACGCAACCTATCTTGCTGTTGCGAACGTTGACAGCGCCACCGATCCGACCAACGAGGACTCCGACGGCGACGGCATGCCCGACGGTTGGGAAATTGAACACCGACGATGGGTTGGAAGCACCTTCTCGGGCGGAAACAACTGGAGCCTTGATCCTCTGCGAGCCGAGGATGCAAACTGGGATGCTGACGGGGACGGTTTGCCGAACCTCTGCGAATATCAGTGGTCTGTCGTACGCCTCATGGGCTTGAACGGCGACCTTTTGGCGGATTACGGTGAATCGCCCGAAGCCGTTGAGTCCTGGGCGGTGGCCGACCCGAACCTCATCGATTCTGACGGGGATACACTTCCCGACGGATGGGAGTCCAAGGGCCTGTGTTCGTGGGACCCTACCCGCGTGGGCGTCAACCCCCTCAACGGTTCAGATGCCTTTGAAAATCCCGATGGGGACGGGTACGACATCGACCACGACGGTGTTTTGAGCCAGGATGAAGCCTTCGTGAACTATCTTGAATATCACGTCCGGACCGACCTTTTCAGCGGCAACATGACGTTGTCCGGTGTCCCTCTCCCCGAAGGCTTCAGCACCCAACTTTTCGACCGTATTGATGACCAGGGTCAACCCGACGCTACCTTCGCAGAGCGCGCCTCGGGGGCCGTCACCTCCGGCCAATCCGCCTACAGCGTCGGAGCAGCTGACCCGCTGAGTTCGGACACCGACCAAGACGGCATGCCCGACGGATGGGAAATATGGCACGCTCGGTGGAACCTGCTTGACGATGCATGGACGCTGAATCCCTTGGATTCCACGGACCGTTGGGACGATGCTGACAGCGATGGCATGACGAACTGGGAAGAGTACAACGCCGTCTCACCGCTTCTAAGTGAGACGGATGCGAACCGCTCATCTCCGCAATGGTTTGTGACCACCATCGGGACGGCCTTTGCCCTGCAACAATGGCCAGGTATCCCAACGGAATCCTCGTTCGGTGATTTCCTCACGCAGGACCAGATTAACCTCACGGGTTGGACATCCGACCCCAACAACGTCGACACCGACGGCGACGGTATGCTGGACGGCGTTGAATTGCTCTTCACCTCGTGGAACGTCTCCGCCGCAACATGGACGCTCAATCCGCTCGTTGCAGGTGACGGTGATTTCGACGGTGACGAAGACGGTCTCATCGACCGACAAGAGTTCGCTCTCGCCACCGAACAGCCTGACAACGGCGTTGACCATCCAAGCGATGCTCCGTTGATGCACGTGGACGGCGATTTCCAACAACCCACGGAAAAAGCCCAGCGCGTGTTCAACATCCTCATCTCGAAGGAGACTCGAGGGAAGCGTTTGCTGAACGACTTCAACGCTTGGCAACAGGGTGAACCTCCCAACGCCTTCATCGAAGTCGTCCTTGGAATGACCGACCCCACCATTCCGGACACGGATGGCGACGGGATGTACGACGGCTTTGAGTACTGGTTCACGTCGTGGGATTTGGACCAAAACCGTTGGTCCATCAACCCGCTGATCGACGGTGACGTTAATCTGGATTCGGATCAAGACAGTTTTGACTGCAACGCAGACGGTGAAATCGACGGAAACGAAACCTTCTCAAATCTGCGCGAGTGGGAATCCAGAACGTGGGGGAAATTCCTCAACCGGAACACAGTTCCCGCTTCCATGGGCATCATCGACTTTGGCGAGGATGCCATGCTCGCCTACCAAGAAGAGCTGGGCTACTCGCTGATTCAGGCCCAAGCAGCCCTCTACCAAGACTTCGTTGAGAAAGGGCAAGAGTCCGCCGATCGAATGGCAAAAATCAACTCGCTGGAAAGCGAGAATTTCAATCGAAGTCTTCGGGGCGTTGCTGACCCAACACACGCTGATTCAGACAGTGACGGCATCCCGGACGGGTGGGAATATTGCTATGCGATTTTCGGGATGGATGACGCTACGACGCAGAACCATTGGGCTGCCAATCCGATCAACCCGTGGGACGTGGCTTACGACGGCGACCACGACGGATGGTACGACCGAACGGCGTTTGACATTCCTGCTGTTCAAGGCACGTGGGACGATCGTACCTTTACGCCCTCCGGCATCACGATTCAGAACGGAATCGGCGACTTGCCGTTCACCAACGCCATGGAATACGATAATGAAACGCGCCCCGATCTCAACGACAGCGACGAGGACAGCCGCACCTTCATCACCGTTGTAGAGAACGGAGCGGTGGTCTCTCACGAACGGGATTACAACTACTCCGATGGCCGTGAAGTGTTCAAGTACGGCTCCAATCCCAGCGACAACGATACCGACGGTGACATGCTCCCCGATTGGTATGAATACAAGCTCGGATGGAACGAAAGCAACGACAATTTCAGTTCCTACCTTGAAATCCAGGTCGTTTGGATCGATGTCGCTACCGGTGGACCTTGCGGTACATCGACCACGTCGTGTCTCCCTCTGTCGCAGGACGGTGGAGGCGGTACCTTGAGTCGCCCCGACATCGATATGGCTTGGTTCACGATGAATCCTGCCGATCCAAACGATGCGAACGCTGACCCCGACCAAGATGGGAATTGGGATTGTTCAGGGGCGGGATGCACCTACGAACCCTACACCAACTTCCAGGAGTTTTACGCCATCACGCTCAACGTTTACGCTTCTCCAAACGCCGTGAGGTTGAGCGGGTTGACCTACGACGGGTCGCCGGTGACGGAAGGCTGGCAGTTCCGTGCCGCTCTCCTCGGTCTTGGCCAGTCCAACGAGTTGGTTCTGAACTATTTGAAGCTGGACAAATACGCCGGCCCAGACCGCCAATACGGCTACATCGTGGACGACAAAGATACGGATTTCTTGTCGGTTGATCCAAGCGATGACGTGGTGTTGATGGCCGGAAACCGAACCGACCAGTGGGACATCTACTATGCCGGATCGCCAAACACCGCTCCTGTGCGAAGCGTTGGCGAGCACGAGTTCGGTTGGTACCTGCTCGATTACGACGACGACCACTTGGCCGAAGGTTCAAACCCCATGAACTGGGATACGGACGGGGATTGGATGAACGATTGGTTCGAGGTTCGGGACGACGAAGAGGACGGTGTCCGGGGCGATTCCTCTCCGATTCGATACGACTCACGTCAAACCAGTTGATGTCGGCCCCCATCTGACCTTGAACCGCATGGTTCAAATCGTAGGTCGGCTGTCTTCTAGCCATGCAGAGCGGCGGACAGCATACAATCGGCACTCGCGGCGTCTTTTTACTCCTCGTCGGCCTTATGTTTCTCACGCCGCTGAGCCCTCTTGCCAACATGACGGCGCTGGACGCCGAAGCGGCTCCCGGGACACGGCACGTCTACCTCTTCAAGGACGGGTCAACCGAACACATCGCCCTCTACCAAGGCGCCAACCCCGACCTCGGCGCCATGGTCGAACTCCCTCGAGGTGCCTTGGTGACCGACGTGACCATGACCCTTTCAGGCGCTTCCGCCACGGGATGGTCGCAAGTCGTTGCCGATGACCGTGTCCACTGGGTTCGCGGCGCTGAATCCGGAACGGACGACCGCAGCGGCGATTTGACGCTTGCCCTCTCCAACGTGAGCCGCAACTTCCTGCCGCACGGAAACGATGCTTACATTCATCCCAATTCCGATGCATGGTTGGACAACGGTTCCTATGCCTTGCGCCAACCGCACACCTCCAACGCAACGGAGACCCTCTTCTCCCAGCAGCTGACCAAGACCTCTTCGTCCTTTATGGCCCAAAGCCAAGGGGCCATTCTGAAGCATCACGATTGGTTGTTCCTCTCCACATGGTCGTCCTCGACCTTCCACAACGTGGTGGAGCGCCTGTACCCCAACAACGCCACCCGTGAGTCGGTCATCACGCTTGAGCAGGCTTCGTGCACCTTGCCTCAGAAGCATTCCTCCTCGTACTACGCCTATTACGGGTTCCGTGATTGGACCGTGACCGACGACGAACGCTTGTTCGGTATCCTTTCGGGCTACCGCTACTCCTACGGTTCCACGGCTCCCGTCAACTACCATCGAGTGATGGAAATGGACATCTCACGTGACGACACGTGGACCTGCATTGATTCCTATGACATCTCTCCATCGGTTGGCGAGTACACCGGAATCGCTTACGATCGGGACACTGGAAAGGTTTGGGTGGCGCACAACGCCATGAATCGGCTCTACGCTTACGATTTCGCTGGAGACGGAACGTCCACCTACACCCGCAGTCAAGAATTCTACACCTACACCTCGTCCTCCAGTTCAACCTGGGAATGTGGCGGTAGCACGTCGAACAACCAGAAGCAAATGCTACGCGGCTTGGAAGTCAACGGATCGACCTTCTACATGCGATGCCAGAAGGACTACTACTACAATGACCGGGACCAACTTGAGGCCTGGTCGGTTTCGGGTTCCTCCTCTGCTCTGATTCCCGAGTCAACCGTCCGCCAAATCTCTCGACTTGGGTACGGCTTGCAATTTGACGGCGAGCGCTTTGTTACCGTCGACTGCGGCTATTCGTCATGGTCCGGCGCCACGCTCTACTACCGTGAGTTCGGAACCGGATGGCTCTACGAAACAACACCGTCGCCGGGGACGACCACCTGGTACGGCGACGTGATTCAAACGGGCGACCCCGTTTTGGCTGCGAACGTTCAGACCTACTGGTCCGCCGCTTCCATCGGTGACCGCGTTGACTACTGGGTCTCCGCTGACAATGGAACGCACTGGGAAGGAGTGGAATCGAACTCGACCATTCACTTTGACTACCCCGGAACTGAATTGGTCTGGAAGGCCCAACTCATCGGCTCCACGGCGGTCTCTTGGTGGGTTGACATGGATTACGCCACGGCCTATTCTTCGCAAGGCGATTGGACCTCTCCGTACTTCAACACCGGCACCAAGGTTGGAAAGGTTCGTCCGCAATGGACCGCCGATGTTCCCGCTGGAACCACGCTGACCGTCCAAGTCTCAAACGACAACGGAACCACCTGGCTGGACGCCACGAACAATGCAGAAACGAGCTTTTCAACCGAAGCCGCTGGAAACACGCTTCGCTATGCCGTGGTGATGGGAACCAACGACGCCACCAAGACGCCCAAACTCGACCGCTTTGTCTTGGAATACGAGGAAGGTTACCCGGACCGGCCCATGCTCGATATTGGCGGTGACGGGACGTACGATTGGGAATCCGATATTTTCCTCAACGAGTCTTCCGTCGTCGCCTCCGATGACTCGCCGGTCGGTGAGATCGTCAAGCGAGCTCCAACCCTCGTGGACGCCTTCAACGACCACATCCCCGAAAACGGAGACGGCATGGTGACCGTTCCAATTGGCGTGAAAGCAGCGAGTGCAGGCCGTGTGAAGATCTCCAACATCGACATCACCTATGCCATGCAGACTCGCGCCGTGGATGCGTCCTTCGAGGGCGGCCTCGCTGCCCCGGACGGGATCTACAGGAACTTCATCACACGGGTTGCTCCGGGTGACGAAGTCGACCGTGTTACCAAGGCGGTCATCGCCATCGACCACACGTATGGCGAGAACCCTTCGTTCAACTGGGAGCGAGGCGATGTTTGCTCGGTCAATTCGGACGGCGGTGGCATTGTCGTCTTCGACGTCACCAACTGCACCTCAACCGTCGATGCCAACGATGTCGTCTCCATTTGGATGCCAACCAAGGTGAACTGGAGTTGGAACGACGAGGCAAGTACCGAAGCCATCATTTCGGTCGAGGACGACTTGGGACCATCGGTGACCCAGTGGATGACCTCGGACATGGAATTGGTCGTTGAAAACGACATCCAGCTTGACGGCCTGCGTGTCTGGGAAGAAACCGGTCGGCAACTATATCCGATGGATTGGGTGCGTGGAGGATTCAACCTCAGTTTCAGCGGCTCGATCCACTTCCAGGACTCACAACTCATGCCTCCAGCAGGGAGTTTCTCTCTGCGCGTCATCGGTCAGAACGTCACCTTCGACGGCGACCCGATGGGTGAACCCATGGTGCTCTATGAAGAGGTGAACCCGGCCTTCGGTGCCTACAACATGACCTTCACCTCTCCCATTGAATCCGCTCCTGGAGGGATGATCTTCTACGTCCAAGCCGTCGACCTCGAAAACGGTTCAACCTTCACCAACCCCAACTACAACAGCATCCGTTTGATTCTCGACGGCAATTCACCGCTCGTGCTGAGCGCCACCCCGCTTGACGGTACTGAACGCCATGCTGGCGCAGCCGGCGTCGGTCAACCCGTCTCCATCGTGGTCCAAGATTCGGTTGACCCTCCGCGGCAGTTGAACCTTCACTACTGGGTTGGGTGCAAAGCCAGCGAAGCCATCGGCTGTACGGATTACAACTTTGACGGGCTCCCCAACGAAGACGAGTACGAACTGGTCACCCTTTCCTCGCCTGAAACGCGAGCCGGTGGCCTCAACATCTTCGAAGGGCTCATTGACGATTCCATGCTCCTGCATCGACAGCGGGTTTCGTTTTACGTCTCGGGTGAAGACGAGCAAAACAATCAGATCGCCATGGGCCAAGGACCCGTATGTCCCGCCTCGACCATCACCTGCGGCAACCGCCCGGGTGAAGTGCTCCCCGATTGGGATGCAGATTTGGTCACCTACCACATTCGTCAAGAATTTGAACCTGAAGTTGACCTTGGGAACACGTCGATCCTCGGTCACGATGACTACGCCCCCCTTCACCCCGGCATCCCCTACACTGCGCAGATCAAGTTGAGCGACACGAACGGATGGCAGGACATTCAGTATGTCCAAGTCGCCCTTGGAGGTGACTTCGATGACGACGAATCCTCGTTGTTCATTTCCCTCGCCGAAGGTCAAGACGGTCATCCAAAAGCGGTCATGACTCCGGGTTCGAGCAACATCGCTGTTTCCAACCTGTATTCGACGGTTTCACTGGAGGAAGGGGACGATTCCGTGGTGGTCATTCAAGCACGCTTCCAACTAACCTGGATGTTCCCCGAATCCTTTGACACAAACGGCGTGAGTCACTTCCTCCCCCGGGTCAAAGTCACCGACATGCCGTGCAACGACAACGAGGTGACGCCTTGTTTCGAGGTCATGGAAGGCATGGGCGACGATTGGTGGAGCCTTGACAACGATTTCCGCTTTGATACGGAAGCAGGTCACATTCGTGCCATCGAACTGAGGAACAGCGAGAACCACTACAACGAAGAAAATTTCGAAACGATCATCGGTGCTGGCCAAGCCCTCCGGGTTTCCGGGCGGGTGCTGTTCTCGGAAGACGAAACTCCGGCTCCTCCCGGTGCCTTTGACGTCGTGTTTGGGGATTTCCAAAACAACTGGAGAACCTCCACTCGCGAGGACGGTGACTTCAGTCTTGATTTGCTTGTTCCTTCGGTGCGTTCGGGCCGTTTGGACCTCCGTTTGAGCATGGACGATTTGCCCGGTTTGGCCGTTGACGAAAGCGAATTTTCGCCTCGGGTCCGCCTCGCCGTTGACAGTTCACGGCCCACCATCGACAGCATCTCCCTTGGCGGCGTGCCCGTTGGCTCCCCGTTATCGATTGGGGCTGCTGAGAACCTCGAGGTCATTCTTGTTACCAACGATGAAAACGGGTTTGACTTTGAGGAGGCCGCTGTGCTTCACTATCGCGTGAAGGCCGGTGAAGCCGAAATTTCTCGAGGCAGCGTTCTGCTCCCCGACATCACCAGTTTCGGTCAGGAATACTTCTGGAGCGGCAGATTGGATTTGACGGATGCGGGTGCAACGACGCTGTTGCCGTCGTACACCGTTGACGTTTGGGTTTCGGGCTCGGACAAGGCAGGAAACCCCTTCAACACCGTCGACAATTCGATGATGGAACCGTTTGCTTCATGGCCGCTCGCTCTGCTGGGTCCCCGCATCGATTTGCAGCATGAAGCGTCCAGTCTTCAATGGGACATTCCGTCTCCGTACGAAGGCGAAACCGCAACGTTGTTCGTTGAAACCGAGAATCTGGGCGGTAGCGGTCAAGTTGAGTACGCTCTGCAAACCTTGGTCGAGGGTGGATTCTGGTCCACCGTTGAAATTGCAGGCGTTGAAGCGACGGCTGGAGCGACCCTCACGGCTGCCTTGCCGGTAACGCCTGTGGAAAGCGCCGGCTCCACCATTGAGTACCGGGTTTTGGTCTTGGTTGACGGCGTTGAAATGGACCGTGCCACCGTTGCCTCGTTGTTCATCAAGGAAGAAACGGTTCGTGACGGCGAAGCGCTCACGCAACAACTCTCCAGCGATGTGTTCAGCGTGACGTTGTTCGTCATCGCCCTCGCCTCGGTTTCGTTCGGGATGTACGCTCTCGTGCTTCGTCGGCGCTTGCTCGCCCCTGAAACCGAGGAAGAACTCGCCGATCAAACCGATGTGGTCGTCGAGGAAATGGTCTCGGGCAAGACCGTCCCAACGCTTCAGGCTCCGCCCGTACCGCCTGCACCGTCAGGCCAAGTGCCGCCACCGCCTCCCGGTGCCAAAGCACCGCCTGCTCCTCAACAAGCACCGGCTGCGCCCGGTCCTGACCGAAGTTCACCTCCTCCGGTTCCTCCAACCGGCCTTCCCGAGGGTTGGACCCAAGCACAGTGGGACTCGTACGGCTGGAAGTACATCGACGCCCTCGCCAAGAAATGAGGATTGATTCAGCGTGGTTGACACCCCTGTTGATGGCATGGTCACCTTGCAGGAGCGTACCGTGAACTTGGTGAATCAACTCAACATGCCGCTGGTTGAAGTGTCCTTGGTTCTTGCCCGCCACATCAATCGGCTCATGCAAACGTTGACCGAGCATCTTGACGCCACCAATCAGTCAGCGAGCGAACGCGTTACACGTCCGTGGCCTCTAGATGTTGAGGCGGCGGCTTCTTCGTCGAATTTCTCGCTTGACAAGGTCATGGACATCGTCGACCAGCAACGAATGGACATTCTGGATACGCTTATTCGCGTCACCTTGGTTGAAATCAACGCCTCGGTCATCGACGCCCTGCTCGCTCTCCGGGCTTGGGAACACCTCGCTCGTACGCAGCTGGCGCTTGCAACCGGACCGGGGCAGTTGTTCTCTCCGTTGGAGATTCCAGAAGACTGGTGAACAAGGACTTCAAAAACGAGGGCGGCGAGGTCGTGTCATGACCCATGCCCGTGGAACGGCCCTCGTGCTCGTGACGCTGGTGTTGTTGGTGCCGGCCTCAGGCTGCTTGGGCGAAGATGGGCTGCAGGTTTTCCCCGAAAAGAAAGGCGTTCCCGGCGGCCTTACTTTGGCGTGTTTGCGGGACGCTTCGTTCACGTCGATGGTGATTGAAATCGACCACGCCCCCGGTTACCGGCCGTACACGAGTTCCACGGACCTTTTGGTGGAGCGGTTGGAACAAGTTTGTGAAAAACCCGGAGGCATCCGCATTCAATACAACGAGGTGGCGTTTGGAGAACAGGCTTCATGGAGCGCCCAAGATGTTCGCGACGAAGGTTGGGAGAACAAGGACGCCTCTCCCATGGACGGGAACACGCTTCGATGGCAGATCCTCTTCCCAGAGGGGACCTACGAAGACGAGAGTGTTCTCGGTGTCGCCGTCGATGCATCGACCATGGCGCTTTTCAGCGATGCGATTGAGGAGGCTGACGGCCTGTTTGGCCGACCTTCCGTTGAAGACGTTGAGAACAGCGTCATCGTCCACGAGGCAGGCCACCTGCTCGGTTTGGTTAACCTCGTCTACACCTCTCCCGTGAATCACGAAGATCCGGATCACCCGGGGCACTCAAGCAACGACGATTCGGTGATGTATTGGGCCATTGAATCCACGGGACTGGTGAATTTCATCACGGGCGACCTTCCAACGGCGTTTGATGACGATGATTTGGCGGATCTTGCAGGTTTGGCGAGCGGGGACATCCCGGTTCGAGATCAACTCTGGCCTTGACCCATCCCTGCCACGGCGTCCCGCCAGGCATCGAAGATGGACCAGACGTAGAGCAGAACCCAGAGAACGATGGTGAGCGCCAACGGAATTTGCAACAAACTCCAGTCCGTTGCTCGCTGATGTTGTCGGTTGAAATGTTGGCCGAGGAACAGGAACGGCACCGCGGCGAGAAGGGCTGCAATCAGCGGTCTCAGGGCGCCCCACATGCCTACGCCAAAGGTGATTTCACGCCAAATCTCTCGAAGAATTCGGGTGCCGAGAAACCCTCCCTCGTTGGCGTTGGAATCCGGGCTGAGTTGGACCACCAATTCCTCTTCCATGGACTGTGCTCGTCGTGCTCATTTGTGAACTTGGCGCATGGAAGCGGGGGGATTGGATGAAAAACCCCTGCCTTGATGGCCGTTCAATGTCGGTCAAATCCGTTCTTGTCACGGGTTTTGAACCGTTTGGGGGTCACACCAAGAACGTCAGCGCTGAAGTGGCGAGACGGTTGAGCGACCTCACGGAAATTGTGCATCCGTGGACGGGAACATCGGTTCCAGTTTCGGTAACCATGGATGTCTTGAGCGTTGACCGAAAAGGTGCATGCAAAACAGCTGCGCGTATACGAAACGGGGAGACGTACGATGCCATCCTGCACCTCGGCCTTTGTGAGCGGTGCGAACATCCGCAAATCGAACGCTTGGCCAGAGATCGAATGGACATGCGAATACCGGACAACCTCGGTCGTCAAGTCCGTGAAACGCCGTTGGACGGAGAGGGGGATAGGGGCATTTGGGTTGACCCTTCTCGTTGGCCAGCCAACGCCTTCAACGTGCCTTTTCACCTGTCGACCAACGCAGGAGCCTACTTGTGCAACGAGACGTTCTTTGAAACGCTCAAATCGCTCGGTGAAACCACCCAAAAGCCTCTGCCCCCGCCTTGCGTATTTGTTCATCTCCCCGATGCTCACCGTTTGCCGGTCGAAGCAAGCACGGCGTTCTCACAACACGTGCTGGCCTTCCTTCTTCATCCAACGCCGAATGTCCCTGTCCATGTCGTTGCTGGCTACCTTTCGGATGGCATGGGCAAGCACCTCATTGCGAAACGAAGTCCGGGTGAATTTGACGCCGGGTCATGGGAATTTCCCGGCGGGAAAATTGAGGCAGGTGAGTCGTGGGCAGCGTCCGTTGAGCGTGAACTTCGTGAAGAATTGAGACTTGATGTCACGGGCCGTCACCTTCTCGGCACGGTGGTGCGAGATGTCGGCACGACCACCTATGCGGTGCATCTTGTTCGTTGCGATTGGTCCGGGGCGTTGGACCGGCTCGCCCTCGATGTCCACGATGCCGTTGCGTGGGTGAATCTCACGGACAGCGACCGACCTTGGGCGGGTCGGGATGCCGAATTTCATTCGCTGATCTGCGACTTGACTCACAACCAGGTTGAGGCGTCTCCGTCCTCGGTCATCGCTCGTTCATCGTTGATGGAACGCGGGACCTGACTTCGGCCGGGATGCCAAGTTGCCGCTTGGAGCCACTCGTCCAGTCCGTTGCCCTCAATGGCGACGGTGAACACGCCGCCGAGCGGTGCTTCCCCCGGAATGGGGAAGGCAATTTTTCCAGCCAGAGCCGCAAGCCGAGAGATGGTGAATTCGGTTTTGTCCCCTTGCAGTCCTCCCGCCATGGCGTCCAGAGCCGTATCGAGGATTCGCTGTTCGTGGAGCAAATGGAGGAAGGTTTTGAGAGAGACGCTCTCGAAGGACCAATCCACGTTTGAGGCCTTTCCAAAGACGGGTTCGGGTGTTTCTTGCCCTCCGCCTGCTTCGGGGAACACGTTGAGAAGGGCGGTCGTCACTTGAATCGGAGAGTCGGCTCCCCGAAGTTGCGTTGAAACCACGACGGAAAATCCCTCCCCAACCCCGCTGAGACGGAGCCGTTGGTCAACCATGCTCCCGGGAGAGGGCCGTAGGCCAAGAAGGTAGGGGTCAAGGGAAAAACGAGCGAAGGGGTGAAGTGAACATTGCCTACCCCGATGGCATGAATGACGAGCGGAGCCCTTCGGTGGCGACCGTCATTCCCGTTTACAACGAGGCGGAGCACATTGAGGCCTGCCTCCACGGACTTCTCCATCAAACACTTGCTCCATCAGAACACATGATTCTCGTTCTTGATGGCGGTTCAAGCGACGGAACCGTCGCCAAGGTGGAGGCCTTCATCGCCTGTTTTTGCGGGCCCGAATATCCGACCCTTCAACTCATGAACAACCCCGGAAGGACCGTCCCGCATGCACGAAACCTTGCCCTTGAGCATCTTCCCCAATCGGTGCGGTTCCTCGTTGAGATGATCGGACACGCAGAAGTTCAACCCGACCATCTCGAGAAACGTTTGGAGAGTTGGAGTCAGTGCACATCCATGGCGTCACGTCCGCTCGCCGGCGTTGGTGTTCGCGTGGTGGCCTCCGAGGCAGAGGAAGGTCCGGTTTCCCGATGGATTGAGTCGGTCCTCGCCTCCAAGATCGGGCAAAGCGGCGGTCAATTCAGTCCGTTTTCTCGAACGGAGCCAACCGATGTTCCGGCGTTCGTGATGCACGATCGCACCGCGCTCGAGGCCGTGAACGGATGGGATGCATCGTTTATCACCAGCCAGGACAGCGAACTTTCCATGCGACTCGTGAAAGCCGGCTACGGTCTTTACCGAACGCCTGAGCCGGCCGTCGCTATGCACAAGCGGTCGACGCTTGGCCAATGGTGGCGTATGGGTCACCGGTACGGTTTTTGGCGAACCAAGGTGCTGATGCGTCACCCACGGCGTGCACGATGGCAGGAGTTCCTTCCTTGGTTTGGCTTTCTTGCGACGTTGGGCTTGCTTCTCAACGGTGCTGTGTTTTGGTGGGCGCTCCCTGCCGCTTACGGCGGCGTCCTGTTCGTTCTTGCCTTCGTCAACGCGTTTGCACACCGTTCCCTCGCAAGTCTGTTTGGCGTGCCGCTCTGCTTCGTCATGCTGCACACGAGTTTTTCCATCGGTTTGGTGGACGGTCTTCTCCGCAAAGGGCGTCTGCCTCGTGACCGTGGTTGAGAACAACCACCCAATAGATACATCAGCGACGGGACCATGAACAGGGTGAACATCATGAGTGAAACACGACGCATGACCTCTCGCGGTTTGAGCGTCTTGCCCCTACTCTTGATGGGCGTGACCCATCTCTCTCTCCCACCTCTCCAATCGATGTTTGACCTTGAACCCCGGCTGATGTACGGGTACTACGGCGTTGCCCTCGTTCTTGGCGTTGTGCTTTTCCGACGGTCTGGCGTTGTCAAAGACCACGAATACAACCGATCGAAAGCCATGAAAAAAATCCGGCATGTCTACGAGGCTGAAGCCCGAGGTGTATGGGAAACCAACGCCCCCCTCGATCCCAACATGGATGCGAAAACACAGGCGAACATGTCGAAGTCTGTTGGCGAATTCTCGGGTGAGGGTGCCGAAATTGAACTCCCGGACGATGAGCAGGTGGAGGTGAGGATGTTGTCGGAAGCGGCTCACGTTGTCAAGGCAAATGCCCGTGTTTCCGGAGAAGCCTCCTTTGACGATGACCCCACGGGAGGAACGGTTGGGGCAACCCGAAACGTGGGCCCCATGGACCGCTTTTTGGATGCTTTGTTCGGCTTTTTCGGTCGCGATAGCCGTGCTGAACGCGAAGCTCAAAGGCGACGACGTCTTGAACAGGCGGCCTCAAATTCACCCGTGCTTGCTCAACGGCCGGTCGCCCCTCTGCGCTTCAACAAAACCGATGACTCAAGTGAGGTCAACATGGTATCGATGAGCGATGAAGGCGGTGTTGAGACGGTCATCTCTTCAACGGGCATGGAAAAAGAGGTCCCGATGCTTGGTGGGCAGGAGCCTCAACCCAGCCAAATGCAAGAATCCTTGGAGAGCATGGCCATGATGGGTCAAGCCCCGTCCTCTTCCAACACCTTTGCGACAGCAGGCCCTCAATGCCGCGGCTGCAGTTCGCCGGTCTCTCCAACCGAACGGTTCTGCCCGCATTGCGGGTTGGACCTCTGAAGCGAAGCGTGAGGTTGAAAGCGGGCCCCTCGTCGTAGCAAGCGGAGACGAAGGCGATGGCTGACAAACGGGACTATTACGAGGTCTTGGGCGTTGAGAAATCTGCCTCGCAAGCGGATCTCAAGAATGCCTTTCGTCGCCTCGCCCGAAAGTACCATCCTGACCGAAGCACCGAAGAGGACGCCGAAGATCGGTTCAAGGAAATTCAAGAAGCCTATGCGGTGCTTTCGGACGATGAAAAGCGAAGTCAGTACGACCGGTTCGGTCATGGTGGGCCCCAAGGGAATCCCTTTGGTGGATTTGGAGGGGGCTTCAACATCAACCTTGACGAAATTCTCGGGGGGGATTTTTTCTCCTCCTTTTTCGGCGGTGGCTCCGGTCGCCGCCGCCGGAGCCGACGTGGTTCTGACATCTTGCTTCGCCACTCAATCAACCTTGAAGACGTGCTCAACGGAACGGAACAAGAGGTTGTTCTCGACCTACCGGAACCTTGCACCTCATGCGAAGGCACGGGGGCTGAAGGCGGAGATTTGGTGACCTGCTCAGCATGTTCAGGCCAAGGTCAGGTGCGTGTTCGCCAGCAGGTTGGTCCCTTCATTCAGGAATCTGTTCAGGCCTGTGACCCGTGCTCCGGGCGAGGCCGAGTCTCGGACCGTCCATGCGAGGATTGCAACGGGCGAGGTCAGGAATTGAAGTCGAACACGCTTCGGTTCCACGTCCCAGAAGGCGCAGAATCCGGCACGCGTCTGCGGATGCGAGGGAAGGGTGAACCTGCTCCGCAAGGGTCGGGTGAACCCGGTGACTTGTTCATCGAGTTGGAAGTGGATCCTCATCCTTGGTTTGAGCGAAACGGTTCCGACCTCATCATGTCGCTTCCGCTTGGCTACGCCGATCTTCTGCTCGGTACGACGGTGACCTTGGACCATATCGATGGAAAACCGCTTGTGATCAAAATTCCTGCACACTCCAATTCTGGGGAGACCGTTGAAATCCGAAAACGGGGCTTGCCTCGTCAACGGGGTTCCGGGCGTGGCGATGTGGTTGTTCTGCTCAAATTGTACATGCCAAAAAAGGCCAGCAAGGCCACAAGGAAGGCGTTGGAGTCGGTTCGAGATGACCTTGCCCCGAAGGACGTCACGCAGAGCATCCTCGACGATGCAGAAGAACGTCGAACCTCATGAGTTCTAATCGGCACGTTCGACGGTTTCTGGCATTCGGGCAGCGAACGGTTCTCCGCCGACTCGGCCGTTGAGTTCAACATCAACGCGTTGTCCAGGCCCTTCAAGCTCAACGACCACGTAGGCTCGGTGGCCTTCGTGAAGTTGGTCTAAGAAAAGTTCCTCGCCCTGGTGCAAGAAACGAGGTTCCACGTGGACGACTTCAAAGGCCTGGCCTTCGGGCGCGTCAAACCGCAAGGCAGCGAGTTCCCACGCATCGGAAAGGATGTGCACGCCGACGACCAAGACCCAATTGCCTTCGGTTTTTGCGAGCCGTGGGTCCACCTGCCACACCGCCAGTGCGACGGATTCAGTGCGGTGTTCAACCCGTTCGTTCCCCCATGCATCCATGCCTTCCTGCCAGTCAAGTTGAGCCACCGCTTCAAGCACGTTTGAGAGGTCCGTTCGGGCTTCCTTCACGCTCGTCTCACCGCTGTCAAGGCGGGCGGTGTACCACGCCAGCCGTTGTTTCTGTTCGGCCAGCACACGGGCAAACCGCCGGTTCCGTCGAAGTGTAACGGTCAAGTACATAACGGGAAGAAGGAACAGGAATCCGAGGAACCAGCGAGCAACGCCACCCCAAAACACCGCATCATCGCTGGGAGGGAACCACGGTTCTTCGCCCTCATCGATCAGAGAGTAGGCTGTCTGCACCGTGTAGGTGCGGGATTCAACATCTTCTCCCCAGAGATGAGGTGTCGCTTCGGAGGCGTTTTGGAAGCGAAACTGGACATAATGCGTGCCCCGACCGACTTGAAGGCCGATGCTCAACGTATCGCCGACGGGCCGTGTAATGTCCGTGAGGAGCACCTCGCCCGTCTTTTGGTCGATGTCCCAGAGTTGCGCTTCCAAGCCCGCCACGTCCCCATCGATGCTAAACTGAACATAGTGGATGGAATCCAGCCAACCGTCCACTTCAAGCCGGTACGTGTCAGCAGTATCGTGAACGGAGAGGGTGAATTCCCCGGTGGTGGTGCTCGTTAAGTTGAGAAGGGGCCAACTGCTGTTGTTGGCTTCAAGGCTTGAAGGACGATAGGCCGGGGCTTCCAAGCCGTCGTGGTCAGCGAACGACACGCTCAGGAGTTCAAGGGAAAAGACGGATGTGTTGAGGACATTGAGGCGACCAACGGTGGTGTTCGGGTACGGGCGGACCGTCAGGGATTCTCCGGAACCCACGACGGAGGGGGTGCCCGTGACCCAAGAACCGCTCATGAGTTGGTCGATTTGAACCGTGGCTCCGGAGAGTCGTGATTGGAGGTGGAGCGTGTCAACATCGGGCCAAGAAAAGAGGACCTCTCGGGAACCGTGTCCGAGGACTTCCGCACCGTATCGCAGGTCGTCGTCGACAAGATTCAGCGTTTCTGATGCCGGATGGAGCATCACGTGCGCCGCCCACACAGCTCCCTGTTCGTGCGAGGAAAGGCGAGCGATGAAACGGCCATCCTCTTCCGCCGTCCACCATGCAGCGTTGGGTGGTTGTCCTGAGAGTTCGCTAAAACCGGCAACGGCTTCGTGAACGTTCTCGTGAGTTTGCTCGGTCGTGTTGGATTGATGGTACATTCGTACGTCGACGGCTCGGGTGGCTGCCAACCACTGCCACTCCAGCGAATCGCCGGCTTGGACATCCATCACGATGTATTCGTCGTTGGCCGAATCCAAGTGACCTGCGAGGCGGAATTCCATGTCTTGGGAGGACATGATGCGAGAGGCGAGGGTCCCCGTCTTGGCGTCAAGGCACGCTTCGACCGGATCGCAAATGCCCACAGAGGTTGTGGTAGCGATTTCGCCGGGTGCCGGGCGAACGGTAGGATGCGCTTCATCGATCGGCGAAACCACCATCAACGAAACCGTTTCTTCGGTGGAACTCGTCACGCTGATCGTCACCTCCGTTGCGTCTGAAGCGATGATGGCCAACGTGTTCAACGCTCCTTCTTCCGTGGTGATGTCGCTTCCAGCCACCTCCACGGCGCAGGCGTTGCAATCCCAAGAAAGGAGGGCGAGTTCCCCGGTGTTCAAGGACATGCGCTGTTCATGGGGTGCCTCCGGCGAGACGTTCACCACGGTGATGCGACCGGGATCTTCCGCAGTTCCTTGAGCCAGCGCATGGGTCATCGGAAGAAAGCAGAAGGAAAGGAACAACAGGAGCAATGAGCAACGCGCAACACCCGAAGCCCACCTCATGTCTTTGCGTGGGGGAGGAGTCTTTCAAATCCACCCCTTTCAAGGGTTCAAACCTTTCAAGAAGCGAAGGTCTCAGCACGGTTCATGGCGGATGTCTTGGGGCGCACGGTGTTGTCACGACACCGCTACGCTCGAGTTTGGGGTCTTGGGGACCGGAAACAACCAAGCTCACAAACGCCGGGCGTGGTGCTTCTCGAGGGCGACCCTTCGTTGCCCTTGAACTACGCACCGTTTGAATCAAGCACCACTCCAACTCTTCCTGCGAACCTTAACCTCCGTTCACGTGGTCCGTTTTCGCCGCCACAATTTTCCGAAAACCTCCCGAATTACAGCGTCTCCATCGGTCACGTCTTGCCTCCTTCGCTTGAGGACGCCAACGCTGGTGAACCTCAGGGCACAAGTGAACTCTTGCCCGTCTCTTGGCAGCGTATGCACCACGACGCCTCCCTCACCGACGCCGCTCTTTCTCCCGAAATTGTGGTTTTGACCGATGCCGTCCAACTCGCCAGCCAACCAGGAAAACTCCCTTCGGCCATCATCGCTCTCAAACATCGTTTCCCCGGAGCGTTGTTGTGGACTCCGGGCATCGGCGGTCCGGACAACCTTGCTGCGTTGGTTCACATGGGTGTGGATTTGGTTGACCTTGCCCGCTGTCACCAAGCGGTGGCGGTTGGCCTGGTTCTTACTCAAAACGGCCCCCGTCCCCCCCTCGAACATGAAGATACGAACCTCGAGACGCAAGCCTACCACATGATGAAGGCCATCGATGAAGTTCGTTCTTCCATCGCCCAGGGAAGCATCCAAACGCTGGCCGTTCGCTCATCGCTATCCAGCCCACGCTTGGTTGAGCACCTGCGCAAGCACCAAGCCCAATGCTCTGGCCAAGCCGGCTTGCTCGCCTCCCATGTCGATGCATCCCACGTTCTCGAGTGTTTCTCCCCCCACATGCTCGACGATCCGGTGGTTACCGACTGGGAACGTTTCATCACCGAGGCGTACGTTCCGCCAACGCCGGTTCAAGATGTGATGATCTTCTTGCCGTGTTCGGCAAGAAAGCCGTACCGCCTCTCCAAATCCCACACGCAGTTTTTGCGAGCCATCCAATCCACGGGTTGTCACGAGGTGATGATGACCTCCCCGCTCGGACTCGTTCCTCGTGACTTGGAGGATGTTTGGCCAGCCGCCAATTACGATGTTCCGGTGACCGGAGACTGGTCGATGGATGAACTTGACAGGGTGCGACGCATGCTGGCTGCCCTTGTCAAGAAAGGGGGCTACAAACGCATCATCAACCACACCGGAATGGCATTGGATTTCTTGGACATCGATGTTGTCAACACCCGGGACGGGGACGGAGCCACGCATTACGACGCATTGCAACGGCTCTCTTCCGCCGTTAAAGAAGCAGTGGAAACGTTTGAACTTCGCAACCAAAAAAACAGTCTCCGCTTGCTTGAACACTTCAAGAGCATCGCTCGGAAAACCACGGGCACCGATGCATGGCTTGAGGGTGCAAAGGTCAAAGGAAAATTGCCCCGATGGAAACTTGAGAAAGACGGGGTTCAACTCGCCGTTTGGTCGATTGACCGCAACGGTTTCTCTCTTTCCCGATCATCCATTGATGTTCTTCACGAACACGGTGCACTCCACGAAGTGCATCTGCACTCGGATGTGGAATGGAAAGGGGACGTCTTTTTCCAACATGTGTCGTCCTTTGATGCTGAAATCCGGGCGGGCGATGATGTCCGAGTGTTGCAAAACGGTGAATGCATTGGCCTTGCAAGGTCACTTGCGCCGGGTTGGGAATGGTCAGGGACGCCGGGGATGCTGGCCAAAGCCCATCAACGGAAGAAAAAATCCTCCTGAAAGCAACGCCGCTCGTTTGCGGAGTGATTAAGAAGGGGAGATAGGTCGGAAGTTCGCTTGGTGATGCTAAATGGCACGTATGTACAAGTCCCGACGAGGCCAAAGCGGCTCCTCCCGTCCCCACGTTTCCGAGGCACCTTCGTGGTCCAACACCGATAAGGATGCCATTCAGTCCCTCATTCTCGAAATGGGGAAATCCGGAATGTCTTCAGCAGAGATCGGAACGGTCCTGCGGGACAAGCACGCTGTCCCCAACGTCCGCCTTGTGCTCGGCAAGCGAATCGGCCAAGTCTTGGCTGAAAACGACATGGGGGGTTCCTACCCAGAGGACATGATGAACCTCATGCGTCAAGCCGTCGGTATCATCAACCATCTTGGCTCGGGCAACCACAAGGACATTCACAACAAGCGAGCGCTTGAGATCACCGAATCCAAGATTCGAAAACTCGCCAACTACTACAAGGGCGAAGGGCGCCTCCCAAGCGAGTGGCGCTACAAGCGGGACGAACTCCGCTTGATGGTTGAGTGACCCCGGCACCTCGCCAAGGACACGTTGATGAGGGGCGACACGCCCCGTGGATTTGTTCACCATGAGAGATTTGTTCTCTGCACCGTTCATTCAACCCGTTTCGGGATTGCTTCAGCGGTACCTCGAACGACTCCAAGCGGCTGATACCGTCCAGTTGAGCGCGCCTGCGACCTTGGAGGGTGTGCTTGCGCTTGGGCAACTTGAGGGGGCGTTCTTGGATTGTGGAGTCAAGTACAGCCGCCGCTTCACTGCACCTCGTGAACACGTTCCCAGAGATGAATGGGGCTTGCCCGAACCCCCTCCTCAAGGCCTGGGGGTCTTTCTTAACGTTGAAGACGAAACTTGGTCGGCAAGCGAACTTCCTGAGGAGGCGTTGGTGAACATTGCTCCTGTTCAAACCAACGTGGTCTTCGGTTCCAAAAACAAGGCCCACGCTGGGGCCCTCGACCCCGTTCTTCAAGCAGCAGCCTTGGCTGCGGCTTTGGCTCCAAACGGACGAAGGGTGCGTTCGTTGCGCCCTTTCATTTCGCTGGGCTTGTGGATGCGTGGTTCCCTTGATACGAGTTACGATCCCATTCACTCAGCCACGGTTGCGCATCTCCAAGACGAGGGAAGCATCCGAACCGTCCCTCTTCCAGAAGTGGGCGATCCGGTGGTGGACATGATGCCGGGGATGTCGTCTCGCCAACTCAAACGCTTGAGCAAAGCATGGGAGGGAATGGACGTGGACCAGCGAACGATGGCTTTGAGTGAGTTGGTTTTGCCTTGTTTGACCCATCCGGCCCTTTCCACCCCTCGTCTTGAGGAATTGGTGTGGCACCGAATGGTCCTCAAGGGTCACCCGCAAGATGTGGTCAGTCAGGCCCACAAGGTGCAAAAATCGTGGCCAAAAGAACTCGACAAGGCCCGCCTGTTCGCCTCAAAAACACTTGATTCCTGGCTGCAAACCGGCATGTTGATTCCGTCAGAACAAGCGACGGATTGAAGCCACCTTGGGCCTTGGGAGGTTCATGGCGATTGAACGGTTGTTGACAGGAAGCATCCAAAACCAAATTCAAGAGTTGATGTCAACCGAAGATTTGGTCATCGAGGCGTTCCGTGATTTGGTCAAGGATGAACTCAAGGCACACATCAGGGCAAAGGTTGACGATGACCCCGATCTGAAAGCCGAAATCAAGGAGGCCGTTGCCTATTATTTCCACTCCAAGGCCCGTAGCATTTACGCGGAGTTGAAAGCCACCAGGGCCGCAACCCGGCTCGGCTTGCGCCTGCTTCCCGATGAATTGCAAGGCGAGGTCGGCGAGGCTTTGGTCACGCTGTTCGAAAAAGAACTCGGGGCTCTCCTCGAAAAAGCACTTTGAGGCTCATCGGCTCACCGCGAGGCGTTCATGTTATGTGCAGGTCGTCCGTGGAACGGCTGAAAGCCATGCGTGGTGCCGTCCTTCTCAGTTCGCTGTTTGTTTTGACAGCGTTGCTGCCGTTGGTGCAGACGGTCCAAGCGGCTGAAACGGAGGACGTCCGGGTCTGTTGCGATGCATCCGAGGTGGAACTCTACCTTTTGGGCAACGATGCCAACAAAAAACTCACGCCGTTCGCCTCGGAACTCGCAGAAGAGGCCCAGTCCCTGTCGCTCGAAACCTCAATTTCCTCCCAAGAAAGCCTCGGGCGCTGGGTTCTCCCGGACACTTGGGGTGGCGTCATCCCCACGTCTACCTGGCAGTTTCAGATGAATTACGAGGTCACGAACGCTGCAGGGGTCCAAATCAACGCCACGGCCACGGTCAACATCGGCTCCAAGAGCTTCAGCGCTCAAACCGACCCGGGCTCTTCCTTCCTTGCGCAAGGAACCGGCGTTCTGAGTTTTGACATTGAAGTGGACGAGTTGACCACTTCAGGTTCTTCCAACATCGAGTTGGAATTCACGGCACAGGCCGTTGTGTTCAGCGTGCCGGGTGCCGATGCCAAGTTGGAGTTCTTGTGGGGCGGTGAAGACGACGCCTCGTCCATCGAGGCCACGATTCCTCTCATGGATATCATGATGCTCAAACCCGAAATCGAGGGCTCGGACGTCTACTTGGCGGTCCTCCTCGATTCACCATGGGGTCTCTCGACCCTCGCCCTCGCCGAATCCATCAACCTCCGCGTGAACGGGAATACGGTCAGCGGTGACCCGATTGAAACGGGTTCAAACGACGCCGTCCGCGTGACGTGGACGTGGATGGGTGCCGCTGGAGGTGAAGAAACGATCAACGTTGAAGTCGAATTGCTTTTCCAGCAAGGCAAACCTTCGTTGCAAGGGTCGACCACCTATGACATCGAGACGTTTGATTCCGGTGGAGGAACGGGCACCTATTATCCGCCCGATGAACCGCTCCGAACCGACGGAAGCGGGAGCGAGTTGGACGTTGAGATGGACATCGCTCTGAGCAACGATGGGAACGGTTTGATCCTTGAACGTGTCACCAGTTTGACGATCGATGATGAGTTGGCTTTCTGGATGCGTTGGGGAATGGACCACATCGGGGATGACAACCCAGCTCTCTCCTCCATGCTTCGTGCGTTTTCAGCCGGTCCGGTGACCGACGATGACCGGGTCAGCCGCTTCATCGAGGACGTTGAACTTGCTGAGTTTGAGCGCCAGATGATTTCGTTGGGCCCAATGTATCTCAACGCCGGTTTGGGGCTTGAGACCGAAGAATTGCTCGGCGATTTCCGAGAGTTCAACGAAGTTCGAATCGAGGTTGACCTCAACGGGGAAAACGCCGTCATCAATCACCCCGTTACGTTGCGATTCTCCACGACACAACTCATTACGGACGGCGTACGGTTTGACCTGTTGCGAAATTTCGTGGTGGTCCAACCCGCCCCGCTTTGGAGCGGCATGGACATCGACGTCACGGCAACTTCCGATTCCATGACGGCATTGAGCAGCAGTATTCTTCGAGAATCGGATGCGTTTGAGTTCTCGGTTGTTCGTCTTCCTTGGGGCGACCGCATCTCCTTGAGCGGAGAAGGCCTCGAGCAAGATGAGAAATTCACCTTGGCCACTCTTCCAACCTCGTCCATCGCCTTCGCACCGCTGGCCCTAACGGCTCTGACGGTTGCCGCCCTGTTCGCCTCCTTCATCATCGGATTGCGCTTGACGCGACAGCGCCGCCGAACCTACCTCTACCTCGAACTCGTGCTCGTTCCGGTGGCTCTTATGGTGACCTTCTTCGGTTACCCTCCGCTGTTTATCGGCATTGCGTTGGGCGTTGTTTCCTTTGTTTGGTGGGTCACGGCCATCGCGAGCCCTCGGGTGATTGGTGGGCGCCCTTCCCGCGCTCAGGTGCACCCGACGGTCCCGTGTCCGGCATGCCAGACCATGAACGCCGTTACCACAACGGAGCGGCCACACCGCTTTGCTTGCGTGGGATGCCAGCGCACCATCAAATTGGTCGCTTGATCACAATTTCAAATCTTTGAGATTCTTGACAAGTTGAACCGCTTCCTGATAATCACCCGGTGAAAAGTAGCCGACGAATTCGTCGTTGTCATCCACCGCCACGACCGCCTGTGGACTCCGTTCCTGTACGTCCGCAAGAACGGCCTTCAGATCGTCGTCCAAACGGACGGTCATCAAATCCATCTCCATGTGCTCGTGACATCGATCAGCGGTGGCATCAACGCCATCGGCAAGCGCTTTCACCAGTTGGCGTTGCCCAAGAACTCCTTGGACTCGGTTTTCATCGTTCAGGACGACCAAAATCCCGCCGGGGACGGTCAGCAAACGCTTCGCCGCCTCCTGGACCGTATCGTCGCTTCCGATGGTCATGTGTTCGTCGTCAAGCGTGAGGTCCCGCACGGTCTTGCCCATGGTACGCCACAGGCGTTGGGCTCTTTGTAGATTGGGCTCAGGGTTCGTCCGTTGTTTCATGGCACAACATGAGGCATCCGTCGTCCATGACACGGGCGTAGCCGATTCGCTCCAACTGAACGATGGTTCCCGCTTTGTGGTTGTGGTGTTCAAGTTGGCCGCTGATGCGTTGAATCTGGTTGTTCTTGGTTTCCAAGAGAATCCCTTCGCTTGCGTGCGAGGCGGGCAACCAGTGAACAATAGGATGCGAATCTTGCCGCTCAATGGACGTGATACGGGCTTCGTTATCGTGGAGTTCAACATCGGCAAATTCCTTCAAACGGACGTCCATTTTTGCAACGTCATCGGCTTCAAGCCAAATCGTACCTTCGTTCAGCGTCCACGTTCTCCACCCCATGTCGTCATGGTTTGGGTGAACGGGGACCTTGACGTCAAGGGGGTGTTCTCCTTCGAGGTTGAACGCAGCGGCATCCCTTACGAACGAAAGTCGAGGAGCTTTGTCGTCCACCGCCTTCGTGTTGTGTGCGTAAAGCGTCGCCAACGGTACGGAAATGTCCTTTTGCGTAATGCCGAGTTCAAGCCAAAATTGCTCGAGGGCTTTGGCTTGAATGCCCCGGTCCCTCAGTGCCGAGAGCGTGGGCAGTCTCGGATCGTTCCACCCATCGTAAAGACCCGATTCGATGTCCTTGCGCATCTGCGAGGTGGAAAAACCGCCCCATTCGTGAACTTTGACCCTTCCCCAGTACAAGGTTTCGGGATACTTCCACCCGAAGTGCTCGTAGAGCAGGGTTTGCTTTCGGGTGGAATCCATCAAATCCTTGCCTCGCACGATGTGCGTAACGCCCTGGAGATGGTCCTCCACCGCACTTTGGAAATCCAAGAGGGGCCACACGGTGTAGGTTGAACCCACTTCTGGCCGTGGATGGGGGTGGGCTTTCGTGTCTTGGATTCTTAAGGCGGGCCAATCCCTTAACGCCGGGTTTTTCAGTTCCATATCCGTCTTCACCCGAACCACGGCGTCCCCGGGCTTGTACGTGCCTTTGAGCATGCCTTTCCAGAGGGTGAGGTTGTCCGACGGGATCTGGTCTCGACACGGACAATTTGTCTTCGCTTGCCGGTGTTCTTTGAATTCCTCAGCCGAGCAACGGCAAACGTACCCGAACCCGTTCTCCAACATCTGCTCAGCGTGTTGGTAGTAGTGGTCCATTCGGTCGGAGGCGATGATCACTCGGTCCGGTGCCCGGCCCGTTAACCACGTCGCTTCTTCCACAATCTGTTCGTAGGCTTCCAGCATGGGGGGCTTTACTTTCGTGTCCGTGTCGTCAAAGCGGAGGATGAAGACACCATCGTACATGTTTCGGTAGGTGCTGTTGATGACAAGACCGCGAGCATGACCGAAGGACAACGGACCGTTTGGATTGGGTGCAAAACGCAGAACGACCTTCCCTTGGGTGGCGTCGGTGAGTTCGGTCAAGCCCTCCTTCCGTGGCTTTGTTTCCCGCTTTTCGAGAAGGTGAGGGGCTTCGTTTTCAAGTATGGAACGAAGATGGTCCAAGCCTTTTGTTTCGGCGAGTTGGTTGGCCTGTGCCACCCGTTGAGCGACCAAGCCGTTGACGGCCTTCCCGTGGGGACGAAGGTCGCTTCGTGTTGCCATGATCCGTCCAATCACGGAACCCACGGCCGCCTTCCCTTCATACTCCAGAGCGTTTTGGAGAGCTAGGTGATGGATGAGGTTCTCCGTTGCTTCATCGGGTTTCCAATCCATGCCGCTCATTCCTGCGTGGTGCCGCCCCTTCAAGTAATGCGTGGACGGGTGTCGTCAAACAGCGTTCGCTGCACGGTCAGAGGTTTTCCTCGAACGGGAACATCACCTGCTCGGTTCGTTTCCCAAAACCGCTTGACCGTTGCCCACCCCCAACGGAGATCAACGTCAAGACCGGTTTGAGGGCAGAGGTCGGGAAGCACCCGTTGCGTTGCGGGGTCGCTTGGATATCCTGAGCCGATGGCGAAACCAAGCCGCTGTTCAATGGCGCTGACAGCACGTTCTCTCGCCTCTTTTGCGAGAATGCTGGCCATGCTGACGACCGGATGCTGTTCGTCGGCCTTGTGCTCTGCTCGAAGGGTTGAGTTCGGCCAAGGCCAATTCGGCAGACCGTCCATGATGCGGCGTGCGAAGCGTTCGGTGTTCACGTCGCATGCATCCGCCATGACCGAGACATCGGCCCGGTGGGGCAACAAAAGCAGAGCTTCTTGGAAGCCCTCAACTTCGAGCAGATTGAGACTCGTGTCTTGCATAGCGAGGTCAATTCGTTCAGCAGGAAGAGTGATGACTCCACCAAACCAACGGCGCTCTTCGCTTTTCTCGTTGAACCAAGCCTCAAGTTCTCGCCTCTTCTTGGGGGATAGGTCTTTGGAATCGCGAACACCTTGTTCCTTTAACAACGCAAGATCACCCTCGGGAATGGCACACACGCCGACGATGAGGGGCCCGAGAACCGGACCTCTGCCGGCTTCGTCAACGCCAACATGCCAGTTCATGCTCAAAACTCCAGATCATCCTCAGGTTGTTGCTTGGAGGGGGCCATCGCCTCTTGGAGCGGTTGAACATCGGACAACACGGTGGTCGGGACTGGCTCGCTTGCAGAGGTGGGCGAGAGGGGATGACCTGGGTTTTGAAGCGATGACAACCCATCGTTTGCCTTGGTTTTGCTGATGTCTTCGGTTCGTTTGTCCAGCACCAAGGTTGCGGCACTCACAAGCGCATCGTCAACCGGGGACTGAGGTTGGCTTGCCTGCCCGTGGGCATGACGAAACATCGCTTCGTAGGTCTCTTTTGGAACCGCTTGTAAGGGCTCGCGAGGAGGCTCAGGATCTTCAACGGGCGTTGGTTCTTTTTGGTAGCGAGCCATCCAGTCGTCCTCCGCACTTTTTTCCTGGTAGGGCAACACGTTTTGCTGTTCCAGTCGACGGTCACGGTCAATCACCGCCTTGTAAATCACGAGGCTCGCGAACACGATGGCAAGCAACACGCCTGACCATGCTTTGAGATAGAGCACGGCGGTGCTGGCCATGCCGCCCCAATCGATGCCTGCGTCCTCTTCGTCGACCGGTTGCCAGGCTTGCCCCAGATAGTCGCCGGTCGAGGTGTGAATAAACGGCAATTCTGGAGCGTAGCGCGACCGAATGCTGGTGGTGATGGTGACCGTGCCGTTGTTGACCTGGTCTTGAGGGAGTTGAACCCAAGCACGGATGGTGAAGTTGGAGTTGAGAGGAACATCGTTGATTTCGAAGGAACGTGGGAACTCAACATCCTCCTCGTAAACAGCGTTTTCAGGAGGGATGAACCCCATATCGACCACGTGGCTTGATTGCAATTGGACGATGAGGCCATCCACGGCATTTCCATCGTTTCTCGCCTCCATGGCGATGGTGAGGCGACCCCTTGCATTGACCTGCTCAGCAACGTTTCTGAAGGTCCAATTGATTTCTGGTCCGACGACCAACGGAACGCTGACCGTGTCAAGGACGGTTCCAGCATCACCAAGAACCTCGATGGAGGCAAGGCCGGTCATGAAGGCAACGCTCCCTTCATCGGCGCCCACGCTGAGAGGGGCGAAGGTTTTGGTTTGGCCTTGCTGAACGAGCATGGTATTGGCAGGGAGCGCGACCTCAAACCCGTCCGTGACTTCACCGAGGCGCAGGAGATAGGTGTTGTACGAATTGCCCGTGTTGAGCACGCTAATGCTAACTGAACATGGTTGAGTGGACAGAATGTTGTTGCACCCGTTTTCGCTGTAGCTTGCCGATGCCGATGCTGTGCGGTTGATGGTGGCCGTCATCGGGGCCGTTCGCAACAAGGTACTCGCTCCGTTGGCAAAAACTTGCAGTTGAATGCTGAGGCCACCTTCGAATTCATTCGGTGCTTGGAAACCGATCTCAACGGTTCGGCTCTCGTTGGGTTGGAGGACGATGTCTTCCAGACCGCCGAAGAGGGCGACGACCCATCCTTCCTCCGTAAACCGGTCGGACGGTGATGAGCCCGGGAGGAGTCCTCCGTTTTCATCCAGCGGTTGAAGGGTGATGTTCAGCGTGTTGGGTGTGTTCCCAACGTTACGAACGACCGCATACAGGCGTCCGTCCTGGTTGGGTGCGACTTCCAAAAGCGGGTCGTAGGCGTCGATTGTCGCGTTCTTCTTTTCATTCATCATCAAATCAACGGACCATTGAACCGCCGCTCTGTCAAGCGAGGAAGTGGCCGTGAGCGTAAATCGCGGGCCGGTTTCAAAGAGAGGCATGCCGTTTTGAATGGCGGGGACATCCACCCAGAAATAGGCGTAGACGAGTTGTCCTGGCTGCACAAGGAGGTGGGCCGTTCCGTCGACGATGTTTTGCATGTCCCAGCCCCATGCCCAACCGGAATTGGAGGAGAGGGAGAAGGACACGTTGTCAGCCATGGTTCCGTTGTTGGAGAGGTTCATCGCAACGGAGGTTCGTACCTTTTCATCAACCGTCAGTTGACTGACGCCTTGGGCTCCAAAGTTGAGGTTGGACCAAGGGGCAACGATGACGTTCATGCTGATGGTTTTCGATTCGGCCCCCTCAAGGTCGCTTGAGACGCTGAACGAGACCGTGTGGTTTTGGAACGCTGCGGTTGCGTTGGCTTTAATGGAGAACGTGAGCTGTCGCAGGTGATTGGGGACAACGATTTCGGAGAGCGGCAGGCCCAAGACCGTGAGCGGTTCGGGCACGCTCAACACCTCCACGGTCAAGGCTTGGTTCGCGTCTGCTTTGTTTTGGACCGTGATGTAGGTCGAGACGGTTTCGTTTTGATGCACGATGACCTCGCTCGGGGCGATGGCGCCGATAACGTCTTCATCACGTCCATCCGGAAGACTTTCTGCCCCAAAGACTGGGCTCATGGTCGGGAGCGCCAAGAGGACCAAGACCGCTACCCAGCGCATGAAGTCGGCTAAGGCAGGCCCCCTATGAAACACTCCCCTTCATGCTGGATTTGGCCGTAGCGTAGGTTTCTTCAATCATGTTGAACAGGCCTGCTCATGCCTCCGTTCTGGCCGTTCAAAAAGAAGGATGTCGTTGCTGAAGTGGATGAAGCGCCGCCTGCGCCC
>Ga0222715_10000696_pt1 | contig 33581 bp, 47 predicted proteins | sample C33_9DmetaG_FD_165056 | JGI IMG/M metagenome (GOLD analysis project Ga0222715, IMG submission 165056) | Estuarine water microbial communities from San Francisco Bay, California, United States - C33_9D | ecosystem: Environmental > Aquatic > Marine > Unclassified | place: USA: California...
TTGTTGTCTCATGCTGGTCGCCAACGATGCTTCATATAACCCTGAGGGAACTCCCCCTGATCTCTTTGTGGCTAGACATGTTTTAAATTTGTGTTCGATTTACTCTGACAGTTTCCATATATACTCTTTCCTGCCGTATAAACCGTAGATCTTATCTTGTGTCCTGGTCAGGTAGCCCGCTTTCGTAAGGTCGCTCATTGCGCGTCTCACGCTAGTTATGGGTGCATGCGGTAGCGCCAGTCCCATCACTTGTGAGGGTGAATATCTATTACTACCCATGTCCTCCTGGAACAACTCCATTACTCTCATGTTTTGATGGTTTGCTTTGGATATATTTTTCTTGAGTTCAACTCCTTTTTCGTTGGTTGTGTTGTAGTATTTTTTCATGGTTTAGTTGGCTAAATTTTTCTGTGTATTGACTGTTAAGTTTTCAATTGACCTGCAGCAGTTGATCGTGTATTAGTAGAGACATGGCTTCTGATCGTGTAAAATCAACCTTGAAGAGACTCGGCTTGTCTGGTGTGAACAAACCAAAGAGAACCCCTAAGCATCCTAAGAAGAGTCATGTTGTTCTGGCTAAGGAAGGCAACAAAACCAAGACTATACGTTTCGGTGAGCAGGGAGCCAAGACTGCAGGTAAGCCGAGGGCAGGTGAGTCCAGCCGCATGAAGGCAAAGAGGAAAAGCTTTAAGGCGCGTCATTCTAAAAACATTAAGAAAGGCAAGATGTCTGCCGCTTACTGGGCTGACAAGGTTAAGTGGTAAAACAAAGGGTCGATTGTATTCGATACAACACATATAGTTATGGCAACACCTAAGAGAAAAAGCACCGTCAACAAGGCTGGTAATTACACCAAGCCTACAATGCGTAAAGGCTTGTTCAATAAGATTAAGTCTGGATCTAAAGGGGGTAAGGCTGGTCAGTGGTCTGCACGTAAGGCTCAGATGCTTGCTAAGCAATACAAAGCAAAAGGCGGGGGATACAAGTAATGCCTAAAAAGAAATCACAGAAAAGCTTAGACAAATGGACTAAGCAGAAATGGCGCACTCCATCTGGCAAGAAGTCATCCAAGACTGGCGAGGTGTATGCTCCATCAAAGACGATCACAAAACTCAAAAGCACAGCCTCTGGTAAAAAGAAATTGGCTGCAGCGAATAAAAAGAAACGACAAGCGACTAAGGCTGGTAAGCAATACGCTAAGCATGGTCTGCATAAAGGGAAAAAAAGATAGTTATGATGAATAAAAAAAATACATACGGCAGTAAATCAGGTGGTTCATATGGCAAGAAGCCAAGCAGAACATCTAAGATGTATATGCCTAAAAAGAAAGCGGCTGCCAAAAAGAAGGTAGCCCGTAAGAAGAAGATGAAATAGCTCACTTCTTATTTGTTTCTCTCTTTGCTTAATAGAGACGCAGCATTGATTAGGTGTCCTTTCTCGTAGGACTCTTCAGGGTATTTGTGTATTCTGTCATGACACTCACGGCTGACTGCCATCCAGGTGTCTATGCGGTTTAAGAATGTAGCTCTACCTGCTTTGTGGTGAATGTCGATTGCTCTTTGAGAACACGGCTTTTCTTTTGTTCCGCACTCACAGGTTGCGTGGTTGGCTAGATATATCTCTCTTAGCTTTTTGTATAGATTCCGCTCTTTTACTTTCTTTGCTTCTTTGCTTTGTTTTTTGAGTCTTGTCCTCTTTAGCGTTGATTTTTTTTTCATTGCCCCTCCTCTTTTCATTGGAGTCTTTCGTTTTAGTGGTGTCTTTTTCATGGGTTAAGTGGAGTCATGAATAGCATTCTATTACCCACCAATTGCAATGGCAACTCGATATAACGCATACCGTTACGGTTTTTTTCTACCCATATATGACCGTCCCTTATGAATAAGATTACGTCTGGGTCGTCGGCAATTGCTCTGGAGTCCCTGATCTTACCGTCTTCGTTTAGCTGGCAAGGCATCACTACTGGGATGTTCTTCTTCATGGCAATAGCTTTGCCTAGTCCGCTGATCTTGCTTAGCTCTAGGTGTCGTTTGTTCTCTGTCTGGTCAGCAGATAGTAGGTGCATGTGGTCTATTACGAGCATATCCAGATCACCATTTCTTTCCATGTCAGCCACTACGCTGTCGATATCTTCCATCTTCACCTGACCCTCATCATTCACTTCTAGTTTGAAGTTCATGAATCTTTCGTTGGCATACTTCATTTGTTTAAGCTGCCCTTTGGTTAGTTGGTATTTGTGAGGGTTGTATATGATATCATAGTCTATGCCCTCTGATGCCGATATCATTCGTCCTATGATGCTTTCTCCTGACATCTCTAAGGAAACTATACCTACGCGCTTATCTTGTTTGAGAGCAGACAATGACATTTGTAATGCTAGTGCTGACTTACCTGATGAGGTAGCGCCGCCTAAGATCCAGAACTGTGTGTCACGTAATCCACCTGTTACGTCATCAATAATTTTGATACCCGTGCTCATACCAGGCAGTTCTTTGTTTGAGTATTTTTCTCTAAACTCTTCAACAAAACCCTCAAGCAAATTTGCCATGTTTTTAGATGTTTGGGTTTTACCTGAGACCCGACTGGCTTGTATTTCGGTGGCTAAATCAGAAAGGGATTTCTCTAGTTCGTCTGTCGTTGGTAGGTTTTTACCTGACAGAATGTCGGCTGCGTGAAAGAAAGCCTGTCGTTGCCAGTGTATCTGCTTGAGTTCAGATGCATACTTGTCAAAGGATTGTGTCACGCCTGATACGCTGCGGAGCTTCATTACCCGTGAAGCCACTTCTCCGTCTATCTTTTCGGACTCCTCCTCATTGATTATGTTTTGGCATGAGTGAACTACTAGGATGATGTCGAATGCACCTTCTTCGTCTGCAAGCTTTTTTAGTGATAAGAACACGGCCTGACACAGACCATCAAAGAAATAATCTTTGGTTACACCCTCTGACAACAGTTTGAAAAACAACGCCTTGTCCTGTAGGCAACAAGATAAGACGCTGTTTTCTATTAATATACTGTTTGGTGGGATAGATTCACTCTCGGTCATTATGGTTTGATGATCTCAGACCCTTTTTTGAGTTTATCTTTGAGGCCCTGCATAACTGTTTCGGGTAGAGCGCCGTCGATTTTGTTGCTTTCATCAATCTTTCTTTTAGGGAAATCATTACTTGTCACGATATTCGTTGCGCCTAGTTCATTTTTGGCTTTGTTCAACTCTTGTGCTTGGTTCATAGCCTGTTGGATTTGGGCTTGGTGTTCAGCATGAGCTTGTGACGGTAGTTGTTCTGCTCCTTTATCTAGGATTTTATCTAAACGTTTGTTCCAATCTACCTCATCGATCTCTTTCTCAACTTGTGAAATGATCTCGAGTGCGTGTGGCTTGTATCTTTCTGGGACTTTAAACATGGTTCTCGCCATCATTTGTTCGTTGTATATCATCCTGTCGATATAGTTTTCATTCTCCTCTAATATGTCTTCGTATTCTTTATTCATATGATAGTGGATTACGTTGATGATTGGTTCATCTTCTTCTTTGGTAAGATACAGGTCTACGAACAAACCGAAGTGAATGAAGTCTAGTTTTAGTATCGCTAGAAAAAGTGTAGCGTTAGGATTTACACCAAGTATGTCTTGGTATGCTGATTGCGGTAATGTATTTGTGTTCATGGTGTTATGATTTTATGCTGATTAAGAACCTCCGATTTTCTAATATAATTTTACTACCTTCATGGTATTGTTTGGAGGTGATTGTTTTGGTGTTGGGGTAGAGAGTCTGCCAATCTTTAAGCGATATGCAAGATTCAATGTGTGCTAATTCAATTGGTATTTTGTCTTTATAGAATTTAATATCGTCAGTTTCTAGTTCGTGCATGCTACCATCAACTATGATATGATGAGTTTGCATGTTGTTTGTTTCGTTTTTTGCTCTGGGCATTTTGTATGTTTATTGTTTGGGAGGGAATCCGATTGTTGTTATCTCTCCATATTGATAAGGATTAGGAAACACCCCTGATGACAGGTGTGCGTTAGCTCTTCTGATAGCTGCTCTGTATTGTTCTCGTGCTTCGTCAATCAAGGCAGGGTCTAGCTGTGCCACACCAACGCCAAAGGGATAGTCTTCCTGGACGATGAGAAAATACCATTTCTTTCTTACAAGATCAGGTCTTGTCATCACTCGACACCAATAGTTCCAGAGGTCTAAATAGATTGCTGCTTGCCAGTGATACTTTAATCGTAGCACCACTCGTCTAAATTCATTAGGGAGAAAGGCTTTGGTTCTTTTCAGGTCAGCCAACCCATCTCCATACTTCCCATCAGGTGCAGGAACGATGTCCATTAATCCTTTGATCGGTGTGTTGTCTAGTTTGCCAATCATGCTTACGCATGTTGTAGCTCCCTTCAGGATTTCTTTGCAATCTTCTGACATGTTTGTTTGCATCAGACTACCTAGTAATACTTCTAAATCACTATGCAGAATTGGCATTTTGTTTTGTGCATATGCCTCATCTCTTTGTTCACGCGCTGCTTTGGTTGTGAAGTTTTTAATTGATTCAGGAAGGAATACAAATTCATCGAGTGCCGCTGTTTCTAGCATTGCTGCATCAAGCAAACTGCCCATGTCGATCTTCTTGTTTCGTTTGAATTTCTTACCTGCCGCCCATTGTTCTGGGTTTTCGTCTAGGTTTTTCAAAAGAGATCTGGATAAAAGCATTGATGTTTCTTTGCCGTTAAAGTTATAGAACTCGGTTGCGTGATAGCTTTCACTGCTCTGTATATTGAATGCGCCGTGCTCATTCTTTCCTATAAGGGATGTGAAATCTTTGATGGCTTGCTTGCTTTGGCCTATATTGATACGTGCCGCAAGTATTCTGTCTTTGGTTGTTGGTTCGTCTATCATGTTTTATTTTAGTTTCATGTGTTTCTTAAATTGTTCGAGTCGTTCTTCTTTGTTTGATGCAGGTTCGTAACCTAATTTATGCAGTCGTTTTTTTTGTTCAGCTGCTTTTAGTTGCCTAAACTTAACTGCCATCTTGTATTTACCTACTTCTTTTTCAGGGATGTTATATATGTAGGCGTAAGTGATTAGCTCATGACATTCATTACAAAGAAATCTTAGGTTGTCAGACGTTGTAAACAAACGTTCTGAGAATCCTTGTAGGTCATCCCATTCATTAAGAGAGCCAGCAGGTATTATATGATCCACTTGCACCTTTGATTGGGGGAAAACCTTTTTGCATTTAGCGCATCGACACGCCCATACATCTCTACCCTTTACACCAACACATGCACGGAACCTGTGCTTTCTCAGGAAGTTGTTCTTCACAGGATATTTAGTCCACGACCTTCGCATCTGTCCTCTCAGCCAGGAGAAGAAGGCTGGCTTAGATCTCCATATAGTTAATGGATCTTCCCATGGTTCTTTCATCTATTGATTTTGGTAATTGTTTTCATTGCGGTTTGTGTTATTGCTGTCTATCAAATGAAGTTTGGTTGTTATAATGCCCAGATCAATACAGGCTCACTTGAGTTCATAGAAGGGGATCATGTTTTTAAAGCAAGAGTATTCGTCGACCTCATATCTAAAGTGAGAGATCATCGCTTGGAAAATGGTGGGGATCTATCCTCTGGTTGGCAACATAGGCTCGGGACTGACTATTGTAAACAACATCCAGAATGCCGATCATGCACTGATCACCCTGCTGAGATAAAGAAGACAGTTAGTATAGGGGACATGAAGCTGTTCTTTCATGTTATAAACAAATGGCTTATCAGCGGCGAGGGGTTTTGTGATGATGCTATTGCTGAGTCGAGAGCTAAGATATGCTCAACATGCCCATATAACGTCCAGATTGACGGCTGTGGTGCTTGCTTTAGAATCGCAGACAAGGTTTCCAAAACTCTAGGCAAACGCAGCACGAGCTACGACAGCGCAATCTACGGCTGTATGGCATGCGGTTGCAATTTAAAGGTTAAGGTTTGGTGTCCTCCTAATGTTGTAGCTGGGACATTACAGAAAGAGAAACTGCCTAGTCATTGTTGGCAGCTTGAGACATCTCAGAACGATAGATAAGTGTATTCATTATCACTTTACCTATAAGAGTTACGGGGTCTATGTCATGCTCTTCGCATATAAAAAATACGCATAGTGCTTGTGATGTAGCTTTTAGTAAGTCTACAGTGTCGTGTTTTATTTCTGTATCTGGCTGTGTTAAATGAACATACTTAGCTAGGTAGTTAAAGTTTGCATTTAGTATATCTAGTTCTTCTTCTGAAATACTTAATGTATCTGCTATTTTTGATTTCTCGTCTGACAGTGCATCTCTTATCTGTTTGAATCCAATCTCTGTGTTATCCATATCTGTCTATGTGTTTAAGAAAGGCTAGCTTTAAGTAGTGATAGTCTAGGTTCATCCTCCTGAAAGTCATCTGCACTCTGCCGCCTTTTTGGTTTATGCCGTAATAGGTAATCCTTGTGTATCTTCTACCTTTATTTAATCTTTGGTATGAGAGTTTTGTTTTGTATACTCTAGGGCGCTGTTTCATTGTTTGGCTTACTCTGTTTCGGCGGCTAAAGTTCCTTTCATGGCCTTGATTTCTGGGTGTATCATTAGGATGAAGTCGTATTCCTCGAGTTTTGAATCTGACAATTGCCCTGTGAATCTTTTCCTGTCGCCTTGTTTGATTAAGATGTATGTCTTTTTGTTTTCAGGCTCGTTTTTTAGCAAGAAGTCTTTCACTTCTTCATCAGATATGTCTCTTACCTCTGATCCATCTTCTCCTTTAAACCTGTTGCATAGGTTTCTTGTGTCCTTGGTTGTGAGATTGTTTCGCTTAGCGGCTCTGAGGATCGGCTCTCTCCATGCATCGTCTAAATGCTTTTGAAACATTACTTCTTTATGGTGGGAGAATGTAAGTCCTGGGATTCTGCAGCCTCTAAATCTAATAAACACCGCTTCCGATGTTACGATTAGGTTATAGCTTTTGCCTGTTGCTCCAGCTACCCTACTTAGATCTAGTTCGTCGCCGTAAATGTTTCGCAATTCAGCAATCAGGTTGCCTACTAGCCATGCAGATTCAGATGAGAGAAGTTCTGAAGCGCAACTCAAAGCCATAGCTCTGGCAATAATGTCTTCTGATTCCTCGATGTTGGGGATATTGTTTGTATCTACATAGAAAGCTTTCTCTTCAGGATTCCATTGCATGTGCTTTGTAATCTCTGTGCCTATCTCCTTTACAGCAGATCCAGCAATACCTGCAGCGGTCTTAGTGACTACATCATAGAACGGGTTGGTTTCATCAAGCGGTAATATTGTATGTGCTTCTTCTAATGGGATATCAGCAATGCTGCTTTTGTATTCTACGTTTGTAAATGCATCTGCTATTTTATCTGAGTAAGCTATAACTAACCTGTGTTGTTCTGTAATATAGCTGTCATCAATCCCGTCAAGTAGGTCTTGTATCAAAACAAGGCATTCCTCTTTTGTTCCATCATTGACTTCACCGAAGGTTGTCGTTGTTATCTCGTCGAGTGATATATCTAAAGCGTCAAGTAGTATTTGTGCGTGGTTCATTTGTTTTTTAGTTGGCTAAAATTCTTCATCGCTACACCATTCACATATAAGCGTGAGGTTGTTGAGCAATTCCTGATCAGCGTTTTTGCCGATCGTCACCATGTCACCTGTTTCGAGATGAAACCTGCAGACATCTGAATTAATATCCCCCACTGTGGCAGAGTATTCGCAGATACTACACGTCACAGTGAGGGAATTATTATCGGGGTTACCCATTATGTATTATAGATCGACAAGCTTGTTCCTGTCCTTACCAAACCAGAATAGGCTTACTAATTGTGGAGCATGGTCGGCGGCACGCTCTAAGGCATCGCCAGTGACACCAGCTTGTTCGAGTTTATATCTATATGATTGTCTTGCTTTCACCCAAATGTCTGACATCTCTTCGATATCCATTGAGGTGCTGAATGACTGGGCTTGTTGTGCAGGTGCTGCCTGTTGGGTTTGCGCTGGTTGTTGCGCAGGCTGTTGCGCAGGCTGTTGCGCTGGCGCATGTTCCGCAGGGAATGTGTCTGCACCACCTGTTTGGACGCTAGCATTATCCCAACACGTAAGGCTTTTGAATCCTTTGTATTCATTTACGACTACTCCACCTACACCGCCTTTACCATTAGGGGTAGACTTCACGGTGATCAATGAGCCAGGGGCAATGTTACCATATTGTGCTCCTGAGATTGATACATCAATAGGGGCGCCTGTATTGTCATTGACAGTATAGGTGGTCATCATACCTTTCGATGTATTGTTGCTGCGTTTTAGTGACACGATGCTACCTTGGAATGCATCGACTATTGCTTTATCTGCCAAGACAGATATTTCGTTTACTGTTTTCATAAAGAGTGTATTGTTTCTTTGTGGTGGCTATGCTTTAAAGACGCTTTTGTTGTCTTTATTATAAGTTTCATTAACCTGCTTTGTAGTTTTTGAGTCATAAAATTCAGAAGCTTCGGGGAATTTACCTGCCTCGGTTTTATTCCAGAAGGCTTTGGCGATGGCTTCATCATCATTAGCTAGTCTGAGATACTCCTTGCGCTTTTCTTTTCTAACCTGCAAATCATAAGCGCCTTGCTTGATTAATTTGTAGTCGCTCATCACGTCCTTGCAGACTGTGTCCCACTCCTCATGATCGAAGCCATCTTCTTGATCTTCTATGCGTTCAATCTTTTCAGTATATGCTTCAGCAGAGGAGCTATTGAGCCTTGTTTTTATGACTGCAATTTCTCCCTCACGTGAGATTATGTTTTTCTTCGTGTGACTATAACCTGTTCTCTCAATAAAGATGAACCTTTGCCCATGAATAAAGTCATCAGCTTCAGCTTCGGTTTCAAACGATATGCCTGTGCCAGACATGTTGCTGTATCCATTGCTTGTAGCGATTTCATAAACGTAGTGTTCGTCTTGCTCAATCCTAAAGCCAAGAGGTGCGACTGAGGTCACCGCTTCACTAAATGGGATTGGTGGTTTTACACCTTTGGCAATTGCCGTTCTGCGGCAAAGGTCAGGAAGGTCTTTATCAGTGAGGGCAAGTTTCTCTTCTTTGGTTAGTTCGAAGTATGTTTTCATTGGTTTGTTTTTGTGTTTTGTTTTAAGAAATTAATGTGGATTCTAAGTAACAATCAATAACTAAATGAAGAATATCGTCATACGAAGAATCAAATATAATTTTACCTTGGTCGACTAAACAGAAGTCATATTTGTCAATGCAAACTCCAAGTGATTTAACTGACAACGAACATCCAAGGAAGTGTTCTTCAAAAATTTTAATCCATTCAAGCAAACGATAGCTGTAATGTTTATCTGTAGAAAACTTTTCAATGATAGTAGTCATTAAATCTGCAGCTTGTTGTTTGAAATCCACATCTGATCTTAGGTAGTGATCTTCATAGTAATTGTTTAGGTAGTTTTTTATATCTAAACTGTTGATGGGTAGCCTATTATCCGCCACTTCTCGATCTAAAACTAAATCTAAATGATGTAGATTTTCATTGAGTGGTGATGTATTCATCATGTCAAACTCGTCTTGACTGGACGGGATCTCATTATATCCGTCATAACCATAGTGATGTGTCAGGTTTTTGTTCATGCCTAGACTCCTGTCATGATCATACATCCCGCCATACATTTTACTATAATGGGTTGAAGGGATTTTTTCTATACGGTCTTTCCACTCTTCAGGAAAATCAGATATTAAACTGTAACACTGTTCATCCATTAAGGGTTGTAGATATGAGTAATCTTCAGGCACATCTCCTTTAGCTACAAGTAGATCAATGTCCACTTCAACGAATCCATTGAAAGCTTCTCTTCTTTTATCGCCTGTATTCGGATCTCTAAGTGCAGGTTCTTGGATTGTGAGCCTAGCATGATTGGAAATTTCTGAAGACCCGTAGTCACCCAGTGTAATGTGCCAACCTCGTTTACCTATTTCGTCATCAACATCTGTCCCTGATTGCGATGCACCTATGTCATTGTGAGAATGGATTGTGCAGTGGAATCTTTTCTTGGCTTCTACAATTGAGTCGGTCAATAGTTCTTTGTTACTCTTGCTCTCAAAGTCTATCTCGACATCTAGTTGACCCTGTGTTGTTTGGTTGAAGCAAACAGCTTTCCATACTCCATCAACTAAAAAGAAGTCTACACGAGCCTCGGTATCTAGTGTCTTACTAGCCCAAGAAAAGAAGCCGCTGGTTTGAAGAAACAATTTATACGGCAAGGGTGGTAGTTTATATTCTACCCCAAACGCCATTTCGCTCATATTGATATACAAATTACCCCATCGTGAATTAATTGCTATACTGTTTTTTCCTGGGCTTTTCGAGCATGCTTTAGTTTTTTTAATCGAGAATGAATTTGATGCCGACTTTTTTACTTTTGATTTAGTTGCCGAAATACTATGTATTTTGTTATTGGATTTACCATTCATGTTTTTGTTCACTGATGAACGGTTGCTCTTTTTTTTATTATTTTTTTTCATCATGATTTGTTTAGTGTTGTAGGGGGTAATCTGGGTGTCTTAAATTAAATTCTTTTACGGGGATTTTGGTATGTTTATCAGCAGTTGTTAAAAAATCCACTGATCCGCTAGCGATTACTTCTGCTTTGTATTCAGACACTACCTCTAATATTTTTTCAATTTCTTTTTCTGAAAAGAAAACATTAGATAGTTCACGTAACATCTCCATGGGTATTCTATATACAGGCGTGTTTACTGTCCTATCATGATTGATTAGTGGCTCTTCGTCAGAAGACGGTGAATCATTATTAATTATCATTCTGAACGCGTCGACCGCTTTATTATCAGACATCATTTTGTCTAGCCATGGACGCTCAACCCATAATTCACTCTTTGAATATCTCCAAGCACAAGGAAGTGGATGGTTTGGATACTTGATGCTAAGGAAGTGTGACTCTTTTACTTCTGATCCTGATCTCGCGTGTTCACGTTGTAGTTTAGATAGTGGTTTTACATAAACTTTAGCCGTCGATTTCCTTAGATTTTTATAAGCCTCTTTAAACTTTGATTCTTCATCTTCAATGACTACTTGGGCTTCTTCATCTGATCGGATTACATGACACAACATGCCCTCAAAATTCGCTATTAAATTCATAAGGGTATCCACCGGGACATCATTATAGTTATTATCACCTGATTTGTAATTCGATAAAGTTTCATATAATACAGGGCATATATCATGCAACGGTGGCGAAATATCTGATATATTTAAATACGGGAAGTTAGTATACCAATGCTTATCAGATGTATTTGCGTCTTCTAAGCCATGCACGTTTATAGTTAATGACACACCGTTATAACAGAAGTGTCTGGGAAACAGATTATTCATGAGTTTAATTAGGGTAGTTTATTTTGTTCAACTTCTACGATGACATCATCAAACGGTGTGGCATCTTCATATTTAGTCATTAGCGAGTGTGAGAATCTAGTTTCTTCAGCAATCAAACGCCAGAGATCCCATTCACCTATCTTTTCTATCGTCAGATCTTCGTTGCATATGGTCACGGGTCTGGCTCCTGTGGATCGATTGCCCTTTGAGTGTAGGCATATAGGTCTATCTAGATTCATACCAAGGCATAGGTGTGCATCAATTTTGATGTCGATCTTTTCTTGAACCATAGTGCATACAATAGCACAAGAAGAAGTCATTGATTTCACCCAAGCATTTTGATCTGCATCGAAGCTTAACCATTCCTGCCCACTGCATTGTAAGTGTTTTGCATTCAAAGGAACCCATCGGTATCCTATTGGTGGGCTTGGCGGATCGGGTAGTTCTATGTTTACTTGCATATGTTGTTTGTGTTGTATTCTTTAAGTAGCACTTTCTACTACTTCTTTACGGACATCTTTGATTTTTTTCCATGTTGGCCATGGAATACTTTTAGCTTCTAGAATCCAGTTGTCTTGATTCTTTTGTTGTATTGAATGTAGGATGGTAGCACCTAGTCCAGCGGCGGCTAGATTAGCTATACCTGACTGGCCGCCCTCATCCTCATCTACTGTAATCCCACCGCATTCGAAATTTCTATTACTGTCTAAGTTCTCCAGATTATACCGCACGTATGGACATAAATCTGTGCCATCAAATTCAGGCAGAAACAGAAACGCCATTGGATTCCATGCTTCGTTCTGCATTATGATAGCAGGACTGTTTGTTCTTAATGCAATCCGACGCGCAGCACTCCTACCTTCGTTGCTATCTACGCATGAAAAAATAAGATCGGTTGATATATTTTCTCCACCATGCAGGTATTTGGGTATTGCTTCTATCTCCTTGTTTTGGCCAAACACATCACTCATTACCTTGGCTTTGTTCTCCCCTGTAATAGCTAATGTTTGTCGCGTTTTATTTTTGTCTTCAAATACATCACCGTCTGCTACAGTGATTGTGTATGATTGTGCAATGGCAGGTATGAATAAATGACCCGCTCCCCCTGCTCCAATTACGAGTGCTTTCTTTTGTGTGTTCATAATTTTTATCTTATCCCTAATGACTGTGCTGTATTGCGAATTTTATTGTCGGTTATATTGTTGCTCAGAGTATTTACACCTGCTCTTTTTACCTGTCGACGTATCCCATTTTGTATAGTCTGGCTTGAGCTGTGGTATGTAGAATACATAATGTCCACCAATTCTTTATGTCCTATCGATCTTAATATAGTCTTGTCCATAATCTTAAATTGTTTGCAGTGAGTGCATACGGCAAATGTTTGCAAATTCATTAGGTAACACGTTACCTTCATCATATTCTGGTTTAATCTCATTGACCAACTCCAGTGATTCTAGTTCATAATTGGGTGCTATATAATAGTCCATGTTCCCCCTGTTGCCGTTCAACATGCCGATTAATTGAGTAGGTGAAAGCAATGTATAGTGGGCTCTGTCTATGCCTGAACAGAGCATGCCGCCGCTTACGTTTGGCAACCATATTGCATCTGCTGTATTACTTGCTGTAACACTTGCTGAAACACCTGCGTATCCGAACTCTTGTTTTACAGTAATGGTAGCATCGAATGCAATTATGTATTCATGCATAGATAATTCATCAGTATCGTCTAGATCTGGGTTGCATATCATATACATGTCCTCATCTACCCACGTCTTTACACTCCAGAACCATTTCCCTGTGATTGTTGTCCATATAATATTTTCTTCTGCAAAAACAGAATATTTATATTCATGTGATTGATTATTGGTATCGTATTGGGGCGCTCTGCTCGACTTCTTGCTGTATATATGTGATATAGGACTTAATCGGTTTGAGGGCACGCTTACCTTATCATCTATCCTAAAGAAGTCTATATTCCCTGTCTCGGTGTTCCTTTGTGCTATGTATAAATCATTCATATTATTTAGTTGGCTAAACCCCCTCCTGCACAATGCAAGAGAGGGCTGTTTATTAAGCCTTGCTTGATGTAGGCACAGACCAGCTTACTACGTCACCATCTACTAACCTAGTAGAGTTTGCTGATGCAGATCCGTTCACTTCAAACTGAGCACCACTTGGCACGTTATAGTCTTCAATGAAGTCTGTGTTGTTTACAAGATCACCAATTGTTTCTTTGGTGGTAGGCACGGTGAACTCATCGTCACCTGTTGCAATTCTAATTGTCTTTGGCATTACTTTTTTGTATTGTTGTTTGCGGTTATGATTGAGCCTTATGCTCTACACATACCTTAACCGTGCAGGTATGATCTGTTCAGATTTTATCGTGAGTCGATTACAGTTTGCATTCGTCCCAGCCTCATTGTTTGTGAGAGTTTTTTATCTCCCATTGGATCTCAATCAGGGAGTTTAATGCAGCTAGCTGTGCTTTTTGCAATTGTTCAATTGCCGCTATCTTTGAGTCGAGCAACATGGATTTCGCATCCATTTTTTCTGCTACCACCATAGTTCTGCGGACGTAGAATGGGAGAAGAAAGGTTACTACGAGGTATATGAGGGCTAATACAGACAGTATTAGTGCTAGTGCCATAGTTATTATTTCCATTATGTTTGTTTTTAATTGTTTGATTTACTAAGTGATCCACCGAGAGTGCAGGTTATGCCTGTTATAAAGCCCCAGTCATACCATCCTCCGTTATTGTATGTCGCGTAGATGGCTGTGCTTTCAGAGAATAGGCTCACCACCCATGCAAATGGCAGTATGGCTCCGTGAAACAATCCATGTAGAAATCCTACCTGTTTCATTGAAGCTATTTGATCGGGGCTTACGCTGTCTGCACAACTGTTTAGTGACAGTAGTATTGCTGATGCAATAAGTAGCATCCATGTTTTTTTATTTTTCATTGTAGTTTAGTTGTTGATTGTTTTCAGTTCATACTTCACACCGTCCACCTCGACAACTTTACCCTCGCAGGTCTCGGCTGATCGCGGTGTTCCTTTCTTGTATCTGCCGCTGTTTTCGAAGTATGTCTCATTGCCTTCTGAGTCATACCCTCTACTGCACCAGTAGCCGTTGCTTTCTTCGCGGTATGTCTCATTACCTTTTGAGTCATACTTACTCATGCGCCAGTAGCCGTTGCTGTCTTCTCGGTATGTCTCTTTACCTGCTGAGTTATACTTTATTATACGCCAGAAGCCGTCGCCGTTTTTGAAGCAGGTCAACCTGCCCGCTGAGTCATACTCACTCTTGTGCCAGTAGCCGTTGATGTTTTCGAAGTAGGTCTCCTTACCTACTGCATTTTTAATTTGGATTGGGAATGTAAATCCCACTCCCATTTCTTTTAGTGTATCACTTAGTTTACTCACTTTGTTTTTGGGTTGTAAGTTTTGCCCCAGTGCATGCCTTTGTGGTAGCTTTTTTGGTTCCGACATGGTCGCCTTGGTGGTTTCCGACATGGTCGCCTTGGTGGTTTCCAATTAGGTCAGTTTTTAACATTGTTAAGACTAGCTTTCCATCGTCATCATATCCAAATGATGCGATTTCCAGTATCTCCTCTAGTATTGGTGTTTCCATCACTATACTAATCTGTTTCGTAAATCTTCTAGGTTTCTTAGATGCCCTGCCATGGCGATGTTTACCTCTAGCAATTGCCCTATTAACGGGGTTTCCGCGATCGGGTCATCGCAAATTTCTGTAGGGGTTTCTGCTTGGCGTGTATATCTACTACACTTTTGTTTAATATGTTCGGTTACCACACGCATGTCTTCGCTTATTTGATTAAAATGTTCGAAGCACTCTGCTACTGGGTCTGGTGTGTCTGTTAGGATATCGGAGATACCTGGTGCTGTATTTGGATTCATATTTTTTTTTGCAGTTGTCTAGAGTATTGGCGGCCTTAACCTCGGCGGTTACAACTCTACTATTTTTTAAAATTTTAGCCCCTCACCCTCTGTTTCTTTGAGGATGAGAGGCTTGTTGTGTGTTAACCAATTCGCCCTACCATTTCTGCGAACGGTAGCGGTGCGAATGTGAGTGTTTGAGGTGACTTCAGAATCAGTGCGAGTGCTTCCACTGGCAATGCGTCTGCGCTGTCACGGTCAATGGTGATTGCCATTTCCGTGTAGGTCTTTGCGTGTTTCGCAATGTTTGTAGGTAGACCGTCTGATACTACGTGTTGGTCTGCGACTACTTTGTATGCATCTTTGAACCCGATATGCACAGGTGCATCTTCGAATGCTTTTGTTTCTGCGCTTAGCTTTGTCTTGATTGCGTCTGCGATCTTTGAAGATCGTGCTACGATTAGTGTATTCATTGTTTTGTTTTTTTGTGTTTGTGTTTTCTCTTGATGGCTCATACCGCCGAATCCATAAGGAAACGATGATGTGTAAACCAACATTTACAAAAAACAAAGACCGCGAGCGAAGCGAGCTTTGAATGGATATGAAACGGCTAAAGCCACCAAGAGATGTGAGGAGTTAGTGACCCGAACAATCTTCTGTGTTAAGGATGTATTCATTAGCGGCATCCACTTGGTTCATGGCTACCAACATAACCTCAACAGGCACGAAGCCTACGTTGTCCTCGTAGTGTTTTATGATGGTGTTTGTCTCATCATTACTTGGATTCCACATAGGACATTCACGATCCATGAGATCTTCAAGCAGGTGTGTTGTATTGTCTGCTTGCTTGACTATGTATGCCATTTGTAGCATCAATGATTCTATGTCATCTAGCTCCCAGCTTTCGCGTGACCTGTAGTCTGTGTCATCTTCGTGGTATTCTGATGAGTGTCCACGATGGTCAAGCTGTTCGTCTATATTGCCTGTGGCAATTAGGTTTTCCCACTCGTAATGAGTCAGTAATGTGTCACCTTCTTCGATCATGCCGTCATGTTTTCTGATTTCACCACCGACTGACTGGACGTAACCAGAGTCGGAATCCATTCTCCGATGAAGTGCGAAGTGGAATACTGGGAACTCTTTACCTTTTTCATATGGATCATGTAGATTTTTACCTATTACGAACGATGAGTCGAGAGTGAACTTACGCTCAAATGGTTGCGACATGCCAGCATCTTTTTCTTGTGATGATAATGGCTCTGTCATTTCCCTATCTACAGCCTCAGCGTTTTGGTATAGGTGTTTCTGTATTTGCCCAGCGATGAAACGTCTCGCTGATCCTGTGTTCATCCATACAGATCTGTTTCTACCATCCTTATGAGGGAGGTTACGTATTGATGCTTTTGCCGAGTTGACTATAAGGTTACCTAATAATCCATCCATCTTGAAGAAGATGTAGAAACCTTGGTTGTTTGTTTTCAATTCACGCAATCCACGCCATATAAGTCGTTGTGAATCAACGTGTTGCTCGGATGACGATTTGTTATACACGAACTCATTTGAGAGTATGTGTTTCCAGCTTACGTCAATACCTGCTGGGACATGTTGTAATTTCTTACGTAATGCCCATTCATCACGCGATCTTTTTTCTTCGCGTTTATTGAATTGGTCGAATGACGATTGTTGTTTTTGTTGTGCATTACCTTCATCATACCCCAAGGATATTGCGCATTCGCGCATGGAGTTTTGTTTTAGTATAATGCTTTCTTTTCTTTTGGTTTTTGTTTTCATTTTTTATTTTAGTTTTAGTTTTGTTCCGTTCGTCGGCGGAACTACCCGTTCGTGTTGTAAATTTAGTTGGCTAATCTAGTGTTGTTCCTGGCACTACTATTATTAGGTAGGTGGGGTGTTGTTTTTCTGCGAGTTTGGCTTCTTTATGAGCTTCGGATTCTGTGAAGTGTGACATGCAATCGTCAGTATTCCACCACCCATGACGGCCAGTGTTACAGTCTTTGCACCACACTTTGAATAGATGTTCTTTCATAGTTAGTAATGTTCGGTTTTAGTTGGCTAAAATCTTGTTGATCTTAGTAGGAGACATGTGATAATGGTTACACATGAGAGAAATCAGTGATGATCAATGGAGTCGCGCCCGTAAAATGGCGTGTGATGGCGTTCCGTTTAAGGATATACGAAACGCGGTAGGCATATCCAAGAGGCAGTTAAAGCTACGGTCAGACTCTGAGAAATGGTCTACACCTCAACGTATAAAACGTGCCGTTCACAAAGAGACACGAGCACATAAAGACGCTATGATTGAGGATGTCAGAGGTGAGGTAGCCGCAAGATATGCCAAGGAACGTGGTAAGCACCGTGATGCTATGATTGATCGGGTCAATACCATCATGGATAATACAAACTTTGATCAGATCACTGTTGATTCAGTGAAGGATCTTAAAATGCTTGATGAAGTGCAACGCCGCAATCTTGGCATGGATTTAGAGGACGAGGGAAATGCAAAGCGCATCAACCCCGCCCTCTACCCTGTTCAGTAGTTACGGATGAAAGTCGGGGTGATCAAACCCTCTACAGGGAACTCCCATTTTGTTTACAGACTTTCTCATGCCTATATCTATGGGTGTTCTTTTAGTCTTATCTTTTCTTTCAGCCTCCGCTTTCGCTTTAGCTACACTCTCAAGTAACTCCTTCTCTTGAAGTCTTGCTGTCATTTGGGCAACCGCCCTTTGTATTAGTTGTTTGTTCATGTCTTAATTATTTCTATATAGTTCTAGATGTTCATGTGGCTGAACCACTCTTGCCTTTGCGAGTAACCCATGCCTCTCGGCATACGCTATTATCTTTTCCACCGCATGTTCACGGGGAGATTCATTGTCTAAGCGGACATACACACGATGTTCCTTCACGAAATCGCCGTCCGCGTTCGTAAGTATTCCCGCTTCCATGTAGTAGGGGACACCGCTCTTCTTCACCACCCTAGTAGTAGTGTCCAATGGGCGTTCATTGTTTATCTTGTGCATCTTCACTTATGTTACTCAACAAAAGAAAGTATATCCTGTCACGATATACCCCCTCCTGTTGATTGGTTGTATTAGTCTATTGGTAGGATGGTCTGCTTAACCTCTACCTGTGAGGTCTTGAAGCGAACGTTACCGTTCTTTAGCTTCTCTATTGATAACAGGGTCTTATTGCCATCCATATCCCAGACAAAGCTGAGATCTCCCTTGCCTACCTTAGTAGGGGATTTGGAGTATCCCCATTGTAGGGATCTGTGGAGGGCTGTTCCCTCCTTGGCTACTCCTGTGAGCTCGGACTCACATACGAGGCGGAGTGCTTGGCGGTAGTCCACGAATGGGGTTTTTGTCTTGTTGTCTGTTGTGTTATTACTCATAACGTTTGTTGATCTCTTACGCTTGATCGGGCGGACACTGTGATTCCCATTAACGGGCAAGATATACCGTAGAGTGTTACCACGGCGTGAACGAGGAGAATCATGTAACAACTCATCATGAGATGCTACTCTCCTCAAAAGAGTGGAGATAATAAAAGAACTATACAACATGCTGTATGCGTGTCTCTGATATACGGGGGTTATACCAGAGCAGAACTACATGTTGTGTTTTCGGTGGCTAAACTAGTAGCCCTCCATTGTGCCGTAAGTGCGGTAATGGTCGCCACGCTCACGGAGTTCTTGCTGGATGCGCTGGTGAGACGGATCGGAATCCATCTGGTCTAGCGCCTTGCCTATGAAGGTTATGATAAGCCCTACTGTGGCGAGCAGTAGAGCAACCTTTAGTGGTGTCTTCATCTTGCTTAGTTCGCCTAATCATTTCTAAATGCGCTCCACCGCTCTCCGTCATCTAGGTAGTCGTCCATCTGGCAGGACTTTAAGAACTCTCGGTCAATTACCAAGACATCCTCACGGTCGAGCCATAGAATGTAGGCGTTGTCTTCCTCTGCGATTCGCTCAAGGCTTTTGCCTTTGTGTTTCCCAAACTCAAGAACAAACTCGGGCGAACAAGGCGTTGAAATCAATTTCGTTTCACTCATGATTTAGAATGGTGCATAGCGCACGAATCTCACCACTTGTAGGCAGGTGACGCCGAGATGGTTTAACCAAGGTTGGACACGAAGCCGTCGCAGCCAATAGGCTGCCCATCTTCATTACGGACTAGATCCCCTGGCGAGAGGAGATCTCCGCGTCCGGGCAGGGCAAGGCGCACCATCGCGCTAACGATGAGTGCTGTGCCTCCTTGCTGGTCAGGAAGATCAGTCACTTCCCCTGCAACCTGGATGAGGATAGGGGAACCCTCCCAAGTTGCTACGCGGATGTTGGTTGTTGTGACACGTGCTACCGTGCCTGTGGATGGATAAGACTGGCCGCTTACAGTCTCGTTAATTGTGTGCGGCGTTAGGTTTCTAATATTCATAGACCCACTCCCGAAGGAGTGACGCTCTGAGCTTAACTTGGTTTAACCTCGCTCAGACGAGGGAGCAGTTTAGACACTATGCTCAGGTGTGGTGGTTATAACAAGAGTCCGTTGGGATCTTGTTCGCGGTGGCACTCGTCAATCGCGTCCAACTCCTCCTGCGAGGGCTGGGTGTTGACGAGCCATTCGCCCGTGGTGTATTCTAGTTCGTTCATGGTTAAAGTTTCCAGGTAAGGTATCCGTTGCTAGAACGGGATATCGACGAAATCCTCGTTAACCAGCGTTGGCTCCTGGAGACGGACATCCGCGAGCACGCCATCGAATCGGCAGATCCATCCACCGAGGTGGTTGACCTCCGCCTGGAGACAGAACTCGTTGTTGTCCCCCCAGAGCAGGGAGCGGAAGCCGTCCTCCCAGATGCCAGCTGGGTTAACGGTTCTTGTTTCTAGGCTCCGGAATAGATCCGAAGGGAATGGACGATCCTTGCCAGGGTTGGCGACAATAGCGGCGAGACAAATAAGTGTAGTTAGTTCATTCATAATGTAGTATTGTGTAAGAGCCGACAGCACGAAGAGAACAACTCATCGTAGAGCACAGCTCGTTGACGCTAGTAACAACGAGCAATAGAAACACGACCTAGCACGCTGCTACACGCTGCTACACGCCACGGGTGGTAGTAGCTGGGACAGAAGTCGAAGGGACTTGATATATGAAGAGATGGGGCATACACAGCAAGAATTGGGTAAATGGCTTATATATGGGGGGGGGGATATAAATAGTTAGAAAATGCAAAAAAAAATCGACGCTGCGCGTAAGGCGTGGTATTTAGAGTTTATGAGTTTGGTGGAGAAATTGTTATCGTTGAGGAAAGCTCGCAACCCCGTGGTGCGCGATAAGGCAGCGGCTACCGTTGTTATACCATTTGGGGCGGACATGAACTTCAGCCCAGCGTTGCCTTCAGCTGCAAGGAAAAATTATGTTGACGTTGGGGATGCGCCATTGAAAACTTACAGTGAGATAGAACAAATGGTGCAGGTGGCGGAGGGTGTTGATTCTGTGGTTTCGAATCTTGGTGCATTGGCTGGAGGTGCGTCGCGTTTCGTTTCGCCGTCATCTGGGATTGCTCCAGTATTGAGTGGGGTGAGAACCCTTGGGAGTAGGCTTGCTCCTGTTCAGGCTGGTTTATGGGCGGCGGATAGTGTCAGGGCAACGGCTAGTCCTGAATATAGAAAGGAGGCCTTGGGTGCTTTTGATGAAAGGATGGCTGATTACGAGACATCAACGGTGAGTAAAAGCTTTAATACAGCTATTAATGTGTTCGCTAGACCTGTCTCCACAGGAGGGGCTATGATTCGGAGTTCGATGGCGGAGATGAATAGACAGGCTGAACTTGAGGCAAAGGGGGTTAGGCTTGATGCGAAGAACTACAGGCAACGAGAGCTAAATAAAAGCAAGGCTAGAGGAAAGACCATGCAAGACATGCTTGATGATCTGGAGAAAAAGGGCAAACTTGGAAACTCCAATCTGAACAACCAACTAGCTAGCATGGGCGAGGATATTGGGACTACCTACGATCCAGAGGGCAGGGGTTATGATTTCGATCCAGAAGGGGAGCTTTGGGGTTCCAGCCCAGATAATTTCGACCCTGAGGGGGATGGTTAGGATTACATATTTGCAAGGGCTGCTGGAATAATATATTGGATATGAGTGAGAAGGAGATGAAGAAGGACAATGAGTATTTGGCTAAGATGTTGGCTGACAACAAAGATGTTCCTTTTGTTAAGCGGATAATGGCAGCGAAGGGTGAGCGGGGGAGTATAGATAATGGGGATGGTAGTCACTCTACGCATAGTATGGCTGCGGAGGTAGATGGGAATGGTCGATGGATGGTGTTCCCCACTGTGGCTAACTATGGGGATGGGATGAAGCGATACGAGTTGAGGGAAGCTCAAGGCCGGGCTGTGGATTCTGGCAATGTCATCTACATGAAGGACAAGCATAGTGCGTTGTGGTTTAGTAAGAACTACAAGAAGGCATGGGAGGATGGGTTTGGTGAAGCGCCGTCACAGCTTGCTGATAAGTTTGGGCGATTAGGAAAAGGGTGGAGGAATAAGGAATACACGCCACCTTCAGTGAAGGAGTATGATTTTGAAATAGGACTTGGGTATTCTGAGATTATGGAGAAGTTGGGGGAGCAGCCTAAGAATAGGGGTGATGGGAGTGTTGGCTACCCGCTGAATAAGTTTAAGATGCTGGCTGAAGTGTATGGATCTCCTGAAGAGGTGTATAAGCAGATGGTGGAAGCTGGGCAGAACTCTCATGATAACAACTTAAATCTAAGCTTCTTGCCGAAGCCGGGTGATGAAGTGGTTTCCGTGTATCGGAACGATAAGGCTGCCCAGGCTGGGACAGAGAAGGTGGGCGGTAAAAGAGAACCATTCATAAATACGCGAGTGTCTACTCAATCTGAACAGAAGAAAGTGCGGGGGTGGGTAGGTATAGGCGAGGGGTTACTCGGTGAGGCAATGGATAATAAAGGCACGTTGTTTCATGAGCTTACCCACGTTTTAGAGGGTAGGGACGAGCAGCACATCAAGATCAACGACTATTGGAAAACACGTCCGGGGGATGGAAGATCGGTGGTTAAGTCTGATGAGAATCAGAAGTCTATGGCTTACGGGGAATACGCGAGCGCTGAAATATTCCCCCCGTTAACTGCGATCACCCACGAACATTTCAAGACAGAAGGCAAGAGAATCACCACAGGTAAGGAGTATGATAAGCTTGTTGCTGACTACGGGGCGATGACAAGGAAAGAGAAGAACGATTTCGTTAAGAAGATGAGTCCAGAGGCAGCGCGGTTTTACGGCTACATCGACTATTTAGAGGAAGAGGATAAGCCTATTAAGATAAAGAACGCCTACGGTGATGTTGAGACAATAGAAGGTGGAGAGAGACTGAAGAGGTGGCATGAGATCAACAGGAAGTATATCCCTTCAGTTGTGTCGGTTGAACCGTCATCACAACTCTATGAACAGCGAGCCTCAATAGTATAACCGATGAAGAATAACAAAATAAGATACGGGCAGGAGTTTGATGCTCGGTTAAGCGAGTTGGATGTAGAGATATTCTGCTTCATGTATGACAAACGTGATGAGGGGAGGGATGTGGATCATGAGTCTAGGCGTAGGGGGTGGGATGTTTATCGTCATGGGGGGAAGCGGATGAGCAGGTGGTTTCATTTTTGTAATATTGTGGATATGATGTGGAATGGTTATGGTGGGGAGCCTCGGAGGAGGAGCACGGTGGAGTGGAACGAGTGGACGGATAGGATGTTACGCGCGATGCTTAATCATGATGTAGTGGCGTTGGCTGGGTGTGCCTCCTCTGGTAAAAGCTTTGCTGCTGCTATATACGCGATAGTGATGTTTGTGTGCGCTCCGACAGAGAGTTTGGTACTGATCACCTCCACGAGTATCAAGGGCGCTCAGCTGCGCGTATGGAAGACTGTGAGCCAATACTGGGGGGTATTACCAGATGATCTCCAGATGGGGGATATGGTTTACTCCAAGGCGATGGTTCGCGGCAGGGACGCGGCGGGTAAGTTTAACGACAGTATAGGCATACAGATTGTCGCTGCTGGATCAGGCTCTGAAAAGGAGGCATACGAGAAGCTGATTGGGGTTAAACAGGAGAGGTTGTATTTGATAGCTGATGAGCTTCCACAACTTCCTCGCGCGGTGACAGAGGCTGCATTGGGTAATATGGTTCACGGTTCGAACAAGGAGAAGCAAAACTTCAAGTTCACCGCCATGGGCAACCCGTCCCTTATGACTGACGCTTTCGGCATAGTGGCTGAGCCAAAGGAGGGGTGGGATACTGTATCCGAAGCTGACGTAGAGTGGGAGACGGCGGACGGAGTAGTATTGCGTTTCGATGCCGAGCAAAGTCCCAACTTACGTGACGGAACAAACTATCCGTGGTATCCTACAATAGAAGCCATCAAGAAAGCTAAAGCTAGGTGGGGTGCTAAAAGTTTGATGTTCTACCGACAGTATAGAGCATTTTGGTTCAAGGAGGCTGCTACTGAAACAATATACCATGAGAACGAGGTAATATCATATTACGGGATGAAACCTTACGATGCTGAGCGTGATGGTGATATTAAGACAGAACGCAGAGTGGGGGCGGCTGACCCAGCCTACACACAAGGAGGGGACGAGTTTCCGTTCTTGGCTGGTCGCGTTATTACCACGGTGAAGGGTGGCGTGTTTCTGGAAGTCCTAGGCGGTGAGGCATTGCAGGAAAATGACGACAGTGACAAACCCAGATCGCATAGGATGGTAGCAAACCTTCAGGCGCTCTGCTCTAAGTGGGGTATAGAACCTCAATACTTTGGATACGACGCTACTGGTGCAGGGGTAGCATTCCGTGATGTGGTTGTCTCTGAGTGGAGTATGTTGCCCAAGGAAGTTATGTTTGGAGAAAAAGCCTCCAGTCGATACGCTGGGGTGAGTGATCAACGTAGTAGCTATGATGTTTACGCGAATAGGGTTAGTGAATTATGGGTCAAGGGCAAGGGATTGCTGCGCGAGAACCACCTTAGGGGGATACCTTTACGAGTCCTTGATCAGATGTGTTGTCGGCGATACGACACCAAGACCAGGAGCGGTCAAGGCAAGAAGGTGAAGGTTGAGTCTAAAGTAGACATGAAGAGCCGCGAGGGGTCATCTCCTGACTGGGCTGATACATTCTTTATTTTAATAGAGGTATGCATCATGAATGGCTTGCTTATCGACGTTGAATACGAAAATGTCTCAAAGAGATCAGAGGTCGATTGGTCGGGTGCAATAGCAAAACATGACCTGATTAGCAATACTACACTCAGTCATGAGTAGATTTTTGTTGGCTTATGTGAAATAATATGCTCTATTTAGCTCACTTACAAACGTTATGAACATAATTGTATTACCATACACCAGCAGGACGGACTCATTCATTACGTGGATGGATGCCGTAATAGAGGCTAAAGCTGATCTTTCAGAGACGCATTTACTTCTTATCCACAGCACGGAAACCAACAAGGAGGTTTTCTATGAGCATCTCAAACTAGCCGAAGATACATTCGGTTCAGTGAGCCAAGGGCATCGCGGCAGGGGTGAGCCATATGATTTAGCCACCGAAATTGAATGGTGGAATTATTGCATAGCAACAACTTGGCACAAGATTCCGCATGACGTGGATGTATTGTATGCAGACACACACTGGCTACCAAACAACAAACGATGGTGCTATGATATGCAGGAACGCATGACTATAGCAAAAGCATCGGCAGCGGCCTACGGTATTAACCCCGCAGACCCACAAGATCCTATTAAGGTGTTCGGGCCAATTTCAGTTGCTCCTTCCTTTTGGGATGTGAGCAGGATATTCCGTCGCTTCTTCAACGGATTAAACATCCATGCTAAGTGCGGATATGAGTTCAAGGCGTATGGTCACATTCTTAATAAAGAGGAATCATCATTCACCCACATCTCTAAGAAAGGAACAGACAAGGAGTCTTACGGGGTGGAAGTAGACAGCCCTGCCGTCAAGACTAAACCTGTTGCTAAAAAGAAGTCTGCTAAGAAAAAAGTTGCGAAGAAGAAAGCCGCAAAGAAAAAAACAGCAAGCAAGAAAGTTGCGGCCAAAAACTCAGGAACGCGCAAGCAAATCGATGACCTGAAAGCAAAAGCAATCGGGAGCTTGAAGCAACCAGAGCCGCTTACTGAGAGCGAGCAGGAACGCTTCAGTAAAGATCTTGAAGATTACTCTGAGCCCCCCGAAGTTGCACCTAAATCAATTACAGGTTTATAATACGAGCCAAGCAAACCCTATAAAGCCATGCTAGATAAATACATACCCCGTCCAAGCCGAACCCTAGAAAAAGAACGTGGAGACTTCGACGCTGCGCTTAAAGAAGTTGAACTTGTTGAGGGTGGGAAGCTCGACGTTCCCTCTGAGCGATTGACTAGCGTAGCAAGCCTGAGGTCGATTCACAGCAAGGCTCATAGAGATGACTCACAGAGATCGACGGACAGGGCAAAAGTGCAAGCAATGATCGACTACTTACCCCCTTACGATCAAAGAAAGCTTAACTCACTTGGCAGATCTCATCAGTTCAATGTGAACTTTGGTGAAGGTAGTAGCATCATCAACGAGAGTGTTAATGGATACGTAGATATCTTTACTGCCCCTTCCACGTTGATCACCCTTCCTGTAAAAAATAATATGGGGACTGTAACGGAAATGGCCGAGTGGAGTGCTATTGTATCCGAGGAGTTTACTCGCATGATGAGATCATGGGATGAGGCGCAGTTTAGGTTTTTACAGCTAGCTAATACCTTCGTTACCCACGGTGTAGGTTTCGGGATGTTTGCTGACAAGGACAACTGGCAATGGCATGTAAGTGGCATGAACGAAGTAAAGCTACCGCCTAGAACCAAAGCCACATCAAGCAGCATTGAGGTTCTCACATCTGAGAGATTGATGTCCGCCCACGAACTTTACGGCTACATACGCGCGGCTGAAGACAACAGCGGGTGGAACAAGGATGCTGTTCTATGGGCTATCGCAAACAATAAAGCGGGCAATACTGACATGTTCGATGCCGACAACCCTGAAGACATCCAGGAAAGGATTAAGGCTCATGACTTTGACACAGGTGCTGATATCGCACCCATTAGAATTATACAGGGACTGGTTAAGGAGTATGACGGAACTGTAAGCCAATACCTTATCCTGAAAAACCCAGTAGGCCAAAACCTTGAAGAAGCTAATAGCCATGATAAAAACTCTGAATATCTTTTCCGCAAACAAGGAGCGTATAGCGGGATGAAGGAAGCGGTTCACGTATTCCCTTACTTCACAGGAAACAATGGAAACATACACACGATCAGAGGACTAGGGCAAATTGTTTACCCTCAAGTGCAAGCCTCGAACATGATGCAGTGCAATATGCTGGATAGTGCGCGTGATGCAATGACCACGACATACGTTACCCCAGAGGGTAAAAATATCGACAGGCTGCCAATTATTTATGCAGGTAGCGCGAGACTTATCCCTCCAACCCTACAGGTTAGCGAGCAGCAACATAAGCCTGACCTCTCTCGTAGTGCGGTTCCAGCCATGAGCCTCTTGCGTGATCAGATCACACGGATGTCCTCTTCCGCCGCAATGACGAAAGTGTTAAACGAGGGGCAAGATCGCCGATCTAAGTTTGAAGTCAATGCTGCTATTGAGTATTTTTCTGCAATCAACGCAGCGGCAATGCGTCTATTCTTCAAGCCATGGCGCGAGATGCTCGTAGAAAGCAGTAAGAGATCCTTCAGGAAGGCTATAAAGTCTGGGACTTCTTGGGGAGATGCGGCTAAACGTATGCAACAACGATGCTTGGATCGTGGAGTTCCAGAGAATATTCTATATAACGGATTGGATTTCGAGGAGGCTATGGTGGATCTACCTCTTGGTCTTGGAAACAAAGCTGCAAGAGAGGCTATATTCACTAAGGGAACAGAGTTGCTACCATGGATGGACGACTCAGGTAGGCGCAGGTATGCGGCCGAAAGAGCAATTGACTTATTTGGTGTAGAAAAAGCAGACGCTTTTGTATCACTGAAGAATGTCGAACGACCTCCAATAGATGTAAAGATAGCTCAACTTGAGAACAACCAGCTAATGCAAGGCATGCAGGTGTTCGTTGATCAAGGTGAAAACACAATCATACATCTTCGTGAGCATATTAGCTATATGTGGAAATACCACCAAGCATACGAAGAGGGTAACATGGAATTAATTGACGTGGTTCAAAAGATTAAACCTATCTACGATCACGCAGTAGAAACATTCCAAACCGCTCAAGTCCCACAGGATCAACGAGCAGAAATAGCCAACGCCAAGCAGTCGCTACAACAACTTGAAGAAATTATAGCTAACGGGATTAAAGCAATCCAGAAACAACAACGTGAAGCACAGGAAGCGCAGGAGCGTGAACAGCAAAGCCAACCGCAGGAACAAGGAGCAGGACAAGAGGGGCAACCAGTAGATAAAGATCAGCAAGCTAGAACTGTCAAAGCACAGGCCGAGGCTGAAATTAAAATCAAGATGGCGGAACTAGAGCGCCAACTCATTATCCAAAAGGAACAACTCAAGGCATCCATAGAAAAAGAGAAAGCCAAAACTAAACAGATAACTGATCTACAAGAAGCCGCTTCTAAAAGAGCTAACATGGAAAACAAATCTTCTGTGGCTGTGAATAGATCTCCTCAATAAAACATTATGAGCAATGAAAACGAAACAGAGCAAGGGCTAGCATCAGAGTTAGTCAATCACCCAGCCTACAGGCATTTCCGAAACAAAGTAATCGGAGGGCATAAGAGTAGCGCGAATGTTATTACAATGACGGATAATCAGCTATCCAGAGTATACGCATTCGAATCTGGCGTTAATGAGTTTTTCCGATATCTGGAGGCTGTAGCCTTAGGGGGCTACAACCCTGATGACTTTAGCGCAGACATGCCGTTTGACCACTATGGAGAAAGCAAACCATCTAAATAAAGACTTATGAACAAGCAAGTAGAACGAACAGAGCCGTCGAGAGTCAAAGCCATTTTGGACAAGTCTCTCGGAGATACCGAGTCAGGAACTGAACCATTAGCTCCTAATGCCGCAGACACCACAGGTGAACAACACGAAGAGGTTAAAGCCTCTCCAGCACCAGTAAGAGATGAGACGCAAGCCTCAGAAAAAGTTGATGGAGAAGAGGAGAACGAAACATCCTTTAGATCTCCATTCGATAAAAGTGAAGGTGAACCTAAAGCTAAAGAAGAAAAGCCTGAAGGGGATCTGGATGACTACGACAAGGAAACTGAGAAGAAGATAGAGGAGATGGATAAAGCTCCGAATCCTGGAACAGCCTTCCGTAAGGTTCGACTCGAGAACAAGGAGCTTAAGGCTGAATTGGAATCATACAAATCAGGGGAGGTTCAACCAGATAAGGTTGCTGAACTTCAATCCAAAGCTGATTTATCTAAACAGCTAGCAAATGAAAACGCAGAGCTTCAAGCACGATTGGCTGAAGTCGACTACCGTTTCTCCAATGAATATAAAGATACCATTGAGCGTCCTCTGTCTGAAATTGCAGAACTAGCAGCTACTCTTGACTCGCGCAACGGTCTTGACGAAGAGACCATACTCGAAGCTATTGCTCTTTCCAACTACGAAGCTCAGAGCCAAGCGGTTGCAGACCTCAAGGATAAAGTAGACCCACGATCGCACAACACTATTAGCCAGATGGCTGATCAGGTTCTCACCATTTATAGGCGAGAAGACGCGATCAAGTCTAATGCCAAGGAGTTGATGGACTCTTCACGTGATCGCGCTGAACAGCTAGCAAAGGTGGAATCAGCTAAAAAAGCAGAAGAATATAGAAATAACGTCTCCAGCACCTTTGACTCCTATCAGGACAAGATCCCGCTGTTCATCGGTGATGACGGTGAGGTAAATCAAACCTTCCAAACACTCAAGAGTCAGGCATCCGATTTGTCGTTTGATGAAATGTCAATGGATGACAAGGCTTTCGCGGCACTCTCCTCGGTCAGTATTGGCCCGCTTATCAGGTCATATCATGAACTCAGCAAGGAGGTTACCAGCTTGCGGATGTCGAATGGTAATTCCGATAGATCAACCCCGCGTCCTCCTGAATCAGACAATCCAGGCGGCTTGGGTGGTGGTGATGCGAGAGTTTCTGATGGTGACTTTTCTTCGTTTATTAAAAAACAACTCGACAAGTCTAGCTTCAGAGCTTAACATTCGGTTGATAAGACGCTTATCGCATTTGTTTATGTTTTCCTCACTCGGCGTAAAAACCGAGTGGGGTTTTTTTTAGTTGACTAAACTTCACATCGTAGTTAATGTCTCACCGAGCTTAATGATTTGGTGGGCTCTAAAACACATCTAATCCGTGGTGCTCGGCAGCGCAAGCCGTTCTAAGACAAAATATGCGACCCGCTTTCATTAGAGGTTTGCGTCTAAGCACCGCTCCATTCTGGAGCAGGATTAACCTGTATGCGTGTGTTTTGAGGTAAATTATCTTAGGTGGGTCATAACATCTAACTCTATAATAATATGCCTAATATTGAAAACCAACTAGAAGAAGTCACAGGAGCACTCGCAATGGATATCGATTCTCGTATCTATCCAGAAAGCCCTTGGTTGCACTTCCCCAAAAAGACAGCGTGGCCTGAAGAAATCGGTCACGTATTTGAAACTGTGAAATTCGAACGGACTGCACCAGACGCAGCACAAACATGGCAAGCCCATGCTACTGCTGATGGAACTGGAAACATTTGCAACCCTCCTACTACGAAGCTCGCATTCAAGACAACCCGCAATGCTGTTCAACTTGAATCCACCGCCGTTGAGACGGAGGACTTCTGTGTTGACGACATGAGAGCTAAATACAAGCGTGACGAGCAAGTAGACCTTGCTACCGATATGCTTGCTATGAACATCAAGAACATCTGGATTGACCACTACCGCGACAAATACGCGTCAGTAGCAAACCGTAAGATCGTTCTTAATGCTGCTCTTACTGAGACAGACCAAAGCGATGGAGATGCCTTTGGCACGGGCGATGGCCCTGCTACTGGTGAACTGAACAACGACGTCCTCGATTACTTCTACCAGTATCTATTGGTTGAAGGCGGTCGTCGATTTGCTACTACCGTAGCGAACGGTCAGCCTATCTTCACCCTTGTTTGCGGATACACTACCTCACGCAACCTTATCAAAGGAGATGCGAACACCCGTAACGACCTACGTGATAGTTCACATGCTGACAAACTGCTATTGGCTTTGGGTTATGCCCATACCTACAATGGTTTTGTTCACGCTATTGACGACACGCCACGTCGCCACGAGTGGGACGGCGGAACCCCTCAGTGGATTCGTCACCAGCCTTGGACTACCGTTGGTGGTGTTGAGGTTGCAAACCCTGACTATGAGTCTGCTGATCACGAAGACACCTTCATTTACGTGAACAACGTTTATGAGTGTTTAGTTCCTGGCTCTATTGCCAAGGTTGCAGACATGGGATTCACCCCACAGAACTACATCGGTGAAGTGTCTTGGAAGAATATCCAAAACCGCACTGACAACGTAGACGGCAAAAACGGATTCTTCCGCGCTGTCCTCGGTTCTGCAGTTCGTCCACGCAATACTGAATTTGGTATTGTTATCCGTCACCTAAGGTGTCCTAACCTTAACCTGACTGGATGTGCCTAATCGAATAGCTCAGCAATGAGCTTGTTCATAACGAGCTAGGGGGAGGGGATGCTCTTTCCTCTCCTCCTAGCATTACCTTTATAAAATTATGATAAACACAAATCCTACTGGCCGTGACACTACTGAGGTAGCCGTCCAAAGACTTTCGCAAAAACTTATAACTAAACTAAATTTACAAAACTCAAGTCGTGTTTTTGAGGACGACTCAAATAATATTTCGGCACACGACTCAGTTCCTCGTGCTTTATCAAAGCTTAACGCAGCATTGACAGCTTTTGATTTATCAAACCGTCAGGACGCAGAACCTATTGACTCATCTAAGTCATACTCAGAGGGTGAGATCGTCTATGCAGAAGGTGCTTCGTGGCGTGTTGCTGCGGGTGGTGCTAATGCTGGAGATCTTCCTTCGACCCATCCAGATAAGTTTACAGTTTTAAGTTCATTAACTCAAGCTGACCTTGATGCAAAACAAGACCTATTGACAGAAGGTGCTTTTCAGGATGGCGATAAAACCAAACTGGATGACGCTGTGACAAGTGGTAATTCGGCATTATTAGGATACACACATAAGGCGGAGACAGCTTTCAATGAGATACTCTCCAAAAATATTGTCGGTGAGCTAAACTCTGGTAATTTACCAGTTATTAGTGGTGACCACACCCTTATAACTGGTAACAATGTAACGTCTATCGGAGGCTACGCAAACATGTTCCAGACACAGACAGTCGGAGCTTTAGTTATTCCAGACTCAGTAACTTCAATTGGTTCTTATGCGTTTTACGCTAACGGCATAACGAGCTTGGATATGGGGAATGGGGTGACTACCACTAGTCTCTCTTCTTTTTCAGGTTGCTCTTCTCTTACAAGCATAACCCTCTCTAATAGTCTTGTTACCATAGGAGGCAGTTGTTTTGCTAATTGTAGCAACATCACAGGTTCTTTAATCATCCCAGATTCTGTTACTACTATTTCAAGCAGTGCGTTCAACACTTGCTCTGGATTCACAGGTGATTTAACCATCCCAGACTCAGTAACTTCAATTGGTTCTTATGCGTTCAGAAGTTGCTCTGGATTAACCAATGTAAACTGCTATGTCACTCGCACGATCATGAACGCAACTAACTGTCTATTCTTAACAGGCGTTACAACTCTTCATGCCCAGTCTGGTAAGGGTTGGACAGCAGGGGCAGACACAATCGGCGGCAAAGCTTTGACTGTTATTATCGACTTGTAACATAAATGAAACAAATCCATTACACATCTGGCTTGCCTCGCGCTTGCTCAACCCTGCTCCAGAATCTACTGGCGCAGAATCCCCTCGTCCATGCCACCGCAACAAGCGGCGTGCATGAGATAATGTATTTGAGCAAAGCGTTCTTTAAGACAGAGGAGTTTCGCTCCCTTCCCAATCCCACGGATGGGGAGGCGTTGTTTGGAGACTTCATGCGTGCAGGGATACAAAACTCATTCGATAGCCTGACAGACCGACCAGTGGTCGTGGATAAATGCCGTTCGTGGATTGGTAGCGCAAACCTGCTTTTCAAAATGTTTCCAGATGCCAAGTTGTTGGTTCCTGTTCGTGATATCCGCGGCGTGTTATCCAGCATGGAAAAGAAATTCCAAGCCCACCCAGAGTTTCAACTTGAGATGTCACAGCAAGACACAACACGGATACAGACCATTGAAGGGCGTTGTCAATTCTGGCTGGATACTGCACCTATTGGTATTGCTGTCCAGCGCATCCATGAGCTTGCTCGACTCCACAAAGACAAGGTGCATTTTGTTCACGCCGAAGACTTGACTAGCGATCCACAAGGAACAATGAGCAAGGTGTGGGATTACCTCGGCATGGAGCCATTTATCCACAACACCAACAACGTCGAGCAATACACCAAAGAACATGAGCTTGGTTTCCCTTATGGGGATCATGCTGTGCGTTCTGAGGTCAAGCCACTCAAACCCGATTGGCACGACGCGTTAGGGCGACAACTCTCCGAAGGAATCAACCAAAAGTTTAACTGGATAAACCAACTATAAAATTATGAAATACGCAATAACATCTCAGCGTGGACGGATTACTCAAATATTGGATGAAGAACCAAAAAATCTTCAATCAATAGAAATTAGTGATGAAGAAGCAACTGTGGCTGAAGCCATGATCGAAAAAAAAGAAACCCCCATCCTGTTTGAAAACAAGGTCACTTCTCGTAAAGCAGAGCATGAGGCAGGAAACCTTTTCCGATGGGACGATGATTTAGGCACTTTTGTTCGCACTTCTATTCCACCAGTTGTGCCTGACGTAGTGGACATGTGGAAGCTAAAGGCTGTTTTAGACATTGTGGGTAAAACCGCCATGATCGAAACTGTCATCGCTGGCATTCCCGACGAAGATACGCGAGTTGCAACACAGGCTGGATGGAAACATGCTTCTACTATTGAGCGTGGGCATTCATTAGTTCAGGCGATGATTGCAATCCCCTCTCTCGATATTGACGAAGAGG